>Ga0190313_1000116_pt1 | contig 51216 bp, 49 predicted proteins | sample 4870071011_MG_FD_169989 | JGI IMG/M metagenome (GOLD analysis project Ga0190313, IMG submission 169989) | Hydrothermal vent sediment bacterial communities from Southern Trench, Guaymas Basin, Mexico - 4870-07-10-11_MG | ecosystem: Environmental > Aquatic > Marine > Hydrothermal vents > Sediment ...
CACTTAGTTGAAATAATAGAAGATAATGAATAAAATTAAGGCTGAAATACTCAGAAAATCAAGGGAATATTTAGACCTTAGTGAGCAATTAAGCAAAGAAATAGCTACAGTTTTAGTTAAAAGACATTAGGAAATTTAGCATTAATTTCTGCTCTCGGTGTCCGTCATAACGGATGTCAAAATAAAGCTAATAAAAGCTTCATTAAAAGATATGAGGCAGTCAAAATTCTGACTATAATTTGAAATATTCGTATTGATTTTTTGTGAAGTATAAATTCCATTAAGTATTTATTAATTCTTTACTTGGTTAAGAAGTCTGAGTGTCTACCATGGAATTTCCAAATGAGTTAGCGAAAAAAATCTTTGAAATTTCTGGACAAAATGTTTATTCTTGCATGCAATGCGGAAAATGCAGCGCGGGGTGTCCTAATGTTGATTTTATGGATGTTACGCCAAATCAAGTTATTCACATGATTCAAGTTGGAGATGAAAATGTATTACATGTTAAAACCCCGTGGGTTTGTGCTAATTGTTTAACATGCACTATAAGATGTCCAAGAGATGTGGATCTCGCAGCAATAATGGAAGCTCTTCGTCATTTGTCAGCTCTTCGTGCAGGAATTTACAGAATTGATTTAAATAAAGTTGGAAAAGAAGGTTTCCCACAAATAGTTTTGGTTGCTGCTGCAAGAAAATACACACTCTGAGAGGTGATGAGAATGAAATTGCTATACTTCCCAGGCTGTTCATTGAAAACATATGCTACGGTTTATGAAAAAACCACACTAGAAGTTTTAAGGGCACTCGGTTTTGAGGTATATGAGCTTGAGCGATGGAACTGTTGTGGAGCTGAATTTACTTCTGCAATTGACTTCTTCATGCACCACATAGGTGCCGTGAGAGATTTAATTAGAGCTCAAGAGATGCAAAGAAAATATGGGACAAATAAACTACTTACCCTTTGTCCTCTTTGTTATAATGTACTTGCCCTCGTAAATCAAAAGCTAAAGCAGGATCAAGAATTCTATGAGCGAGTTTCATCATTTATGGATGATGAGGAAAAATACGAACTTTGTATAGAAGTTATCCATTTAGTATCAGTATTACGAGAGATCCCTCCTGAGAAAATAAAAGAAAAAGTAACAAAGCCTTTATCAGAATTTAATGTAGCCGTCTATTACGGTTGCAAGCTTGCTCGTCCAAAAGAAGTAGCAATAATAGATCCAGAGGATCCTTTAATTATTGAAAGAATCATAGAGGAACTTAATGCATCACCTGTGGATTGGTCATATAAGACTGAATGCTGCGGCGCATATCTCATTGCTACAAATAAAGATGCTGTGAAGAATGCTGTGGAAAGAATCATTTATGATGCCATTGATAATGGTGCGAATATCATTGCAACAGTTTGTCCACTTTGTCATTTCAACCTCACTTACACTCAGGAAAAGTTAATGAGACATCACAAAATAGTTCCAGTTGTTTACATAACTGAACTACTCGCTTTAGCATTTGGTATGGAAAGCTTAATTGAGCCAAAAACGTTAAAAATGATTAAAGCAGTTGTGCAAAGACGCTGATCTGCTATGTTGGGATGTATATAAAACTATAACATCTCTTTATTCAAACAACTACTATATGTTTTTGGGATGGTGCCAAAGAATGATAAAGGAAGAAGAACTGCGGAAATCAATGCTATCCCAATTAGAAGAAAAACGGAAATGGAAATTAGCTCAAAGATACAAATTAAAAGTAAAACGCGGTCAAGTTTATGTAATAAAAGACCGTTGCAAAGGCTGTGGAATCTGCATTAATCTATGTCCAATGCAAGTGCTTCAGTTCAGTGAAGATTTTAATGAGAAGGGATACCATTATCCAATTCTGGTTGAAAATCCCCCTACGAAATATTGCATCGCGTGTCATACTTGCGAGTGGCACTGCCCTGATTTTGCAATATTCGTGGAAGAAGTAGAAGAGGTAATGGGAGAATAACTCGTTTTAGAGAAGAGTATTTAGACTGTGGAGTATTCTGGACAATACCGAATTTCAGAGTTCGTTTGACTTATGTTTGATTACATAACTGATAATTTCATTGAATAATTGTTCATTGTAGTACTTGCAATACATTTTTCGGAGTTAGATTATCACTTCTCTGGGGAATCCTAATTTAATCCCTGCTTTGTCCTTTACGTTTTTGCAATATTCTCTTAAGGACTCTTCTTATGGTGTCTTCAGGAAAATCGATTACTTCTCTTATTTCTCTAACTGTCTTTTTACCAAGTTTAAAGTAAGCATAAGAAACCATGTGTTCGAGAGTTATGCTTCTCAAACGTCTAAGAATTGGAGCACGAAGCTTCTCCATTTCCTCTACAAGTTCTAACGCATTCAGGAGTGTTAAACAGTAGTGTCTTCCTGAATATTTTTCTTGCTTTAGCATTTCATCTATGAGAGCATTCCAATCAATTTTTCCTTTTCTCATGATGCGAGCAATATCCAGTACGTCTCTCATTCTACCAGTTATCGCTTTCATTAAAATTAAATCTGTGTCGCTTGCGAAGAGTATAATAAGATTTTCAAATTTCTTTACCTCTGCTCGGGAAAGCATCGAGTCTGTTACGAATAATTTATCATTTATTCTTTTGACATACACGTCTACTCTTGGAAGAAATTTACATTCAAAACTCATTCTAAAGCGTTCTTTTACAGTTGGATGATACCCCATTTTCTTAAGAGCCCTTAGGAATTCATCAGTATCCTCCTCGTTGATTATTACAACATCTACATCCCTAGTTGCGATTTTATATCCCTTCAGAACCATTACTGCCCCGCCTATTAGGAAAATTTTCACTTCTCTATTCAGATTTCGAGAAATTTCCTCAAAAAATTCTGGTCCTACTCTTTTTGGAATATGCTTAGTCATATCTACATTATAAACTCGTGCTAATTCAAGAATTTCCTCAAGAGGCAAGGCAAAAGCATTTGGAGGTTCTTCCCCTCTTATTAGACCCTCTAACTTCATGAGTTCGTTAATAACACCATGCTTGATTGCAAGATTCTTGAGTTTTTCCCAGTCAATTTCATCATAGTATTTTGCAAGAAGAATCGCAATTAAAGATCGCTGGTACTCATTTTCGGAAACTAGTATTGCATGAATTATTACATCCTCAAGGGAAACCTCTTCCCTTGGAATTCTATAATAGTCCCACGGAGTAACTACGTCTATTCCGAATTTTTCGAATGCTGAAAACGCTGTTGGAGTTCCATCAACTTTAACTCCTCTTGGAACTCTAACTATCTCGAACTCCCCACATCTATACACAACACCTAATGCTTTTCTCGATGAAATCATCTCAATAAAAACATGCAAATGCGGATCCTCTGGCAACCTAAATTTAGATTTATAACGAAGCACAAGTCCTTTTGCCTCTAGCTCTGAAAGAATTTTGCGAACAGATCGCTCACTTAACTTCAGAGCTTTTGCTATCTCAATAATAGACATCTCACCACTAAGTAACAGAGAAAGTATTTCTCTTGAATTCTTCTTCAACAGTATGTTCACATCATATTTGGTGCATATCTTCATTAATATTGGAAGCAAGACTCTGACTATTCGATACTTGGAATTCACTTTTTTTAATATTCCAAGTTCCTCTAATTCTTTCAATTTCCGATACGCTGTAGCCCTAGAAATTCCTAGCCCCCTTGAGATATCACTAGCAGAAGCCTCACCAAGTCTCATGAGAAGTTCAAGCACCTCAGCATATCTCGTACTCATGTAAATCATCGGAAAAATTATGATAAAAAATATTTAAAAATGTATCAAAAATTTTCCGACATTTTGAATAATGAATGAATTAATTACACGAATATCATTATAACACTCGCAAATCAGCCTTTACTGAAATGTAGGTTGAGAATTTTCATTATTAACTCAATGCAATCCTATCTTCTTATTTCCCTCTTCTCAATCTTCCTCTCATTGTAAAGCTTACGCCACACTTCAGGACCCTTCTTTATTAGCTCGTCGATTTCGCGATGATATTTTCCAGTTTCAAGCTCCTTTAACCGCTCCTCCAAGTGCTTGGACTTTGGAAGCATGTATTTCCCATATAATCTTCTAACCAGCATAAAAATCCAAGGATGAGGAATCTCAGCAGGACATCGTAGGGAGCAAGCGCCGCACATGATGCAGTCGAACGTCAATTCCGCAGCAGTTCGGATGTCTCCTCGTAGAATTGCTTGGATAGCATCCATAACCTGTAATTCTTGTGGGCATGCTTTTGTACAGGTATTGCATGCCACACAGCGAGTTAACTCTGGAAATAGCTTCAAAATTTCAGTTAAATCGGGTTTCAATTCCTCAATTCGGTATTTAGGCTTTTTCGGAGGAGAGAAATATATATTTGTGAGTTGCATTCCATCTTCAACTTCCGTCTGACATGCCAAACCAGCGTAAAGTCTGAAATCATCTTTCTTTCGGTAAATTGTCAAGCAAGCTCCACAAAAGCCTTTACGGCATCCTACACCACGCGTGAGACGATATCCAATGTACTCAAGTGCTTTCTGAATAGTTAATCCTTTCAAAACCTTGTAAGGTTTGCCGAAAACGTATATTGTAACGTACTCTTCTTTCTTCTTTGTTGCTGTCTTTTGTGCCGACATTAATGACACTTAAAACCTCGAAAAATAGAATATGCATTTTAGTCGTATGGTATATATTTAGCACTTATACTTAAATCTCTTGTAAAACATTTAACTCTTCGGACATAATTTCGTGCATACGCATTATTTCGAAATGAGAATGGGTTCTTATTGAATAAACTAAGAAAAATCCACAACAACATAAAACATTGTATCGTTTCCTTTCATGAGATATTCCATCGTTTTTAAATGTGATAACGTATCATTTAATGAAATTCGGGGGAGAAAAATGAAAGAAGATACAAAAGCACTAATAAGAGCACCAATATGTGCTGTTTTGGGTCACGTAGATCATGGTAAAACAGCACTTCTAGACAAAATTAGAGGCACAGCCGTTCAAAAGAGGGAAGCTGGTGGTATAACTCAGCACATAGGAGCAAGTTTTATTCCCACTCCGGTTATTTTTGAAATAATAAAACCTATCGTGGAAGCTGGTATTGTTAAAATTGATCGAAGTAAGTGGCGCGTCCCTGGTCTTTTGTTTATTGATACTCCTGGACACGAAACGTTTAGAAATTTACGAGCACGTGGTTCTTCTATTGCTGATTTAGGTATTTTGGTTGTAGATGTTACAGCAGGTTTTCAGCCTCAGACTTACGAAAGTATAGATCTTTTCCGTAGTTATAAGGTTCCATTTGTTGTGGCTGCCAATAAAATTGATAAGCTTCCTGGCTGGAATCCTCAACCAGATATGCCGTTTCTTTTATCTATGAAAAAACAGCCAAAGCCTGCATTGGACGCTCTTGATAGAGCAATTGACCGAATGATAATAAATCTAGCCGACATCGGTATTTCTGCCGAAAGATTTGATCGTGTTAGAGATTTTGCAAGACAAATTCCAATAGTTCCTACCTCTGCAATAACTGGTGAAGGAATTCCAGAGCTTCTTCTTGTACTTGTGGGCGTTGCTCAGAGATTTCTAGGAAAGAAACTAAAATTAACGTTATCTCCTGAAGCAAAGGGAGTAATACTCGAAGTTAGGAGAGTTGAGGGAATTGGTACTGTTATTGATGCTATCATTTATGATGGTATTTTAACTTCTAATAGCTACATCGTTTACGTTTCCCGTCGTGGTCCCGAAGTAAGAAAAATTCGCGCATTACTTATGCCAAAACCATTAGAGGAAATAAGGGATCCTCGAGAAAGATTTTTGGAAGTAGATAAGGTTACTGCAGCGGCAGGAGTTAGAATCGTTGCTTCAGATTTAGATGATGCTCTTGCTGGATCTCCTCTTTATGGAATCCCCGCAGATTTGTCAGAACAAGAAGTACAAGTGAAAATAGAACATTTCAAAAGATTAGCTATCGCCGATATTGCTCATATTAGATTCAAAAAAGCCATTGCTGGTGTTGTTGTTAAGGCCGATACACTCGGATCTCTTGAAGCAATTATTGCGAAATTAGATGAAATGCGAATTCCTGTTTCATCCGCCGATGTTGGTCCAGTGGATAAAGAAGATGTTTTTCTAGCAGCAACCATAAAGCAAGAAAAAGAAGAGTATGGTGTAATTCTTGCTTTTAATGTAGACATAATGGATGAGGCTAAGGAACTTGCAGAAAAGGAGGAGGTAAAAATTATCAGATCTAACATCATCTATGAACTTTTCGACCAACTGCGTCAGCATATTTACGAAGTTGAAGAGAAACGTAAGATGGAAATTCTGGCTAATATTCCTTGGCCAGGTAAAATTCAGATATTACCAGGTTATGTATTCCGTATTTCTAAACCAGCAATAGTAGGAGTTCGAGTCTTAGCTGGAAAAATTAGACCGAAACAGGAGCTTATTCGCGAAGATGGTCGCGTTGTTGGAAAAATTCTTCAAATACAGAGTGAGGGAAAAAGTCTTCAGGAGGCAGTTGAGGGTATGGATGTAGCTATCTCTATTGATAAAGCTGTTGTGGGTCGTCATATAAAAGAAGGAATGATCCTTTACGTTCATTTGCGAGAAAGTGATGTTAAAGAGACTAGAAAATATATGAATCTGCTACCAAGCTCCGCACGTGAAGCGCTTAGAGAATACATAAACATTATGCGAAAGGTTACTAAAAAACCGTGGTGGGGCCTCTGAATAAAAAAGAATCTAAAAAAGAACTTATTTATTTTAAAGTAGATGCTGGACGCTATTTTGATAAGAAAGATTTTCTATCCTGGATTAATAAGCGTGTAACTAAAACAATTTCGTATTTTGATATGTTTGAATATAATTCTAGAATCCTAATTGCAGTTAATGGGGATGTAAGAAGTGTGGTTTTGCTTTATTTACTGAGCAAGATAGAAAAGAAATTTCCCAGAGCAAAGATGGCTATAGCTTACATTGATGAGGGAATCTCGGGGTACAGTGATAGGAAGCTTAGCATTGTTAAGAAATTAGCGACAAAATTTGATTTACCTCTTCATGTTGTACGATTTAAAGATTCGTTTGGATTCACTGTTGATACCCTTGCTAATCATTATGAAAATATCTGTGAGATATGTAAAATCCTTAAAAGATGGCTTCTAAATGACTTGGCATACAAGATTGGTTATGATAGAATTGCATTAGGACGGACTCTTGAAGACGTTGCTTTTGAAATTCTTATGTATTTCGTAAGAAATAAGCTGAATGCACTACTTATTTATCCATTCACACCAGAACGTCTACATAGGAAACTTGTTCCAATTGTGAAACCATTGATGTTTTTAAAGAAAAAGGAGATTATCCTTTTCGCACATCTTCAAAATTTGCCTTTTAGTACTAGTATTTGCCCCTATTTTCTCAAAAGTATGGAAAAACAAATATTGCAAGAGATGTATCGTTTAGAAGAGAAATATCCTGGGATGTTATTTGGATTACTCAATTTTGCTCAATCTTTCTTTGTGAACACAAAAGAAAAACCAATTCTTCGTGAATGTAAAATTTGTGGGTACCCATCATCTGATACGCTATGTGAAGCTCATCAGTTGCTTGAACATATAAGGACTTTAATGCAATACTAATGTAATCGCCTTGTTCTTGCATAGTTGTTCACATAATCCACAACCAATACACAGATTTTCATCTATTGTCAAATGCTCATTTTCTATAACAATTGCAGGACATCTTGTTAGAATCGCACATTCCATGCACATATTACAGTTAGGTAAAATTTTTGCTACAGATTCTTCTACCCTTCTTGTTGGACATGTAGCTAGTGCAAAATATACGCCTTTTTTCATCATAATTTCTTCTAGTGAACTAAAATCGTATGGATTAATCGGCTTGAGTAAAGGGATTTCATTAGATAATAGCTCATATAAGTTTTGTGTAGTTTCTTCGATCTCTAGTTTCGGAATATATACTATAGTTGGACACTTCCCTTCCTTAAAGGAACCAAGAAGAGATTGAATAGAATTAGTAACAAATACTTCCGCACCTTCTTCGCTTTGTAATAATTCTCTTGAAAGCAACTCGCGGATTACAGAACAGTCACAGTCTGTTGTAATTCTCACACCCTTCTTTTTTGACATGAGATATAATGCAATTACTGGGCATCCTGGACAAAATGATGATAAAGTTCGCAATTGTTCAATTTTCGTATTTATTTCGCTTAATTTAACTCCAAAAAAATTTTCTATAGTCGTGGTTATTCGTCTTTGTAGATAAGATTCGTCCAAAGATGATACTTCATGAAACTCAATATATGGCATATCAGAAATTTCTCCTTCTTTAATCATCCTATTCAGTATTTTAATTACTTGCATTCCAACTAAGGCAGTACCAAATTCAAAGATTGCAATCTTAGCGGCCTTCTTGAGAAGTTCGTAAATTTTGTCTGATATTAATGGATAAACAAGAAGAGGCCGAACAATGTATGCATTTCTAATGAGTTTATTACGTGATACTATTTTTAGTATGTAATTCATGCATATCCCGGCGGCGATAATCAGAGAAAGCGTTTTTTCTGATTTTACCTCTTTAGGAAATATTGTATCGAATTTTGAAAATCCGCTTTTGTATTTTTCGAGTATCTCTAGTAAAGTAGATGGCTCTTTTTCTTTAGATTGTTCTGAACCAAAAATCTCTTGTGTGATTGTTTCAATAGTGTATTTTTCGGCTTCATCATATTCTTCCATACTTGTTAAGAATATCGAGGGAATTCTAATGGCTACAGGAATAGAGAATTTGTTTGAAATGGCTGCAGAAATTGCTAGTGTGCGATACATTTCTCCTATATAAGATGATTCAAGAATCGGAATTCCCAGAAACTTGAGGAAACTTCTGGAATCTATCCCATCTTTATCGATGCTTAATATTACTAATTGTTTTCTCTCTCTTACGAATTCTTGTAAAACCTCGCTGGCAATAAGCAGTCCTTGAAGATCTGTTAGCAATAGAGCTTTAGATCCCATAATCTCTTTTAGTTTAATTGGCAGTTGATAATTAAAAACAAAAAACGCTTTTTCATATGGACTCAGGACTTCGGAGAACTTTGCGTTTCTAATTACTGTCTTGTCAATTATAATATAATCAAACTTCAGATCAATCAAAGCTTTGTAAATGTGCTGAGCCAAAGTAAATAACATCAGTTATCCCTAATAAAATTACAAAGTTTAGTTTTCAATCACTCCCCAAGAATTTTACATGAGTTCTCTTGCACAAGGAATGTGCGTTCTTTTTGAACAACTAGATATTTAACAATCAAGGGTGGATAAAAATTCACGTTTCCTTTCCTTAATAAGACTATAAGCGATTTCCTTTCTTTCTCAGGAACCCAACGCAAGGCGAAGGGTAATGTCTTTCGTTTATTCCATATCTGTTTCCAGAAGGGCTCGTTCACAACCTTCTTAAGTGAAAAGATTCCTGTTCCTTTAAAATCTGGCACTGTTTCAGTATCTCGTGATGACAAAACAAGAAATGGTTCAATAGCTATAATCATCCCTGTTCTTAATTTAGCGCGAGAACTACTGGGTATGTTTGGAATAGAAACTCCAGCATGAAGTTTCCAGCGTTCTATCTGATGCCCACAAAGGTCTCGTACTACCCCAAATCCGGCACTATGTGCATAATTCCAAATGAATTCACCTATTTTGGATACTCGTACACCATCTTTTATAACATCCAATAGTTCTTCGAATATTTCATTAAGAATACAGACAGCCATCTGAGCCTTTTTATGTGGTGCTCCGATGATTATTGTTTCTGCAACATCAGCTATTGCCCCATTTACATGAACTCCAACGTCTATTTTAACTACAGCATCTGTTGGAACTTTCGTATTATCGTCAGGAAGTGCAGTATAGTGTGCTGTAATGTTATTTATGCTTATATTTAACGGAAACGCAGGCTCTCCACCCTCCTTTTTAATGAACATTTCAGTTTTTTCGCAAATTTCTAGGACAGGTACATTCTTCTTTACGAGAGTCTTTGCATACTTTAGTGCTTCTAGCGCAATTCTCCCTGCTTCTTCAAAGTCATTTCTACTCATTTTTCAACACTCATTAAACAAGTTATAAACGTAAACAGAAAGAATATGGTGGTGATTAAAATGAAAATGCTTTCGAATTTTGTAAAAAATGCCACTAAATTCTCCATCAATGTTTCCGGTACTAAATGCGGAATTAAATGTGAAAAATGCGACCATAATATGGGAACTTTCCTAAGAAATTCAAATATGAGTATTACTGAAAACAGAAATACTGAACGCTTACCAACTTTAAGTTCCAGTTTTTTCACTTTTCGAATCAGAAATTCTATTAAATACAGCACAAGAAGGTAAGATATTATACTTAGACTCCATGGAAAGATAATCATGAGAAGCAAGAAACATGCTCCAAGAACAATTTCAATCACATAAATTTTCATCGTTGGTATCACAACGGTTGGATCTATAACCCTCGCCCCTTCGTAGATAAGCTTCGTAAATGATCCAATACTTATTGCTGCAGCAAAGCAAATGCTTATATTATATACGATGGGACATAATACTAAAAATGTTTGAAATACACTGAATAGAATGCCAGAGAATAGCTTCGCATAGATTATTATAAAGACATAATAGGCGAAAGGTAGGAGAATTAATAAGGTTATTACAAAGAGTAACATTCCAATTCTTTTAAATCGCTGTGAAATTCTATATGGTAAGTCGATTATAAGAAAAAGCAATAATGCTGGGGCAATTAATGGCAAAATGATGAGATATGTGAGAATGATTGCATTAATTAAATAGAAAAATACGTGAAGAGGGGATAACCCTTGTATTTTTTCCAGAAAATCAATGTGAGCATTGACAAGTCTCTGAAAATTTACCATGTAGATAAGAATCAGTGGAAAAACCAATGAAAAAGGTGCTAAAACAACTGAAAAAAATGAGTATTCTCCAAGTAAAAAGGGTATATAAATAATGAACCAAAAAACAAAAGAAATAAGTTCCAACGTTACTAGAGCCATCACCTTTGTTTCGTTCATGTTATAACACTTTTATTTCAAATTATCTTTCAATAACTTAATGATTTTGATAAAGACGGGGAGTAATAATGAAGCATTCACGCGGCCGAAGAGCAGGCACACGACAATTACTCAGAAAATCCCCCCGAGAAAAAGGATTCCCTCCGCCGATCTCTCGTGTAATATGGCCATATAAGATTGGCGATTACGTAGCTATTGTAATTGATTCGAGCGTTCATAAGGGTATGCCTCATCCAAGATTTCATGGAAAAACAGGTGTTATTATTGGTCGCCAGGGACGTGCATTCATCGTGAGAATACGAGATGGTGGAATGTACAAGAAGATTTACGTTTTACCGGAACATTTGCGTCCAATAAAAGTTAGAAGTGGTCAGCAAAGTTGACTTATTTCCGTGACGTGGAATGACAACAAGAGCATTTGAAGATATTTGCAAGGATGCCTTAACAAAGATAAAGAAGGGGATAGAATCTCTGAAAAAGATAAGAGAATACCTCAAAAATCCAACAAAAATGACAGAAGTTGCTTTTGTTTCATTAGACTATGATGAAGTAAAAATAGATTCTGCCATATTCGAATATGATGAAGAAAATTTCGAGTGGATCTTACATGCTTATCCCAAACGTCCAATTTCTTCAGAAGTATTTGAAATTGTCCAAAAATTAAAGCTGTTTCCGGGGCAATATGAAGTCAACATAGCTGGTGAAGAGAATATTCAAATGCTTATGGCTACGATTCTAGTTCCAAAGGAAAATTATCGAACATTTTTAACAATTGCAAAGATACGTTATCTCTCAAGATTACGCAAGGTATTTGCCAGATTATTGGACCCAGCCGTTCAGAAGAAATTATTACAACTCAAGAGGCAATTGGAGGAGGCAGAGAAAAGGAAAGATAGAAAAACTATCGAAAGAACTGAAATGCTAATAGAGAGTTTGCTTTTAGAGTAAAGACTTTTCAATAGCTCTATTCAATTTCTTTAGCTCTTCCACTATTTTCGATAATACTTTCATTTGTTCTTGCGTTAGCGATATAATTAACTGCTCAAGATGTGCTAAGACATTTGAAACGCCAGAAAGTCCTTTTGATACGGTCTGAAGTTGATAAACGATTGATGTGACGATGTCGTAAATTGCTTGAACCAACTGTTGAATATTTTTTTGCCCAGCCATCATTGATTCAACGTGCTTAACCTCATCACTTAGACTTGCAATCCAATTTTGTAATGCACGTGTTGTTGCTAATAATGATTTCATATTCGTTTCTAGTGAAATAAATGCATCAGAGTTCATTACTTTCGAGAGCACATCAGAGACTTGACTTGCCTTATCGCAAAGATCCGAAATGACAGTATGTAATGATTCTGTGTCTATTTTCATTCGTTCTATTCCTGCAGAAAGGTCTTTCTTTACGGTTTTTATTTCTTCGATACTTTTCAGGAGAGCATTTACCTTGTCAAAGAGACCTTCATATTTTGTGAGTTTTTCCTCAACAAATTTTCTAAGTGAGTTTATCTCCGCTTTAAATTCATCTTTAATCTTTTTAATTTCGGATAATGTAATCGTCTTAAGATCCTCTGGCATCATCATAACTTCTTTTTCTAATACCTTCCTCTCCTTAGGCTTCTCTTCAGTACGAACAGTTGGCAATGTCTTTGGTAATGATGTGCTTTCTGCCTTTTCTTCTAGTGATGTTTTAACATCGATTAATAAAGGGTGCTTCGGCATAGTTTTGATTATATCAGATAAGTCCACTTTTCTTGCATGTAGTGCCCATGAAAGTAATGAAAGAATAAAATTAGCATTATCTCCAAGTGCAATAACATCATCTGAGAACATCTCAGCTGAGCCGATAAATACTACTCTTCCACTTCCATACATTGAGGTAACTGCAAGAGGAAAAGGATTATTGATATCTGGGTTTCTAATGAGTATCCTTATGTAATGCCTCTTTAGAACTCTTACAGATGACGGTTTTATTAGATGCACTTCATTAATATCTCTGCATGCAGGATGATTTTTGTTGATCCATTGGTTCCCTTTGACGACAATATAATTACTTAAAATCTTGTTTGTCGGAAATATTCCAAACGTTTTTAGTAAATCGTCAATATTTGAATTTCCCTCAGAATCACGCTGACAAAATACAAATAGCGCTCCGCCACGCAATACAAATCCTTTTATTTCCTTTATCTCCTTTGGAGAAAAAATCCAATTTTTCTTTGGAAATATGATAATTGCTGCGCACTCACTGGGAGAAAAATCCTCTTTCACAATAGTTACAGAAAAACCCATTCGTTCACAAATTCTTTTCAGTATAGAGAATCTCTCCGCTCGTAAGGTGCTTCCTCGTAAATCAAAAAGAATCCTCAAAAACGTACACCCGTAATCATAGAGAAATATTATGAATATATGATGTTTTTCGTAATTTAAAGATAACATGGAGATACCTATGGATATCAAAAAACAACTTGAACTTATTACAATGCCCCCAACAGAAGAGATATTGACATTACAAGATTTAGAATTCTTCCTAGAACATGGAGTTCAATTACGGCACTACATTGGCTTTGAAATTAGTGGTTTTGTTCACCTTGGAACTGGACTAGTATGTGGACTTAAAATCGCGCAACTTCAGAAAGCAAAAGTAAAAATTAAGGTATTTCTAGCAGATTATCACTCATGGATAAATGATAAATTAGGTGGTAACTTAGACGTAATCAGAAATGTTGCAAAGAAATATTTTGCTGAGGCCATGAAACTTTCAATTAAAGTCATGGGTGGTAATCCTAATGCTACAGAATTTATCTTAGCAAGTGAATTTTATGAAGAAAATCCGGAATATTGGACTATCGTACTTGATGTGGCAAAGAACGTAACCCTTTCAAGAGTACGACGTGCAATTACCATCATGGGTAGAAAAGCAGGTGAAAAAATAGATTTTGCTAAACTTATTTACCCTTGCATGCAAGTTGCAGATATTTTTGCGTTAGATGTTAATTTACCACATGGTGGAATGGATCAAAGGAAAGCTCATGTAATCGCTCGAGAAATAGCAAAAAAGTTAAAGAAAAAACAACTAAAAGCAAGAATAGATTCCGAAGAACAGATAATCAAGCCCATCGCCTTACACCATTCTTTGCTACCTGGATTAAAAATGAGTATGGATCTCTATCAAAGGATCATCGATGCAGAAAAGAAAGGAGAAAAAGATAAAGTTAGGGATTTACTCATCGATGCCAAGATGAGCAAGTCTATTCCAGAAACTTGTATCTTCATTCACGATACTGAAGAAGAAATTAGAAAAAAAATCAAAGCAGCGTTTTGTCCTCCAAGAGAAATAAAATGGAACCCTATAATAAGGATTGCGGAATTAATCATATTTCCATCAGACGGTAAGCTCCTTGTAGAGAGACCACAAAAATATGGTGGCTCCATAGAGTACACATCATTTGACGCACTTAAGAAAGATTTCATAGAAGGTAAATTGCATCCTCTAGATCTTAAAAATGCAGTCGCAGAATGGCTTATTAAAAAACTCAAGCCAGTAAGAGATTACTTCAGCGGACCTGGAAAAAGCGCGATAGAAGAACTTCAACAATTACGAATAACGAGATAAGATTTGAAATCTGAAATTTAGTGCGCGGGGCGGGACTCGAACCCGCGTCACCGGCTTTCTTCGGGTCCGCCCATGTTTTGAGCAAATACTTGGGAGGCCGGCATCTTACCCCTCGACCACCCGCGCAGAGTTTATTTCATTAAAGTTAAGGAAAAGAGACTTTTAAACTTTAATTTGCATTGGCTTATATTTTGAATTTTTTGAAAGAATATAGCAAAATCTTTATGCTACGAATCACTCTGAAATTTCTGGTACCTTATAGCGAATATCTAGTATGTCTCTAAGGAAATTGAGGAACTTATCACGTTTATACCGTATTTTCTCAATTTCTGAAACAAGTACACTTGCTCTATTAATCCACACATCATAGGGGATACCACCAGAAGCAAATCGTCGCCAATCTTTGAACAAAAGTTCACGCGCAATTTCAATTTCCGCATCACATTCTTCGATCTTTGTAATTGCAGTTGCTATATCTGGATCTATTCTTTTAACGCGATCACCTAGTCTATAAAGTTCCTCTCGCCGTTTTCTTAGCGTTTCCAAGTAGCGATTCATTTTATCAAAGAATGCCGCACTTATGCTTCTTGAGGGAATTTGTTTTCTAATTGTATCCTCAATTAAAGTGTCAAGGGCTATATATTCCTCTAATCTAGTGATATATCTCTCGAGGAGTTCCTTGTGTTCTTTTATTCTTAGAATTTCTGGTGGTGTTATTTTCTTCTTCATACTCAAGGAGACATATCTAACTATGATTAGTACGATTACAAAGGCAAACATTATAATAGCTAAGATTTTTCCAAATAATAATAGTGTTACCGCCCAGTTTAGCTTAAAGACTATTTCAAGTTCCGCATTTTGTGCTGGATAGAAATTATCAAAGGATATGCAAATAACTTTGTAATTTTTCCATCCAAATGCTTCGGATTTATATGTAATCATAATTGGAGCAGAAATATTTAGTTCCAGGTTTGCATCCATATAGCTAGGAATAAGCAACCTAAGAGAATATTTCCCTACAGTTGCATTAACATATGGTGCGATTGGAATCCTTAGTATGTAGCTGCCAAGTATGTAGCTGTCATCTTGCTTAGTACGATAGTCCTCGCAGTCAAGTTTATAGCTTAGTGAAAAAGCATATGTTGTACCAGCTGTAATTGGACTCCGGAATCTAACTTGAACAACCGTAACATTTCCAGTCGTTTTTACTATACTTGTCTCTATATTTCCCAAGCTATCTCGTGCCGTTATATTCCTAGCCCCTTTAATTTCTCCAATTCTAACAGCTTCTGTTTTCCATTTGGCACTCTCAAGTAGAGTAGGTGAAACCGGAGGAAAATAAGCCGCAAGCGAATAATCTTCATGCACTGTTATTTCGTCTGATAGACCAAATACAATTTCCCTGTTAATGGTGAGCATTCTTAGAGGTATTATTTTCATGTACCACCTTATGAGAACACATGTTTCATTGATAGGTGTCGAATCATTAAATGGTTCTACTTGCCTATCATCATCGAAACCTAAATTGTTACCCTCACTGCTAAATGGAGTTGGTAAAATGTCCTCAACAAAAAGTGATGTTGGTGGCGCAATGAAATGAGACTTTCGTTTCTGAGGATAAGGAAATAAAGGCTGCTTAGCAAAACAAAATTCATAATATGTGTCATTCTTCACGTAAAACATTCTGAAAATCTTTGGATTCAGCCATGCGGAAATATTGAATGTGAAAGTTTCGTTTGATTCAAGAAAATCTGGAAACTTAACCGCTATTGCGAGATAATCACCACGTCTATAGTATACTGACCATGGCAGGTTGATTATTTTATCTTGCCACTTTGCTTTTATCTCAAACCATGTCAGATTTTTCCACGCGTTAATGGGCAAGAAGAAAAGAATAGCATTAAAAGGTCGATTTCCTTCATTCTTAACGGTAACTGTTTCTTGTAGGTTTCCAATCAGGAATTCACTAATATGCACCGTTCTAGATGAAGTAACAGATACATTCCAAGTGGATCCAGGAAAAACATATGGCGCCGTAGAAATTTCTGGTTGGTTATATTCTCTTACTCTAATAACAACCGAATAAGATGGCGCTGGTGTTGAATACGCTACAACTAATAGTGAAAATAGTATACACAATATCACTAGTTGTCTCAATAACCGCACCCTTTGGAATTTCGAAATAGAAAATATAATAAGCAATACACTTTTTCAATAAGAACCGCTTCTTATTTAATGGAGGAAGCATGCCCGCAAATCTACCAGCAGAAGCTCAACTTGCTCTTGAAGAGTACGAGAAGGCTACAACGTTACAAGCAAAGATTAGTGCACTACAAAAATTTATAGCACTCTGTCCAAAACACAAGGGAACTGAAAAAATCCTCAAATGGGCCAAGACTCAATTAGCAAAGCTGCGAGCACAATTAGAAAGAAAAAGAAGAACTACCACTTCTGTATCCCCAGCATTTTCTGTTAAAAAAGAAGCAGATATTCAAGTTGTGCTTCTTGGAGTTCCACAATCTGGGAAAACAACACTATTGCGTTGGTTATGTGATTCAGAAATTCCTGATAAAAGGATTTTTCCAAATGTTGGAATTTTTAACTATCATGGGGCAGAATTTCAGATAGTAGACCTTCCATCTATTTTCACATCAGATATTGACAAGATTCCGAATGGTCGAGCCCTCTTTAGTATTGCAAGAAATGCAGATTTGCTTGCATTTGTTATTGATTTAACGCAAGATGTTGAATGGCAATACAATCTTCTTATTAACGCATGTGAAAATGCGCGAATTGCAATAGGAAGAAGGCCACCAATTACTTTTAAGAAGACAAGCTCTGGTGGGATCAACATTTTTGGAATTCAGTATTCTCCTCTTTCAAAGAAAGAAATAGAAGAGCTTCTTCGGTCGCATGGTATTTTGAACTGTCAGTTGATTTTTCATGACTATTGTACAGTTGATGATTTAATTCATGCAATTGATAAGAAATACGTTTTCAAAAAAGCGATAATAATTGCTACAAAGGGCGATTGTCCTGGAACAAAACCATCATGGGAAAAACTTAAACAAATTACAAGAATTCCCATGGTTGCTGTTTCTGCTGTAAAGAATATAGGAAAATCAAAAGTAGGTGAGTTAATTAAAAGAACACTTGATCTAATCTTTGTATGGACTAAAGACGACAAGGGAATCGCATCTAAGGCCATGATATTAAAACGTGGTGCCAAAATTATTGATGTAGCCGAGCGTATTCATGAAGATTTCGTAAGATTTTTCAGGTTTGCAATTGTTGAAAGAAAAACATCAAAAGTCAAACAGATACGTGCTGGATTGAACTTCATGTTAGAAGATGGAGACATAGTGCGAATTTACATTAAGCGGTAATCGGTGATACACTTGACAAAAAACACTCAACGATTTTTTGACGTTATAATTCCCTCTAATCATAATGAAGCAAAGAAAATGATTGCTTTTGCAGGCTACTTAGGTATTAAATACTTGCTAATGGTAATTAATAATCTAGTTACAAAAATCAATGAAACCGCCTTATCTGAGATTATAGCCAACATGATGAATTCTGCTCACAAATATTCAATTGAACTTAAATTCGCTTATCTTTTTAGAGATATCAAAACAAGAGATAGGATCATATTTGATAGGCTCTTTGATCGACTTCAGATTGTTAAAATGTTAGATATTTCTTGTGAAAAATGGAAAGAACACCTGAGGCGAGAAGTGTTTCATGTATTTTTTTGTCACATTTGATAATTTGCAACAGATTAATAAAGGCGTTTACGAAGTTGCTCGAGCGAAGAGAAAGTATTTCATAATTAGTTTGAGAACACTCATTTTTAGTGACAAATCTGTACGTGCTAAGCTTCTATTAAATGCACGAAAGAACATAGATATCCTAAATAAGTCTGATTTTAATCTCTTATTTGGAAGCGGAGCAACAAATATAAATGAAATGCGGAATCCTCGCGATATTAGATCGTTTCTAAAACTTCTGGAAGTAAGAGATGACATTGCAAGTCTTTCAATATCACAACGTGCAAGGATATTCTTTTTCCTGCACAAACCTTACATTATAATTCATTGAGAACCTAACACTTCCCTTATAACTCCTAGAATCTTGGACGCAATTTCCTCTTTGAGCTTCGGCAAAAGTAGGATTTTCTGCTTATGCTCAAGAAATGCCAAGAAAGGCTCTAACTCCTCCCGGCTCCGTGGAAGAACATTAACAATATCACATGCTACTTCCATAGGAATTTGTAATTCCCTTTTTCCAACTTGTATTTTTATCTCCAGTAATTTTTGCAAAAGTAGCATAGCCTTATCACGAGGTAATTTAACAAATCTTTTACAATAATCGTATAATCGTTCGTGTATTGCACGATCAAATTTCTTCTTTCCAGCTTTTCTTTTCTCCAAAAATTCTTTGACTTCAGCCAGTAATAGGGGTTTCTCTGAAATTTTTTCTGCTGACATTTTAAAACCCTTATGTTCACACGAAATACAAAGTAAAATATATCTAAGTTAAAATTAGAATCTAAAAAATAGCGGTGTAAAAATTGCGGGGAAAAATGAGATCATCAGAAAGAATTAGACAAATAGAGGCATTATTTGCACTAGCAAAAACATTCATCGGTGTGCTTCTTGGAATAATTTTTGGATTATGGTTCTCTTATGGTATTTTAATCATAGTTGGATGGATTATATCAATCGTTACCATAATAATCATGGCATTCCTTGCGAAAACATTCACAATACTCTCACAGCACTCACTCAAAACACTTTGCCTAAGACATGGAACTTTTTCCTATTTCATCACAATCCTTCTCTTCTGGGGCATAGCATATACTTACTTTTAGCATTATTTAAGCATATTCAAGTTAACTTCGTCTGATAAGCAATAGTATGAATTTAAGCATTGTAATGTTAGTTATGAATATGAAACTCAGCAAACTCCTCGAAAACATCGTCAGTTTAATTAGTATTCACGAATTTATGATAAAAGCTCAACCCACAAAATGTTGTTCCCACGAACTAAAACAAGCCCCCATTTAACCTTTGGATTATTTTTAGCGTCAAGTTCTACTGCATCTTTAAGCAAAAGGTTCATATACTCGTCCAAGCTTAGAAGAACTCCTTGAATCCGCGTTCCATCCTTTAACTGGACTCTTATCTGTTTATTCACATTTTCACGCAATAAAGTCAAGGGTAATTTTGGAGCACTTGACATTCTTCATCACAAAAATTTCAGCCAAATAAAGCCGAAAGACCTTCGAGTGCTTCACCAGCTTCCTCTTTCTTTTCCTCTTTTTTCTCCTCTTTCTTTTCTTCCTTCTTCTCCTCAGGTTTTGCTTCTGGAGCTGCTGGTGTAACAGTAACTGCAGGTGCAGCAGCAGCCATGGGTACTGCTACCGCTCTTTTCTTGAGCTCTTCTATATTGAGAGTCTTGATTACGTCGGCCCATGCTTTAGCTAAGGCTTTATCTGGAGTTATTCCAGCTGCTTCTAGAATCTTACAAATGGCTTCATCGGTTATCTCTTTCTTTGCTTCATGTAAGATTAAACATGCATATACGTAAGCCATGCTCATTTCTTCCCACCTACCAAATTACACTAATTCAAAGATTTTAAAATATGAAGAATAAAAAGTTTCATAAACATCATTCAGAGAAAAATCGGGATAAACGCGTTATTCCTCGAGCTTTTGCTTCTAATTCGTTTATATCAATACCCATAGCATCAAGTAATTGAGCAAACACAGTTTTTGCATGTTCAATATACTTCTCCCAATCGATGATTGATTTTGGTGGATTTAATTCTACGGGAATTGGTCCACTCTTTGTTTTTACATAGGTAATAATTTCGCCGGGATGTACTTCTCGCTTTAAACGCTTCGCCGCCTTTACATGTTCGCTCTCAACTTTGTATGCGTGCAACGGTTTGGTTAATTCTACCTTAAAAGCTAATTCGTGAACATCATATTCTCCTTTTATGAGTTTAGTAAATACTTCTACTACCTTTTCGGCTATCTTCTTCTTTGCTTCTTCGAACTCCTCGGGGGTCTCTACGCGACTAAGAATTTCCAAAACATTCCTAAACTCTTTCTTTGCAAAATCTGGTACGTTTCTTTTTCTGGCAAGTAGTCCCTTTAAATCAACTGTCCCATCTTCGAATACTCCGATGTAATTCTTCTTTCTTGCAGAGAAACAACAAAACTTATATATTTTATCAATTTCTAGATCTGCATTCAGGTTTTCTCTTGCCCATTTAATCAGTGCTTCTATTTTACTCGGATCTGGTTCTGCAACAAAAATGCTGTCTGTGTCTCCATATATTACATTTAATCCCATTTCTCTGGCTTTCTTTGCAATGGCTAAGATTTTCTGCCGACCCAGGGCGGTTATTGTTTCTGCTGCGGGAAGATAGAATAACGGGAAATGCTCAGCACCAAAAACTCCATAAGATGCGTTAATTAATACTTTCAATGCGCCCTGAATAACATTGTAGAATTCTTTTAACTCTCCGCCTTTTTTCGCTAACGGTTTGAAATACTTAACTCTTACATCTCTAATGAAACCTACTAATTCAGATGCAATTCCCCTTCTCTTTGTGCAAATCCAATGTCCTACCTCGGGTACAACATTGTTTCTGCATTCTGGATGAGGACAATTGACAGTTTCGTAACTAACATTGTGATTCTTGATTATGCTAGGATATAGTGATGCAAAATCAAGCACGAATACATTCCAGTGTATGCCTGGCTTTGGCTCAAAAACTATGGCACCTCTGTATCTTTTGCCTGAAATAGATGGCTCTGCTCTTGGACCGAAAAGCCTTGCTAATCTTCTCTCTTTTTCCTCAAATGATGCTCGATTCGGGATTAACCAGTTTCTTTCCCTATGTTCCACATAAAACCAGTTTTCAATCCATGCTGAAACTCCTCTCCTTGTTAAATCTCTAATGGGCATTCTGGTTATTCGTGATAAAGTGATAATTAATTTTAGAGGAACCCAGTTATTGAATGCAATCAATTTCGCCGTGATATATGAGTCCCACCAGCAATAACTTGCTAATGTCTTATAATCTAATTCCTCTATCCTCTCTACGCGAGTAATAAGTTTTCCTACGCCAAGGAGTGCTCTAGCAAGATCATCTAATGCCACTCTATCATATTTTCCAGCAAATGCATAGTTCTTTATAGCGCCATTGCCATAGAATTTGTATAAGTCGATGTGTACTCCAGATTTTAAGTGGCTCTCTTTTACTTCACCCTTTGAAATTACTTCAATTGGTATTAAATCCTCAGGAATTCCCAGTGCCTTAGCCCTTGCACGCATGTAACGTAGATCAAATAAATCGCCGTTGAAAGTGACTACTATAGGTGCATCCCATAGCTTTTTGAATGCATCAATCAGCATAATTTTTTCATCAAAATACAGATGTAATAAAACATCGTGTCCATTTACTTTAAGTTGATATATCTTTTTTTCGTCCTTTTCTTCTACTCGTTTGAGAGATTCAAGAGACTTATCTTTACCCTTTCCTTTATAAGCTAAAACGTATATTTCATTTATTTCTTTATCCCCAAAAAGTAGCGTAAAGCCTATTGCAACAATGGGATACTTTGGATCTTTTGGTTGAGCTATAATTCCCTCAGCAGCGACTTCAATATCTACTGAAAGCACGGGAATTTCTGGGATTTTGCTTAAGAATGCGGGAGCATATTTTTCTGCTAGTTTTCCAAGATCTGCAACTAACTTATTGTATAATGTCATATCCACAATTTCTTTTCTTAAGATTAATTTCCCGCCTTTGATATCATAAAACATACATGGCCAGAGTTTCGTGTCATAAATGTAGTTTAAATGATATGGAATCCATGCTTCGAATGAGTTTCTTTCTCCTAATAGGTTTCTCACATGTTTTCTACCGCCAGGGCCGCCTATTTCTGCTGGTGAATCAACTATGATTTTTCGCATTTTTACATTTTCATCTTTTAAAGGATGGTACTTCTCTACTTCTTCTATTCTCCAACTTGGTTTCCAGGCATCACCAATTGCTTTTCTTGCTTCCATTTCACTTAAATTTGTAAGACAGTAAGGTCTGTGTCCAGTATTATCATAAAAGAAAAAAATACTCCTAGTTTTTGGGTCATAAAACTTCATGACTGCTTTGTTCTTCTTCTTATCATACTCTACACTTATTAGGAATAATCCTTCACCATCCTTTATTTCTCTATTTCGTTTAGCGATTTTTTCTAACTCTTGTTTACGTTGAATAAAGATTTCACGTAAACTCGCTCTTCTTTCAATTTTTTCCTCTTTAACCTCAACTTTTTCTTTAGACTCTTCTTTGAGAAATTCTAAAAGGGATTTTGCTTTCATTTGAAGTACCTAAGCACATCTTCTCCTAAAAAAAGAAGCATCGTTTTCTTTAAAGTATCTTGACTCAAATTACTCTAAGGAAATTAAATGATTTTCATGCGTTTGTTAGAAGTCATTTTATAACGGGAGAGATGATGAAACGTGATACTGCATTAACATCCCCAGACATACTGGCGGTTCTTAGGGAACTTACTATAATAAAGAACGGTGTGATTGAGAAATTCTGGAGTAATCAAGATAAGAGCGCTTTTTTAATGCGTATAAGAACTAGGGGAGGATGTTATTTCGTTATAATGGAACCTGGAGTAAGGGTAAATATCACACAAGTTGTTGAGGAGAAGTGGGTTGCAGATGGATTTGCACTTAATATTCGAGAGCACATAGCTGGGCAACGTATAGTTAATGTGTATCAGCATAAATTCGACAGAATAATTGTTTTTGAAATTGATCCAAATTATAAATTAGTAGTTGAGCTACTTTCTCGGGGCTTACTAATTTTGATTAGAGATGATAGAATACTTTTCGCAAATAAACATGTTAAAATGCGAGATAGAAGAATTATACCCGGCGAGGTATTTAAGTTCCCACCAAATCCTCCAGAAGATCCTAGGAAAATGACATTAAAGGAATTTAAGGAGAGAATTCTTAATGAGAAAGACGTTGTAAGAGGATTAGTCAAATTAGGACTAGGTTCAAAATATGCAGAAGAAATTTGCTTCAGATGCAACATTGACAAGAATAAACCAACTTCTGAGCTAAGTGACGAGGATATAGAGAGACTCTATAATACGATACGGGAAATACTTGATACACTTGAAAAAGGTACAATAAGCCCGCGCATATATTATGACAACGAAGGAAGTTTTGTAGTTTCACCCATTGAACTAAAGTCCCTTAAGCTGCCTTATAGAGAATTTCCAACATTTAGTGATGCTATTGATGTTTTCTTTTCAGAGATACGAAAGCGAAAAATCCTTAAGGAGCTTCAAAAGGAATTTGAGAGACGGAAAAAAGAATTGCTTAAAAAAATCGAAAAACAAGAGCAGCTTCTGGAAGAATATCAGAAGAAGGTAGAGAAATACCAGAAGATAGGAATGAAGATTTTTGAAAACCTCGAAATTCTTGAGAAAATACTAGACGCTATCAAAAGAGCAAGAAAAAGAAATATGTCTTGGGAAGAGATAATGAAGAAAATAGAAGAAGCAAAGAAAAAAGGTCACAAAATCGCTAATATAATCAAAAAAGTGAATAAAAATGGAAAAATTCACATAGTACTTGATGACCTTACAATTGTACTTGATATCCGTCGCAGCATCACTGAATTGGCTAATGAATACTTCGAGAAAGCAAAGAAATTCAAGAAAAAAATTGAGAGAATAAAAGAAGAGATAGTTAAGTCAAGAAGAGAGTTAGATGCTCTTGAAAAAGAGCTTCAGGAAATGATAAAGAAACAAATGACGTTGATCAAGTACACTATAAGACGTGCAAGAAAAAAATGGTACGAAAGTTTTCATTGGTTTATTTCAAGCGATGGTTTTCTCGTTGTTGCAGGAAAAGATGCTCAGACAAATGAAGTACTTGTAAAAAGGTATATGCATAAGGATGACATTTTTGTGCATGTAGACATACCAGGAGGCGCGGTGGTTATTATCAAAAACCCAGAAGGAAAAGAAATCCCGAGAAGAACAATACTTGAGGCATCAAAGTTTGCAGCAATTTATTCTCGCGCATGGAAGGAAGAACTACCATCAGTTGAGGTATTTTGGACAACTCCAGATTGCGTTTCTAAATCACCACCACCAGGACATTATTTACCAGTAGGCAGTTTCATTATCAAGGAGAAAAAGGAGATACTAACTATAGATAAATTAGAACTTGCAATAGGAGTCCAAATAACATACAAGAACAGCATTGTTGAATATAGGTTAATTATGGGTCCACCAGAAGTCATTAAGAAACAAACTCATCTCTACGTAATAATTAAGCCTGGAAATCTCGAAAGAAGCAGTATAGCTAAGTTAATATTAAAAGAGCTTGAGAAGAAATGTCGAAATGATGTAGAAAAGCAAGTAGTGAAAACAATAAAGCCAGAACATATATTAGAGCATATTCCTCGGGGAAATTCCGAGATTCTAAAATGAATGATGTCCTAATTACTCTGGATAAGAAGCTAGGATAATACTAGTTTTTGTGCTCATACACCATGGTTCTTCTCTTATCTTCTTAACAAGATCAAAAAGCTCTCTCGTATCTTTCGTCTCGACAAACAAGATGATGTCAATATCTCCCGTAACTCCCCATGCCCGTTTAACTGCAGGATATTTGCGGAGAGAAAGAAAAACTTCTTCAAACGGTATGGATATTGCTTTAATCATTACGAGTGCACGAACCGGTGATGGTGCCATTGTAGACGCCAAAAATAAAAACAATTTTAAAAAAGAGAAGATAATCATTGCTAATCAGATAGGGGAAATAATTTAGCGGGATAGTAAATAATGACTGTAAAGTATGTTCCAAAGCGTGCCAAGAAAATTCTTCATTACATCGACAGAACTCCAGAAGTCTTTCGCTTTTGTCCTCACAGACTTGTCGCAAATCTCTACATTGGATGCGAATTCATGTGTAAATACTGCTTCGCTCAGGCGATTAAGCAGAATTACTTCTATGAAATTCAAGTAAGAATAAATGCAGCGGAAAGAATTGAGAAAGAACTTCAAAGAATTAGAAGAATACAACCAATTAACCTTGGTTCTGCGACAGATCCGTATCAACCTGCAGAGAAAAAGTTTGAAATAACAAGAAAAGTTTTGGAGCTATTTGATAAGAAAAATATTCCTTGCTTTATCGTTACAAAATCACCGTTGATTCTTCGAGATTTGGATTTAATAAAAAGCCTCTCTAGAAAACATTTGATTACAGTTCAAGTCACCCTCCCATCAATGGAACCCAAATTTCACAAATTCTTTGAACCAAACAGTCCTCCTCCAGAAAGGAGATTAGAAATTATCCGGGAATTATCTGACGAAGAAATACCCGTCGTCGCACGCATTCAACCAATAATTCCGTTTGTAAATGATCTATTGGAAAAGTTAGAAGAATTGGTTGATGCGATTGCTAATGCTGGTGCACAACACATTGTTGCTGGATTCTTAAGAATCTCACTGGCTGTATGGGATAGTATCCTTCCAATTCTGAAAAAATTAGAACTTGTTGATAAAATCAAAAAATTGTATTTCATCTCTGGTAGAGTAGATAGTGCCGGCTATTTTATAGCAAATAATGTTTACCGGCGCTCTGTTTTGAAGCATCTTTTTTCCCTTTCGAAAAAATATAAATTAACTTTTGGAACATGTAAAGAGGGATTCTTCGAATTCCACACCAGTCGGTGCAGTGGAGTAATATGCAAAGGTTTCTATGTTGTAACCGTTGAAACATTTTGGAGGCTTCTCCGTGTTAAGGGGAAACTCACTCTTGAGGATGCATTACATGTTATTAAACAATATGGCTTATCGAAAAAAGTTGTTAGTACTTTCTTAGATTTGTGGAGAAAGGGAATATACTTTGAAAATATTCCAAATGTAATGAAGAAAGATGATTATTACATTTATGTGAACTAAGCTAAGATATTATTTCCTCCAAATCCTTTGTAATGAGGTCGGGCTTCTCTTTTTTAACCTCCTTGATTATTTCCTTTGCAACCTGAATTGCCGTGGACACTGCCATGCTAAATCCATATTCCGAGAGAATATGGGCTATTTGTAGTGCTTTCTCTAGGGTCATTTCAGCCGTATCTTTGGTCGGCAAACCTGCTTCCATGGCAATATTCAAAGCATGCATATATGCTTCTTGAAGAATTATTTCAGCAGTTTCGTGTGTGGGAAATGCAGCATTAACCGCCAAATTAAAGGCTCCCTGAAGTGCTTGTAAAATTTCCTCTTTCCATTTATCAATAGGCTTTACTAGGATTTCCCTTGGTATTATAACGCCTTCATCAAAAGCAAATTTTACCTTTGGCCATGCTTCGAATGGATTAATATTGAAAATCTGCATTACTTTTACATCTCTTGCTGAAAGTCTTTGTCCTTTTTTGCCAAGCAAGAAATCTTCCCAAACGACTATTTCGCCATCTATAACTCTAATATTCATTCCCGCTGCACGCAAATCACTTATCTCGCTTACGCCCCGGATTCCAGTAGGCCCTTTGCGAATAATTATATCTTGGGGTAATATCAATCCGGGTCTAAGAGGCAGCTTGATTCGCTTGCTTTCTAAGTATTGGGTGATTTCGAAGAGATTTCCATTTGTGAAAATCCATGCTATTTGACCCTCTATTTTATCCAGCAATGCTTTCAAATCATTTCTATTTAGCATTTCTATTGCTTTCCTTGCTAATGTGTTTTTAATTACTTTAACAACACTATTTCGCTTACGCATTTCACGTCGGATTTCTTGCATTAAGTTGGCTGGAATATTTTCAAAGGAAAATACGAGATACTTTTTGTATTTTTGAAGAAGCTCCTGAAACTCTTTTATTAATTTTGCCTTACGTTCTGGATATGGTCTAGTTCGTACGTATTTTAGTTCCATCATAACTTATCCCCTATACTATTTTCTTTTCACAAATAAGCTAAACTTAACAGGCGGTCCCATGGTTGTTTTTACAAATGCATAACGTCTTAAATTTCGCCATTTATCTGGTAATCTTGGAACTACCGCTAAAATTAATGCTACACCATTTTCGGTTAACTCTTCATCTGACATTAATCGGTGACCAATTTTCGCTTGAATTGCTAGGTTCTTATGAAGCCTCACAGCCACTGTACGTTTTGCTTCCGCAATAGCATCCGCAGCTCGTTTATTTGGTGGAACTGGCATCGGCAATTTGTTTCTTGGTGATAAATATCGTCCAAAATATCTAGCCACTAAGCTCATTAACGTTGTTGTTGCTAATAATATTCTGTGCCTCTTCGCAATTTTGCGAATTTCTCTTTTTGATGTTCTAAGAGTTTCTATCCCCACGCGATCAATTACGGTGATAATGTCTTCTGATTTACTTGCAATTTCACGAGCTTCGCTGGCATGAACTTCATCTGCAAAAAAGGCAATTTTATCTCGATATGCAACGGGATGAGGCAGTTTTACAAAGGTACGAAAACGATTTTCCGGGCGTCTTAAATCGATGTCTCTTACTGGAAGAATTAATTCAATTGATTCCACAAAATTTCTCTTCGGCGAGATCTCTTTTACTCTCCTAATTGCTTCAAGAAGATTCTCCTTCAGTATTCGCTCCATCGCGGCTGTTGTTGCCATCAAGTCTCACCAGATCCCCCACGATACTGTATCAAGATATTAACCATCATAGCTTATTAAAAAATGAATATGTGTCGTAAAAAGTTAAGATTATGTAAAAATTTCACGTGAGCACTATCGAGGGGTTTCTCTAAAACTGTTTGAAACTTCTGTGTTTATTATTCTCTAAAAATTTGCGTCCCTGCTTTTCCGTCGAGAACATCTATTGCTTGCTCAAGATGTCCTATAGCTGCACGCTTTCCGCCAGCCTCTAGAAACCTAATAACAGCAAGAACCTTAGGACCCATGCTTCCGGGAGGAAAGTGTCCTTCTTCATAATATCGCTTTAATTCAGACACAGTTACTTTCTTTAGTGGCTTTGCATTTGGCTTTCCAAAGTTTAAATAAACATAGTCTACGTCAGTTAGTATCATTAAAACATCCGCTTTAATTATCCTCGCAAGAAGACTTGAAGCTAGATCCTTATCAATTACGGCTTCAACGCCCCGGTACTTTCCATTTTCAATTATGACTGGAATTCCACCTCCTCCAACTGTTATACAAATTATTCCTTGATTAAGCATTTTTATAATAGTGTCTTTCTCTACGATATCTATGGGATCTGGTGACGGAACTACTCTTCTCCATCCACCACGGGGATCTCTTTTCATAATCCAACCTTTCTCTTTCATTAATCTTTTTGCCTCTTCTTCACTATAATACGGCCCAATAAATTTTGTCGGATTATGAAAAGCACGATCGTCTTTTTTGACTACTACTTGCGTTATTATTGTGGCAACATTCTTGTGTATGTTTCTTCTTCTTAATTCGTTAATCAACGATTGCTGAAGCATATAACCAATTAATGCTTGTGTTTCTGCATTAATTACATCCAGAGGCATCGGGGGAACTGTTTCTTTTGCTATCTCATTTTGAAGCGCTAAAGCACCAGCTTGTGGACCGTTACCATGAGTTATTACAAGTTCATGTCCTCTTTCGATTATATCTGCAAGAAACTTAGCTGTTCGCCTTGCATTTTCAAATTGTTCCTCGTACGTTCCTCTTTGTCCTTTACGAAGAAGAGCATTTCCACCAAGAGCAACGACGATTCTCATCCGCCTCACTGTATATATTAATACAAGCAGTAATAATTGCATTCAAGACTTATTGATTGTTGCTACTTTCGCACTTATAAGTATGATTTTTCTCATCATTATGAATTTATATATCATGTTCTCATCTCAATGGAAAATACATTACTTCTTTGTCAACTTGAATCTTCTCTATTATGGGGAACTTAATGCGCTGGGTATTTGCTGCTTTTGTACAGCTTTTTCTATTAATTGCATTAATTCAGCTCATTCAACCATTAGTTTTCTTACCAGTGCTTGAGGGACTTGGTATTCAATGGCGGTTTTCTGCTACTCTATTCTCAACGATTTTTCTGATATTGGGCTTCTATTTGTTTCTTTCTTTTGGTTTCATTATAGAAATTGTCTGTATAGGAATTCTCTTAATCGCGGTATCGTTTATCATCTCACGAATATTTGCATTAACTCCAAAAAATGCTTTCAAGACACAACTATTATTCTTCCTTTTATGCCTAGTTTTACTTCTCATTACAATTGCCACTTTTTCATTAATTACACTTTTTTATGTAGTTCCTCAAGCGCATTTTGAACTCTCTTTTTTGCTTGCAATAGTTGGTGGATTACTTGGTTCGACGAAAAAAGCCGAGTAAAAAAGCACTTTTGGAACTGCGTTCAAAAATTGCTTTAGAACACATTATTACGTATTTCAAACTTGCGTTGGAATTCAGTCGTAAAGGCGATATCAAAAAAGCCGATTATTGTATTCGTAAGATACGATGGATCTCGAAAAATTTTGGAGTTAAAATTCCACGACCAATTAAGTATTTTATCTGCCGAAAATGTAAAAAATTCATGTTACCATCAAAACTACGTGTGCGAGTAAGAGATAACCGCGAACCACATTTATCCATAAGATGTCCTCGATGCGGTGCTATAAGGAGGATTTATTTTAAGAGGAAAAGAAAGTAGAATTTTGATTTGAGAGATAAAAGGGACATAGTTCTTTCCTTATATTTTAAAAACTGAAAAATACTGTGTGGAAAAATGTGCATCTCAAGAGAAATTTTTCGTGCTTATGATATACGAGGAGTTATTGGTCGCGATTTATTTCCAGATATTATTACACGAGCCTCTGCAATTTTTGCAAACATTATTCTGGAGACTGGTGGCAAAAACGTTACTCTCGCTGGTGATGGAAGAACCTCAACTGATATGCTTATGTCTGCTGCAGCATCAGGAATCGTTTCTGGTGGTTGCAATGTCTACATTACTGGTAAAATTCCAATTAGTGTCGCAAACTTCGTAACTTGGCGTAGAAAAGACATGCACGGCGGTGCTTATATAACTGCAAGTCACAATCCTCCAGAATATAACGGAATTCGTTTTAGGCATGCTGATGGAACGGGTTTTGCGGAAGAAAATCAAGAAATAAAGAGAAGATTTTTTGAAAATGAAATAAAGTTCGCGAATTGGGATGAGCTTGGTTCAATTTACACCCTAAATCCAGAACTAATAATAGATGAGTACCTCGACTTTGTTTCATCTCTCGGTTTTAAAGCTGAAAGAAAAATCAAGATACTTATAGATACACGTAATGGAATCGCAGGTATTATCGTTCCAAAGCTTTTTACTAACTTGGGATTTGATGTAGTTCCGATCAATGTTAACGTTGATGGTAGATTTCCAGCGGGAGATCCAGATCCAGTCCATGCTGATTTATCTAAAACCCTTGAGATTGTTAAAACAACACATGTAAGCATGGCTATTGCCTATGATGGAGATGGAGACCGTGCAGTTATGATTGATAAAAAGGGAAGAAAGTTTCCTGCAGAGGCGGTGGCAATTGTGCTTGCAAGAGAAATACTGAAGCCCGGTGATACGATTGTTTATAATGTAGCATGCTCCTCAATGCTTCGGGAAGTTCTTGAGGAAGAAGGATTCAAATGTGTTGAGTGCCGTGTAGGTGATGTTTTTGTTGCAAAAAAGTTAAAGGCAACTAATGCGAAATTTGGAGTTGAAGGAAGTTATCATTTCTTCCCTTCCTGGCTTGGCTTCTACTATGATGATGCTATATTGGTCTCAGCAATATTCGCTTCGTTGATATCTAGAATTAATAAATCCCTTGATGAATTGTATGACGAGCTCAAACCATGGCCCATGATCAAAGAAAATATTTCTGTCTCTGATGAAATAAAATGGGTTGTGATTGATTATATTAAGGAAAAATTGCTAAAAATGTATGATAATGTAAGTACAATTGATGGTATTAAAATATATTTTGACGGAGCTAGCGTTCTAATACGCCCAAGCAATACTGAACCTAAAATTAGGGTATTTACTGAAGCAAAGAATCCAGATACAGCAATGAGGTTACATAAGACATTCAAAAAGATTGTCCTTGATACAATAAGCGAGGTAAAGCAATATCGCTAATTTTATTAAGTTATTGAGTTAAGGTGGACATTCATGAAAAAGCTAATGATGCTGACGTTAATCATCATTATGATTTGCTTTTTATTTAATTCTACATGCACGACTAAAGATACTTCATTCGTTTTTACTAATACATCACGTATCAGTAGAATACATGCTCACATAATGTCTGCAACTAATGATGAAAATATCACGCTTGTTCCCGTTTACATGGTGAATATTACCCTAGCTAATGGTTCTGTAATTGGTTTTCAAAGCGTAGATAATGCAACAACTTGGATAATAAATGCTATAAGGACTCGATTAATTTCAGTAGAAGATATTTCACGAATTGATTTCATACTTGTGCGAAATTGGGGTAAAATAAAACATTTCATAAATGTAAGCACAAATGAAACTATTAATGCTACCTATTATCCTGGATATAGACTATTCTTCGTCCGGCTCTTTAACGCGAGCCAATTTAATTATACTGGAGAAATTGGAGCGGTTATGTATAATGACTGGTTCGGTCAGGAAATTGGTTATTCATTATATAAATTCATCTATGGACCTCTTCCAGAAATAAATGCAACTACTATTTTCAATAATACAATCACATCTCACAATCTTATTTCTGGGCTCTCAGTAATAGTGCTCATCAATTCATCGTTTGAAAATACTTCTGTCACCATATTACGGGAGATTAGCAAAGTATCAGATGATGTCCAGAGAGTAATTATAATAGATTTGTCAAATAATCAAACACAACTTCTTCGAATTTTGAACATTACCAATATAACGACTGACTTCTTACCCATATTGGATTGTAATATTACGATTAGGGACGATTTTTACAATATAACCTATAATACCTCCCTGGAAGCTTTTGGATTTGCTCCACGAATACCTGCTTTACTTGCGATATTAGACGGCATAGTTATATGGAAATCTTGTGGTATCGCGTCTCTAAATGAATTTGAAACTACATTATCAACATTACATGAATTTGGAATATTAGGAATTGCAAAGTACGACTTACTAAATGTTACTGCAATCAATTTATTAGTTAATGAAACCGCTACGATTTATATTTCCATTAGTGATGGACTTGGAAATATTTCTGTGTCGGTCACCTATGAATTTTTAACTGAAAAGAATGAAACAATAGGTGAAATTAAGAACATCTCTGCTAAGCTTATTCATCCAAAAATTTTTGCTGTATATGGTATTTTTGTTCCAAATGGCTCAAGATATCTTCGAATTTTTGTGAAAGTTAACACTGAGTTCACGGGAACTATGCTTTACGGACCATTTATATTTAAAGTGAAAGTTAAAGAAAAACCATCAGAGGAATTAGGCCCTAAAATAGAGCAGATCGCAGGAGCAATCGCGGGAGTAATAATTCTAATAGTTCTAATCTACGTTTATAAGAAATTACGCTAAGACATCACTAAGCTTAATACATTTAATCCTCAATTTGTTCCTCCATTTTCTTTTTTCTATACTCCGTCACAATTTTTCTTAGGGTCATTTCAATAAATTCTTCATTTTTTCCAGCCATTGCAAAAGCATCCTCAAGAATTTCATCAAATGTATTTTGATCTAGAATAATAATCTCTTCTTTAATGACATCGAGTCTCTTTGGCATTGGTAAAACTGTTATCTTTACTTCATTCTCAATCCATTTAAGTTTCTGCCAGTTTTCTTTAACGAAGAGATACTTTATCTGCATTTCTTTAATAAGATTTAACGCTATTTTCTTTGGAGTTTTTGCAGAATTTACAATTAGTGCTACCATTCGTGTTGGGTATTTTTGATATAAAGTTTCCAATTCATCCAGATTTATCACATATCCTATTACCATTTCATTTTCACGTAATGTGAGTAATTTACGAAGAATTTGATTTTCGTTCTTAAGTTGAATAATATCTTCTTTCAATTTACGTATCTGGGACAAAGCTTCCTGCAATTGTGATTTTAAATTTACTATGTATTGGGATTCTAGCTGAGAAATTTTTCCACTCATTATTTCATTAAGTTCTCTGTTTTTAATCATTAATTGCTTATTGAGGTATGCTATTTCAGCATCTTTTTCTTTTAATTTAACTCTAAGTTTGCGAATTTCATCCTGTAATGCCTTTAATTCCACTCTGAACTTCTCCCTCTCTTTCTCTAAGTGTTCAAGTAATTTTTTACGCTCCTCCTCCCAATCATGAAAAGTAACACGTGAAAACTTGAGTTCAATTGATTGCAAAGCAGAGGATATTTGCTTATCAATGTATTTTCTTATAAAAGAAGAAATAACTTCCTTCAATGGCTTTCCAAAAATAACCTCCTTCTTGATTTCATCATGGTCAAACAAAGGTGGCAAACATGATAATATGTAGTCTACCTTCTCCAGGATTTTCCGGTAATGTTGCCATGCAAGAAACGCCGCAACCAACGCGTCTCTTTCATGCGAATCCTTAACTTTAATACCTAGTCCTCTCACTATATTTCGCTTTTCATCTACACTTAGAACTCTCTTTGGTATATATACTATCGCACCAACTTTTGATGCAATTTTTTTAATTAGTCCTTGAACGTGAGGAACATCACACGAAAAAACTATTGGAATTCCATGCTCGTATATTATCTCAAGAGTCTTAATTAATCCCAAATCAGATTGACTTCCTACATACAAGATCTTGCCACTTAAATCTAAAATCGCGAGACCTACTGTTTCCCCAGGGTCTAATCCAATGATTACATATGGCTTCTTTGTTATTTCTTTCTTTGTAACGAAAAGCAACCTATCTCGTTCAACTGGCCGAACAATTATCTGATATAACTCACCCTTGTAGTTCTGAACAACTTTTGAAACTTTATCATAACTAGCATAAACAACAATATGCGCTGACTTTAGTCCATAATCTCCAGGCTTTGTCTGTGCTACAAAATCAAAACCAGCGTACTTTAATTTATCTATTATCTCTGAAAACGCAGATTGAACTGCTGAAGCAAGTAATCTTGCATATCTATTTGCATGTTGCCCTCCTGGTCCTGTTGACTTCGCTCTCCCGATGATTATCTCAGTGGCATCTTCAAATAAGATGACCTCTGTAGCCGCATCAAGAAAAACTAGCTTAGCAGAGACTAAAGCAGCTTGTTCAGGAGACATATGTCCTTCCTTAAGTCGCACACCATACATTTTTGCTAATTGCCATAGTTTTAGCTCTTTACCAGGAGGTCCTGTACTCTTGAATACTCTTATCTTGTATTTTCTCATCCACGCTTTTACCTCAGATGAATCCTTCCATAATTCCCAAAGATTGTCTATTGCAATTGCATCTACACGAAACTTCTGAATTAATCCAGGGATGTCCTCTTTTCTGACTTCTCCGCTGAATAAAATTTTGCCATCTCGCCTGATGACTACCGCATAGAATTTAGGAGTTAAAGCAGGTACCCGATCGAGTCCTAAGACTATCTTTGTCACTACGAGTTTCACCCTACTAAGATATATACTCGAACTTAATGTTTTTGGTGCCGGGGGCGGGATTTGAACCCGCGAGGCAGAAACGCCACCGGATCTCCAATCCGGCCCCGTACCAGGCTCGGGAACCCCGGCATACCCGTATACTCCAAAATAGATTTATACATAAATTTGTAATTTGTTAAAAAGTTAACTCATGTATTAACGTTATTCCATTAGCACTAATCTAAAATTTGAAAATTATTATTGGATTCTCCCTAGAAATGAAGATACATTCTTGCATATAAGTGAAACGTATTGTCTTATCGATTATCTTGATTTTAGAAAATATACACCATTGAAAAATCGAAGAGAAAATAGTTCCTTACTCGATGGATTGACAATTCTAGTGGTAATTTTAATTGGGGAAATCTATTAGATTTCAATAATTATCGCTTTCTCCAGAAGCTTCTCATTCTCCATAATTCTCGTGAGGAACTTCTCGCGAGTCAAAATTGCACAAAGGGAGTTACGGTGACAAGAACCAACATATTTAAACTCTTTTGTCCTTGGATTCCATAGTAACATTCCATATCTGTTGCCTTTGCATCTACAAACAACAATCCAATTTGCAAATTCTACATCTCTCATTTCCTCGAACATGTAGATCACTTTTATTCACAGTATAGGGGGTGATAGAGAACTTAAATGATTGTGTAATACGCTGTGATTATCCAAATATCTCAAAAATATCAAACAATGCTTTGGAAAATATTTCTACAACACGTGATTGTAAAAATTTATTGAAAAAAGAGAACTTTTAAAATTAGCAAGTGAGATTGCATGTCTGACATCAACCAGCTTACAGAATATATTAGGCTTCGTGATGAGATACTCAAACTTGAAGAACAAATTAAATACTACTCTAACCTAATTCGCTTTGCTGAGGAAAATTTACCAATTGACCGACTTGAAGAAATCTCCAAAGACTTGGAAATAGTAGCGCGACAACGTGCATTTTTGTCAAGTCAATTAAATGAAATGAAAACTCGACTACTTGAAGTAGCGCCTTCTTATGTAAAGATATACGAGGAACTTAAGGATTATGCGCGGGCGTTTTTTTCACTAATTATTAGCTTAAGACAAAGAAGATTAAAGATACTGGATGCAAAAATCAGAATTGAAGAAATCATTAGTCGCATACAGAGAAAGCTTCGTGCATTAGAAAACGCACTTAGTGAGATAGAGCCCATTGTTTCAACTTTAAAAGGCCATGCAAAAGAGGTCATCGCCATTGACATTACGAGGATACGAAAGGGATATAATCTTCTAAATAAGGCTTGTAAAGTTTTTTCTCTTACAGAAGAAGAGGCCCAGAATTTACAAAAGCTAATTGGTTTTGATGTGTTTACTAAAGAGGAGAGAAAATTAGGATTCGTTAATGGCATATATATTTCTCCGCGTACCTTTGGTTTTTACATAGAAATTGCTGATGAACGAAAATTAACGGATGAAGAAATAGTTTTGCTCTTTAACGCGACATCCTTGGAATATGGTGCCTCATCAAAAGAAGATTTCATTAATAAATTGCAGAAAGACGCCGAAAGACACCTGAAATTACCCCCATCAGAGGCTTTAAAACCATCGGTTATACGCAAAATCTTTGCAATAAAATCTGTTTCAATTTCAGAGAATATAGCTGATATTCTTAAACCGAAGTATTATGTCGTCGGATATTACCCGGTAGAAAAACTTCAAATAATTCCAGAATACAGGAAAGTAATAATATCATCTACAAATGAAATTGTTAAAATCAGAAATCCAATACCATTACCTTCTGCTATTCGTTTTCCTCGAAGTCTCATCGGTAAGAAGATAAGAGATGATGAGTTTTACTATACCATCATTGATATTATATGGCTTCCAGTGTATGGTTGGTGTTTCTTAACCATTAGATATAAAGAAAACGAATTTGCACCATCTGAGAAGTTCTTAGATAAGTTATATGAAGAATGGAACATAATAAGTGATAAACCTGTAAGAATACCAAAGAATTATGATGAAAAACATTGGGGAATAAAAGCACTTATTACAAAAGTTTTGAGAACTAAAGAGAAAATAATAATGTCTGAAGCATTAAAACCAAGATATGTTTTCCTCTTCTGCCTTAAGAATGGCATTTCTTTTTCTTATCCTCAGATCTTCTCAGCATACTTGTTTTTGATTCCAACATACAAAGTTTTAGTTCAACGTGAGGAAATAAGACCAAGAATCCCTCTAAATCCTGTGTCTCTTTTTGATATAGATTTGTTTATTTTAATCGAAAATATTCTTGACTTAAAAGATAGAGAAATCTTTGGATTGTTAATTGCTCGCCGAGATAAAAGGATTTCTCTTATTGTTCAGTTATTAGATAAGCTTTCAGAAAAAGAAATAGATGTTATCTTCACAGATAAAATGATTGCTGATGACTTAAAACACACCTGGAGATATAGAACATCAAATATCATACCAAGATTGATTTCCTTGCGATTAATTAAAAATGTATCAGAATACCAAAGATGGTTATATAAACTCGGTCTAAAAGAAATCGATTGGGATAAGCTCTTAGGAAATATGTACGGCGACTGGAAAGCAACAATCCTGACAGCATTTAGTGCACAATTATGAAGGATGCCTATCTAAAATATATTCTCACTGATCGCCTGTGCTTTATTCCTAAACAACCTGCCTTGCTTGTTGTTAATAAAAATAGGCATCTGATAATATCGGATCTTCATCTTCGTTTGCCACGTCTCAGAGACATAAGTATTGCTAGAGAGATTCTAACCTCAGAAATTTTACGCATAATTTCTCTTGTAAGAAAATACAAAATAGACATTGTGGTAATAAATGGAGACCTAAAGGAGGAAATTAGGAAACCCTCTAAACTTTTTTCTAAACACTTGAACGATTCATTCCAACTTCTTGCAGAAAACGTGAAAAAAATAGTAATTTGCAAAGGAAATCATGACGGGTTACTTGAAAATATTCTTCAAATTGAGAACGTCAGCATGTGTGATTCGTATAAATGCGCTGATGTTTTAATTTCACACGGTCATAAAAGGATCTCAATCGAAAAATTAAAGAATGTGAATATCGTGATTACTGCTCACTTACATCCTGTAGCACTTATTACACATCAAAATTTCATAATAAAAATGAAGTGCTGGGTCATCTCATTAATTAGGCTTATTCAACAAGAACAAAGAACCTTGCTTTGGATTATAGAACCAGCATTCTCTAAAACTTGGGGATTTCCAATATCTCATGTCAAAAAAGAATATTTAGAAAAAAATGCACCCATACAAGGAATCAAAATTGAAAAAACATTTTTACTTTCACTTGATTTGCTCTTTCTCAAATCTCTTGAGTAATTGAGGCGAAAAAGTGTCTAAAATTTGTTTAGTTCTACTCGCTCCTAAAATGTCTGCTCCACTTACTAACAACTCTAGTGCTTGAGCAGCCGTTTTTATACCTCCAGATGCTTTTATTTTTATTCTATTTTTCACAACTTGCTTAATTAAAATTATATCATCTTTGGTCACGCCTCTGGGCCCAAATCCAGTGCATGTTTTGACATATTTTGCGCCACTTTTAATTACAATCTCGCATGCTTTTTTGATTTCATTTGATGTTAAATAAGCCGTTTCTATAATTACTTTGACCGGACACGGATGAGCAGTTTTTACTATTTTTTTAAGTTCGTCTAAAACGCATTCAAAATCACCTGATTTAAAAAGACTTATGTTCATTACTACATCAAATTCATCTGCTCCTAATGCCTTACAAGATGCTATTTCGGATATTTTTGTATTTGTTGAGTGAAAACCTAATGGGAAACCAATAACCGTAACTAATCTTGTTTTTGAGCATAACTTATCAAGAAATTCCCGCGCTTTTTCGACAAAAAAGGGCGGTATGCACACCCCGCGGCAGTTAAAATTATGTGCAAACTCTATTGCATTTCTTAAGTCTGTAATGGTTGCATCCGGTTTGAGTAAAGTATGATCTATCAAGTTAGCAAGTTCTCTTCGTGTCGCTGGTAATTTCATTGTTTTTCCTCTTTCTCGGTCTTTTCCTCTGTTTTTTCTTCTTCTTTTAGTTCTTTCTCTAATTCTTTCTCTAGCTTCTCTACGTCGATTTCTTCGGGAGCAGGGAGTCTTATTAGTGTAGTTCCGATCCAGATTAATATTAAACATCCTAGAAGAATAGCAAGGAAAATTGGAATAAACAATAACCAATACAAGGGTGGTACCCAAATTTTAGAGTTAAATATCGTCATTTCACCTGGCGTTAGCATATCGACTTGAGAAGGCACTATAAAGGGCAGTAGACCCCAAATTATGAAAATAGCGATGACTATAATCCCGACAATAACGAATATACCACCTACAACTTTTTCGGACGGCATCCTTATCGCCTAACTCTAGTTAAATATAAAAAATAAACTATCTCTTTTCAATTGTCAAGATAGAGGTAGGGATTATTGATGAAAAGAAGATATGGACCACGGTATAAAGTACCAAGACGAAGGAGAAGAGAAGGTAAAACAGACTACCGTGCACGATACAAAATGGCAATAGGAAAATACAGAATTCGTGCTGTCCTACGAAGAACCAATAGATATATAATTGTTCACTTTACTTCAATAGAACTCAATGGAGATCGAACACATGTTTATGTAACCTCAAGAATACTACGAAAGTTTGGATGGCCTTTTTCATGTAAAAACTTACCAGCAGCGTACTTAACAGGGTACTATGCTGGGTTACTCGCAATTAAAAAAGGAATTAAAGAGGCCATACCTGATATCGGACTATTTCGCTCAACAAAGGGAAACAGACTTTATGCTGCACTTAAAGGCATTATTGATGCTGGCGTATACATACCACATGATGATTCTATCTTCCCATCAGAGGAAAGAATACGCGGAGAACATATAGTTGCTTATGCTAAAATGCTTATGAAAGAAAATTATGAGAAATTCAAGAGACAATTTAGCGAATATTTAAAGAAAGGTGCTGACCCAACGAAAATACCAGAACTCTTTGATAAAGTTCTTCAAGAAATAAAAAGAGCTGTGTAGGTTTTGAATTAAATGGGTGATTGCAAATGGTGCGAATGATATATGAACTAGCTCGTGAGTTCGTAATTACTGATCGTGTTACTCTAGAAGTATCATGGAAACCAAGAACGAAAATAGGAAAATTAGTGAAAGAAGGGAAAATTACTAGCATTGATGACATTTTCCGATATTGGCATTATATTCCAGAACCAGAGATTGTTGATTGGTTTCTACAAGATTTAAAAGGAATGGTACTGGAATCTACAATAACACATCGTATGACTGACTCTGGTAGAAGATACGCATATAGAGTAACAGTTGCTGTAGGAAATGAAAATGGTTACATTGGCGTTGCCTCTGCTAGGCATGCCGATAGAAGAATGGCAATTCTAAAAGCAGTTATGCGTGCAAAGAAAAATCTCATTCCAGTTATTCGCGGATGCGGCTCGTGGGAATGCCGTTGTGGTCAGCCACATTCAATACCGATGAAAACATATGGAAAATGTGGAGCAGTACGTGTCGTCATTATACCTGGTCCGAGAGGATTAGGCCTAGTTGCTGGCGACATAGCAAAGCATGTATTACGTTTAGCCGGAATAAGAGATGCTTGGACTCAAACATTCGGGCCAACTAAAACGAACATGAATTTCGCTAAGGCGACCTATGATGCACTTGCTCGATTATGGTATTTACTTTAGTTGAAAGGGTGATGCATAATGCAGAAAGCACATGACAAAAAATCTAATAGAGAAACATCCAAAACTGCAATACCTACTAAAAAAAGAAAAACCAGAATTTCTTCGAAGGTAGCAAGTACAGAAATATTGGAAATAAAAAGAGCACAAGCACGTATTGCTAGTATTCCAGCTGATGGTCGTTGGGTTGCAGTTGTCAGAATCAGAGGTCGTGTAAATGTTCCACGAGATATAGAATATACGCTGAAATTGCTTAGATTACATAAACCAAATCATGCTGTAGTAGTACCCCTAACGGAATCATACAAAGGAATGTTACTAAAAGTCATGAATAGAGTAGCATGGGGAGAGATAACTTTTGAAACGTTCTTAGAACTACTCAAAAGGAGAGGAAGAGTTATCGGAGATAAACCATTAACTGATGAGATTGTAGCTAAATACAGCAATAACAAATGGAAAACTGTAGAAGAACTTGCTAAAGCATTGTGGAACAAGGAAGTCAAGTTCAAGGATATTCCATGGTTAAAACCAGTATTTAGATTGCATCCACCCCGTGGAGGATACAGGGGAGGAATTAAGAAACCGTTTGAGTTAGGTGGAGCATACGGCTATTGGGGTACTAGAATAAATGAACTTTTACATCAGATGATGTAGTTTTACTGTTCAATTAATGGCAGAATCGTTTTTTCTAGTAGATCTAACTCCACATTAATTGAAATCCTTGTTGAGCGTCCCCTTTGACCCTTCCCAGATACCTCCACACTCATTATAGTACCTAATTCTGTTCCCAGTTCTTTTATATATTTCAATAATTGCGTAGTTCTTCTAGGTTTTTCGCCATATTCCTCACATACTCGCTGATAAAATGGCTGTAACTCACGCCGTGTTATGTATGCCTTATTTGTTATTTTAAGAGCTCTGATTATAGATAAAAGAACAATTAATTTATGTCTTCCAAGAGAATAGAGAACCTCAGGATCAACATTAATGTCAATCCTCGCGTAAGACAAATCATTTATTGCTCGCCTTACATGCTCTGGTAAAATTTCCGATGATTTTTGCATCTCTGCTATTTCCGCCGCATAGGCTAATAGATCAATGGCAATCCGCGCATTACCATTTTTATATTGTGCAGTATAATCTGCAATAAATTCCAGTATCTCATCATTATAAGATCCAAATCTTAGAGCTAATTCTGCTCGATATCGCAGAATTTCAAATAAATCATCTTTTGAATAATCGTTAAGTTTGTGAACTTTCTTAATAAAAGAAGCTCGCGTTGCCGAATCAAGCCATTTGTACGGCCAAACTTCATTTCTACTCGTTGTTATAATGCCTATGGAAATATTTAATCGCCTCCATTCGTCGTTTTCATCTGTTCTCGATAACATGTATAGCATATCCCGTGCTCTTTCAGCCTTATCTTTGAATAACATATCAATTTCATCTAAGATTATGAGAACCCCACATCGCATATCATGCAAAATTTTAAGAAACGAATCCATAACTTCGTATAACGATAATCCTCGCCTGGGAATCGATGGCGTAATCTTCCTAACAATTTCCACTAAAGCTTTAAATGGATTCCTTATCATATAGCAGTTAACATACAGAGTTCTAACATAAGGACGCAAGGCTTGCTCAATATCTTCACCAACTCTTCTAGAAAGAACAGTTTTGCCAACACCGGCATTTCCTACAAGAGATAAGGAAATAAATCGCGCTTTCTTTTCAAAAAACTCATAAAAGAAATCATACATCTCTTTCCGTTCATCTTCTCTTCTGGGAAGATTTGGAGGAACATAATCATGTTGCAGTCTTTCTGGATGCACTATTATTTTTTCCAAATATTTTCACCAATATTATTAAAAATATCTAAGACTTACTTAAAAGTAAAGGTTAATTATGATTTTTTGCACCTCATGCCTAAATCAACAAGTTAGTCGTTCAAGTTATTCACTTATTTCAAATCAATTTAAACGTAAACTCGTTCAGAATCAAGAAATGTACATCCAATACCAAACCAAAAAGATAGATTTAAATACCTTGCGTTTGATAGTTATATTTTAGGAAAAAAGTTTCAATTGTAGGTGTTAAATCATGGCCGAAAAAGGAAAAGTTGGTCGCATCCGCGGCTTGCCTCTTGAGCCTATTCATCGCTTATTAAAAGCTGGAATCGTCGAATATGTTGGTGATGAAAAGAAAGCTGTAGAACTTCGAGTCGGAAAAGATGCTGTTGAAAGAACAAATCAAATAATTGAGAAACTCATCAAAATGTTAGGCAAGATTGCAATTGGTATCGTCCTTAATGAAAACAGAAAAACCATAAAGGCAAGGGACATTGAGCGCGCATTCACCCAGATATTCGTTAAGGAACTAATGGAGTAGTCCCGCTTTTACGCATCGGAAATTTTACGTTCTATTTTTTTTAAAAATATTTCGAAGAATCTTGAGTTAATGTATTATTTATAAACACCGTTCATCTCAGAACACATAATCTAAATTCTGTTTTTATTGTAGCTAAAAACGAGCCCACCCTTTGCTTGATAAAAAACCGCAAAAATAAAAGCGGTATGCTTAAAATCATGTTTTAATTAGGATGCACAAGGGAGATAAAGTGGTCAGAGTTTTTATTGCAATTGATATAGAAGATCCATCCTTGCTTAACAAACTTTGCGAAATCCAAAAAGAAATCATCAAAACACGAGCTAAGATGAAGCTTGTTGAAAGAGAAAATATGCATATAACATTAAAGTTCCTGGGTGAAATAAGTCCAACGAAATTATCATCACTTGAAAAAGCTGTGGTAAATGCATGCAAAGACTTTACTAAATTCAAAATTGAATTAGCGCATGTGGGTGCGTTTCCATCCCCAGCAAGACCAAGAGTAGTCTGGGTTGGTGTAAATAAGGGGGCAGAGATACTAAAACAGCTTGCCAGCGCTATAGAAAAAGAAACTGTACGAATGGGATTCAAAAAAGCTGATAAGCCATTTCACCCCCACGTTACATTGGCACGTGTTAAAATTGCTACACCAGAATTACGTAATTTTATCTTAAAGAATCAAGAATTGTTTGTGGGCGAAGTTATCGTTAATGAAGTTAGAATCAAAGAATCAATTCTAAGGCCTCAGGGACCACTATACAAGACATTATATAGAGTCGAACTAAGGAGTTGATTTCAGAGTTCGTTTAAAATTGATTTAACTAGTATACTCGGTTTTTCTCCAGTTATTTCTTCAAAAATATCATCTATGTCTGGAGTTTCATCAAGAAAGCCTTTAAAAAAGCTTACAATATGGTGTATATCTCGATAAAGAAACTGCAATGCGTAAGGATGACTAACCCGAACCCCCTGGGCCATATCTATTATGTATGGTTCCTTTTTATCGAGTATCAATATATTAAAAGGTGATAAGTCAGCATGCACAAGTTTTGCCTTTTGAAACATCAATTTTACATCATTTATTAAGACTTTGAATGTGTATTCTGGATTAACTAATTCCTCAACATTAACAAGTTGCGGTGCTGGTGTTCCATTTTTTCCAATAAATTGCATTACCAGCACATTACGAAAAAGTCGAATTGGCTTTGGTACATGAACTCCAGCATTGTAAGCTAATTTAAGATTTTTAAATTCTCTTCTAGCCCATGCCCATTTTTGCTTGATTGGACTTTTCCTTGCTTGAAATCTCTTATCTTGGATAACATAAATGTCTATTTTCTTAAATGCTGAAGTATGAATACGATAAATTTTTACAGCTAATTCCTCCCCCTTTGGAGATTTAGCGTAATATACGTCCGCTTCTTTTCCAGTAGATACGGGGTAATAAATGTCTTCAATAACTCTACTTGCAATTAATTTTTCAATTGCTTCTATCGTCTTTGCATCAAATACGCCCTCTAATGCTTTTCTATATGAATAATCACGTATTCTTCGTTCTTTCTTTGTCGGCTCTCTGAATTCTTCAAAGTCCATATCTATAACACCTACATTTCAAGCTCCTCCCTTAAATCCTCAGGAAGTACTTTAAGTAACTCATCCTTCCATTCTGTCTGCAACAACTTTTTTAATTCCGTTTTCTTATAAGCATAAACAACATCAGCCCTATTATCAGGATCTATACCATACCAGGGCCGCACTAAAATGATAAATCCCTCAAATATACGGACTCTTCTCATTTTTCCAGGAATTCTCACTTTTCTTATTTTTTCATCAGAACAAAGCACTTCTAACCATGATCCCCCCAGTCTTCGTATTACATATCCAAAAAGCTCTCCTGGCTCGGGAATTCTCACGCGTGATGGTATTTTTTCTGACATTTCATCACCTTACATTACTTTTCGTATAAAAGAGAAGTTTAAACTTTTTGTTAAAAAACTGTTGAATACATTCAATAGTTTTTAACATAACCATTGAATGCAAAACCGTTAGATTTTAATTTTTTTACAAATATGATTGTATGATTTCTTGATTTAAGAAATACATCACAAGAAATTTTTATATGAAATATTATTTTTGATGTAATTATGGAAATGGGCGGGTAGTCTAGTGGTAGGACGCCGCGCTGACAACGCGGAGGTCGGCGGTTCGATTCCGCCCCCGCCCACTAATTCCAGGAATTGATTTCTAGTGCGTGATTTAGAAAACAGCTCACCGTCTTCTGATATAATGTTGATACTTCCCTGATTTAATAACTTTTGAAAGCTCCTTGCCGATTTTGTTTAATGCACTTTTGAATTCTCTAAAAATGTTTAGGAACATACTTATCGCTTCTTTTACAGCTTCCTCTTTTGTCTTTATTCCTTTCTCTACACTTGAAAAGAATTCTTCAATTTTTGCTCGAAAATGCGGATTAATTATATCTGGTGCGTGTTTTTCTAGTAATTCCGCGAGTTTTAAACCAAATTCTGTTGGAATCAAATGATTACCCTTCTTTATAACATAGCCGCGTTTTATATTCACTGCAATGTGATCGGCAAATGTTGCATCAGTACCAATACCTAATTTTTCCATTAATCTTATCAGTTCTGATTCTGTTATTGGTGGAATAATGGGCGGTTTGACTTCAAATACTTCCTTTGTTATTACCTCTGCGTATCCTTTCTTAGGTATATTTAGAATACCTCGTGGATATTTTGATCTATCATCATATCGATAAACTTCAAGAAATCCGGGACTCTTTAATGAATACATTTTTGCAGTAAACCTTCTATTATTAATAACAGCCACTAATTCATAAGAAAACATTTTTGCATCAGGTAAAAAACAGGCTAAAGTATGTCTAACAATAAATTCGTATACTTTATTGCCATTTCTTGCAATTTTTCTTGCTTGAGTAAATGGAACCGCTTTTACAGGATGTATTGGTGGATGTGCCTTATCGTCTTTTTTTCCAGCAGAGGGTTTTATTAATCTTGCTGACACATGAATAATTCCTTTTCTAATAAATTTTTTGAGAATTTCCCTAACTCTTTTTTCTACTGCTGGATTAAATCTCTCAGTTTCAGTTCTTGGATATGAAATTAATCCATTTAGGTATAGTTTCTCTGCGATGCTTAATGCTTGTTTTGATGAAATTTTGAAATATTTAGTAACAAGCATGGCAAAACGCGTTGTATTGAGCGGTTTAGGCCGGGGGATCGTCATTTCTTTTATTTCTCCTAATTCAAATGATAATCGCGATGGTATCATCTTTAGCAATTTTTCTGCTTCTTCCTTTCTTTCAAAAGAATCGACGGATGTGAATTGAATAGTTTCCCTTAATCCAGGAATTTTTACAATTAAACGTATTTTCCACTTAATATTCTTTCTTGCATTTTCGATAGAATGTAAATGATCCAAATATCTTTTAACAATAAGCCCAAGTGTTGGCGTTTGGCATGGTCCAAGTGAGAGAATAAGATTTTTTCTTTTAGTATATCTAATGACAGAATTTGTTATTGCTCGGGTCATTGCAACACCAAAGCGTAGATCACATTCTTGTCTTGTTTCTGATGCCATTACTTTGTTCATATCTAGATCCTGTAGATTTTCTTCTTTGAATGCTCTTCTTAATTCCTCCTTGGTTAATGAGCTAAAAATAGCTCGTTTGATCCTTATTTTGGGGTTTACTCTTTTAGCTATAAGATATGCAACTTGCCATCCAATGTTTTCTCCTTCTCTGTCGTAATCAGTAGCGATTATTAGTTTATCAGCATCTTTTAGTTCTTTACGTAGTACTCGAAGAATACCCTTGGCACCACGTACCAATACTTTCTCTAGAGGCGCATCAGTTAAGAGTTTCTCTGGATCGTATTTGTCCCAGCGGCTTTTTCGTATGCGTTGAACAAAATCAGATGTGAATATATGTCCTTTTACACCTAGCACTACAAACAAATCCGAGTCTTTTCTGAAAGTCCATATCTTAATAGACCCTCTTTTGATCGTTTTCGGTTTATTTGAAAGCGCTTTTGCAATTAATTCTGCTGCTTTCTGCTTTTCTGCAACAATTACTATTTTCACTTAAATCACATTCAATATATCCTTTAACTAAGCGATGAGAACTTACTTATATTCTTTAAGCGGTGGTTACATGTCGAAAATCAGCACGCCAAAAGTGGAGGATATAAGATTAAAACCAAATATGAGTGTAATTGAGCTTGTTGACGAGATGCGAAAAATGGGAGGATTTCAAGCATCTCACATGGTTAAGGCAATTGATATCCTTACTGAAATGCTCAGAGATAAGAACTGCATTACGATTCTAGCTTTTCCTGCATGTATTATTGCAACAGGACTTAGAGGCGCAATTATAGAAATGCTAAAGAGAGGTTATTTCGATCTAATAATCACCACGTGTGGGACTCTAGACCACGATGTAGCGAGAGTTGTGGCTACATACCACCATGGTGATTTCTGGGTTGATGATAAGGAATTGCTAAAAGACAAAATACATCGTCTAGGAAATATATTCATACCATTTGATTCTTATGGTCCTGCAATTGAAGGCGTAATTAAAGAGTTAATTAGTTATCTTGAAAAAAGAAACAAAAAACGTTTGCCACATTACAAGATCGTTTTTTATCTTGGGCAAATTCTCGATAAATATGAGAAAAAAGAAGAAAGCATCATCTGGTGGGCGTACAAGAAGAAAATCCCCATTATCGTTCCTGGATTAACAGATGGTGCGGTAGGATTTCAGTTATGGATTGGATATCAAGAGGGTAAAATTGATGTAGACGTTTTTGCAGATGAAAGTTTGCTTTCAGATATTGTATGGGGAACACCAAAACGAAAGCTTGGCGCTCTAATTATCGGTGGAGGCATTAGTAAACATCATACAATATGGTGGTCTCAGTTTGCAGATGGTTTAGAATACGCAGTGTATGTTACCACTGCAGTTGAACAAGATGGATCACTAAGTGGTGCACAAACACGCGAAGCTATTTCTTGGAGAAAAATTTCAGAGAGAGCAAAACATGTCACTGTATGGGCCGAGGCAACATTAGTTTTGCCCTTAATGGTAACATATCTCATTTCTAAAATCACATCACGAGAAAAGCCAAAAATGTTAAGCCAAATTCTTAGGGAGCATTTTTCTGATTAGTATCTGAGCCTCCAAATATGTGTTTAGAAAAGTTGTTTTTGGAGTATTAGCAGTATAAGTCTCCAACAGGTCACTGCTTTAATCAAATGTTCAATTGTTTATTAATTGGGTTAAAAAGATGAAAGAGAAAGAAATCGACTATAAAGCTGTTGGACTTAAAGTTGGACTCGAAATTCACCAGCAATTAAAAACAGAAAGAAAATTGTTCTGTTATTGTCCTGCGCGATTAATTAGAAGAGATCCCGATTTTAAAATCGTTAGATACATGCGACCTACTTTATCAGAAACAGGCGAAATAGATCCGGCAGCATTAAAGGAATTTAAGAAGAGAAGAAAGATCGTTTACGAAGGTTATTATGATGTCACATGTCTCTATGAAATTGACGACGTTCCACCATATCAAGTGAATTATGAAGCTTTAAAAATAGCCTTAATGTTGGCTAAGATGTTTAACATGATTATTCCAGACGCACTTCCAATTATGAGAAAACAGTATCTGGACGGTTCTGTTCCAACAGGTTTTCAACGTACAATTATTGTTGGTTTAAATGGCTATATACCCCTAAAATCAGGAAAGAAACTGAGAATAATACAACTTTGCCTTGAAGAAGACGCAGCACGCAAGGTTAAAGAAGACAAAGAAAGCGTAACATATCGCCTGGACAGATTAGGAATTCCTCTAGTTGAAATAACTACAGATGTTATGGATAACCCAGACGATGTCCTAGACGCTGCTTTAAGAATTGGTGCAATCTTAAGAGTTACTGGAAAAGTTAGACGTGGCATTGGAACAATTCGCCAAGACATCAACATATCAATAGAGGGAGGAGCTCGAGTAGAAATTAAGGGAGTTCAAAGACCAGAATGGTTTAAGCCCTTAATTGACAATGAAATCAAACGACAACTAGCATTAATAGAAATTGCAAAAGAACTGAAGAATAGAGGTACTACTAAGGAGGAACTTAGAGCACAAAAATTTGTTGACGTTACATCTATATTTAAAGAAACCAGGTGTTCCTTTATCTCAAAAGCTATTAAAAGAGGAGAAATTGTTCTAGCAGTTAAATTACCCAAATTTGGCGGTCTATTAAAGCGCGAGATACAACCAGGAAAAACCTTCGGAAAAGAATTTGCAGAACGAGTAAAAGCAATTGTAGGTTTGGCCGGAATAATACACACAGATGAACTCCCAAAGTACGGAATATCAGAAAAAGAGAAGCAAGAACTATTCAAAATCATGAATGCCGATCCAAAAATTGATGCAGTAGTATTTGTAGTCGGACCAAAACACAAAGTAGAATCCGCGCTTGAGGAAGTAATAGAGCGCGCAGAGCAAGCACTTGATGGAGTTCCCCCAGAAACAAGAGCCGCAAACCCAGATGGCACTACTACATTTGAACGACCACTCCCAGGAAGAGCAAGAATGTATCCAGATACAGATTTACCTCCGATAAGAATCTCAGAAGAATTACTTGAAGAAGCCGAAAAAATGAAAGCACCATATCCCTGGGAACTCGAAGAAAAATTTGTTAAAGAATACGGACTACATGAAGCAGAAGCAAAGCAATTAGTTATACATGAGAGATTACCATTATTCTTAGAATTAGTTCAATTAGGCATTAAACCGAAATTAGCCGCTAGAACGATTTTAGTCACGATGAAATCCTTAAGAAGAGATGGTTATCCTGTGGATGAATTACCAGATGAAAAAATAATCGAGATATTCAAAAAAGTAAAAAGTGGTGCAATATCCAAGGAAGCAATTCCAGATCTGCTTATGATTTTATCAAAGAATAAAGAACTAAGCATTGATGACGCAATTAAGAAACTCGGAGTGAAAAAGATAAGCATCGAAGAACTAAGGAAACTTGTTAAACAGATAATTTCCCAGAGAATAGATTATGTCAAGCAAACTAAAGAACGAGCATTCAAAGGAATCATGGGCGAAGTAATGAAACAAGTTCGAGGAGCCATCGATGGAAAAACCGTTGCACAAATCGTTCGAGAAGAGCTTCAAAAAATTTTGAACACACTATGAATTATTATTTGTGGCGCTAAGAATGAGTGTAGTCAAGAAATTCTTCAAGTTCCTCGTAGGCAGTGAGAAAAAGAAAATCTCAAAAACCGAAATAAACGCACTACGTCGAAAAATAGAAAGACAAGAGAAATTACTAAACCAAAAGAGAGAGGATTTGTTATTAAAAGCAAGAAGACTAATGAAGGAAGGAGACAAAGAAAATGCACGATTAATCGCAAAACAAATAATCTTACTAAATAGACAAATAAAAACACTCAGAAACATGGAAAACTTCCTAATGCAAAGAATCTTCGAACTTGAGCAAGCAGAAATGCTCAGAAAAATCTACGAGTTCACCGAGAAACTTACAGAATATCTAAGAGAATTTCAAAAAGCAATGCCAACGAAAGAATTCATGAGAA
>Ga0190313_1000117_pt1 | contig 50836 bp, 43 predicted proteins | sample 4870071011_MG_FD_169989 | JGI IMG/M metagenome (GOLD analysis project Ga0190313, IMG submission 169989) | Hydrothermal vent sediment bacterial communities from Southern Trench, Guaymas Basin, Mexico - 4870-07-10-11_MG | ecosystem: Environmental > Aquatic > Marine > Hydrothermal vents > Sediment ...
GCGATGATGAACTAAAGCAAATTCAAGGGCTGGAGGATAAATTGAAAGTTAATCTGGTGGCCGTGGTTAGTCATTAAGGATCGGAAATTATATAAATTGTGAAGGATTTTGGCTCATATACAAGGCGCATTAAAGGTTGAATACTTGATGTATTCGGCCTTTGATGTAACGCAGTAGATGGACCAAAAAAAAGACAAACAATTTCGTTCAAGTAATTTCATTTCCGATCCTAAGGGTTCGTTAAAGAATAAGTTGGCCATTTTAAGTGTTGAGGCACCCGTCTGGCAAGGCGCGAAAACGTAAGAATATCAGGATATTCTTACGTTTTCGCAACGCAGTCAGGCGGGATGCATCGGCGCTTAAAATGGTCAAGTTGTTTTTGTACGAGCCCTAAGATCGTGTTTTTGCCAAATACTGCCGAGGGAGGATGTGCGCGCCTAAAGTATATTTCACAAGATATGCCGGGGTGTACATACCTCCTGTTTTTTTTAGAGGGAGAGCCAGTTTGCTATAGCAGTCTATCCGAGCACTGCAGGCAATCACCGATAAGGCACCCAAAATCTTTATCTTAAGGTCTCTGTTCATTTTACTATTGTTTCCTTAGGAACGAGGACGAAATAACTTGGTATTTTAAGCGTCGATCCATCCTGCCTGACTGCGTTACAAAAGCGTAGCAATATGCCTTGATATTCCTACACTTTCGCGCCTTGCCAGGCAGGCGCCTCAACACTTAAAATTGCGAACTTATTTCGTCCCCGTTCCTTAGTATATTATAATACCTCATAACTTTTTTTACATATTTTTCTGTCTCTTTAAAAGGGGGAATGTCATTATATTGAATAACGCGACTTGGTCCCGCATTGTATGCCGCAAGGGCCAGGGGAAGTTTCCAGGCAAATTGCTGCAAAAGGCTTTTTAAATAACGTGTTCCCCCCATGATATTCTCGGAAGGGTCATAGGGATTATTGATGTTAAACGCTTTAAAATTTTTCGGCATGATTTGCATAAGCCCCATTGCTCCGGCTTTAGATACTGCTTTTGTGTTAAAATCAGATTCTGCTTTTATCACAGCTTTTAAAAGTTGGAAGGGTACCCCGTATTTTTTTGAGGCCTTAATAATTAAATGATCATACATGTCGTTAAAGTATAAACCAGGCTGATACTTTGGGTATTCTTTAAGGTAAAGTTTATATCCGGGTGATGTGGGTATATTTGTATAGTGGATTATTCCGGCTTCATCTATATACATATATATATCAGCATATATGTTAACCCTTGATGTCAGGGTTAGTAAAAATAAAAATGAAAATATTTTAATGCTTACTTTCATTGCAGGTTACCATCCATAGTATCTGGCTCTGGAATATTCAAAAGCCTTCATTATTGGTATTGACCCTTTATTTATAAGTCCAGGATTTTTAAGCAGCATTTTAAGCCCTGTGCCGATCTTTTTTGGGATGGGAATTTCTTTCATCTCTTCCGGTATATATCCTGCCAGTAAATTTAACTGATCATCGGGCATATTAAAGTATAAGTTTTTCCCCCGCAACAGTCTTTTATAGGGAGGAAATATTTTTTTCCATTCTTTTTGATATGATGAAAATATTTCTTTGCTGAAATTGTTGAGTGCCACCGCTTTTTTTGCAATATCTGCTGCTATGCATCCCGATTTCAACGCAAGATGTGTTCCTCCCTCAAATAAAGGGCTTGTAAAACCTGCTGCATCTCCTATTATCATTAGCCCCTCACCATATGTTTCGGTTAAAGGCCCCGATGCAGGGAGCCTCCCCCCGGTAATTTTATTGGTTTTGATTACTTTAAAATTATTTGTTTTTATAAAATTATCCAGCCTTTGCCGAATATCTGATGGATTTTCCGATATAAGCCCCACATTACAGGTATTATCTCCCTTGGGAATAACCCACAGATATCCTTTAAATACGAATTTTGGCCACATATAAAAATTTATAAAATCATTGGCGCTAAATCCATCAACATGGTATTGAAGACCGGAAATTGTTTTAAAGGGTCGGGTCAGTTTAAGTAGTCTGTTTGCAGCAGAAAGTACCCCTGATGCATCAATTAAAATTTTGGATCTTAATTTTTTCCCTGAAGATGTTTCTATTTTCCAGGCTCCATTATCTCTGGTCAAATTTGTTACCCTGGAGTTCAAATGGAGAGTTGCCCCTTTTCCGCAGGCTGTTTGAACCATCCATTGTTCAAATTTTTCTTTGTGGAGGACATATCCGTTTTCAATAAGTTTTTTTGCAGATCCATCGGGAAATATTACTCGTACACCATTTATACGTGTTGAAACAGTATGTTCGGGTAGTGACAAGCCTGTATTTTCAAGGGCATATTCTGAAAGACATTCTCCGCAATGTACAGGGATGCCCACATTTTTTTTTTTTTCGAGGATAACTGTTTTTAAACCGGCACTGGCGCAGGCGATTGCGGCTCTGGCTCCACCTGGTCCCGCACCTGTAATTGCTACATCATAAAATTCATTCATTATTCAAGTTTATCCATTTTTTTAAGGGTACGAATATCTTGCAAAAATGTCCTGTTTTACTTATACTCAACAATTTATAGATGAATGGTAACTATTTAATTGTGCTGATTATAGGAATGCTTCAGGTATTATGATAATAAATTCCATACGGCCAGATGCCGGAACTGAGCTATGGTGAAATTTAAAAAACTCTGGCTGTTTGAGCGCAGCGAGTTTCAGAGCTTTTTAAATTTTATTATAGCTCAGTTTATTGCGGTAGTGTCCGGTTAGGAAATTGCAAGAAACAAAATACGGAAAGTTCTAACCGGACAATACTGAGTTTATTGCTGAAATTATTTATGTAACGGTCTATATTCTTTATAGCATCAGATTTTAGGATGATGCAAGTCTGAGATTTTAAAAATGATAAAATTTCCTTTCCAGGCAACAGATCCTGCTGCGCTTGATTTTCAGCACATAGAGGATTTGTCGACAGCCTACTGGTATTCCGAGGTACTCTTTACAGCTATCCGGCTGAAGCTGTTCATGTTTATTGATCAGGGCTGTGCCGATTTAAAGGCTCTTGCAGAGGCTGCCCAATGTGATGAATCAAAGCTTCTTAGATTTCTTGCTGTGTTGAAACGGCTGGGATTGATTCATGAAATTGAAAACGGATGGTGTAACAGCCAGGCTGCCGGTATTTATCTGGTTCCCAAAAGTGAATCATATATGGGTGATTTTTTCCTGTACAGGCGATATATGAAATCGAATTGGGAAAATCTTTTTGAAAGCCTTCGGCAAAACAGGGGGGCTCCCCCTGAACAAGGGGCTGATGATGGGAGTTATCAAACAAAGATTTTCGATTATGTTCGTGCCATGGATTCCCTGGCAAAGCAGAAAGTTACTGAGATTATCGATATCCTCGCCGAAGAATCCTGGGCACCCCCTGTTTTAGACGTGGGGGGTGGAGCCGGAGCCCTTGGAAGAACCCTGGTGCAGACAAAAAAAGATGGCCAGGGAGTCTTGTTTGAAATTGCTGATGTAATAGAGGCAGCACGGATTCTGTATCCTGAAAAGGCTGCGTGGGCAAGGGTCAGAACAATTGAAGGAGATTTCAGGAATTATCAGTTCGGCAGCGGGCAAAGCTTCGGCCTTATATTATTAAGTAATATTCTCCATGCTTATTCTGAACAGGAGGCGGATGAAATACTCAAAAAGGCCATAAGTATTTTAAAAGATGATGGAATCCTTTTAATCCATGATTACTTTCCTGATCGCTGCGGCCGGTCTCCGCAAAAGGGCCCGTTATACGATTTGAATATGATGCTGAATACATATAACGGAGTCTGCCACAAATCTTCCATATTAAGCGGCCTCCTTTTTCAATATGGAATGGCCAGAATTGATACACTTGACCTTAACACAGATTCCGCCATTATAATCGCCAAAAAGACTGATACTTTGAAAAGGAGCAAAACAGGTCTTGATGCCTGGGTTTATAAAGCCCTTGATGGTGGATTTTCAGAGGCTGTTTTAATCAGCGCAGACAAAATTGTTACAGGCCCCTGGGTACGAAAAAAATGCCGGTTCGGGTGTGAAAAGTATAATACAAATCTTCAATGCCCCCCTTATGGTATGGAAAGTGACGCCACGCAGAAAATGATAGATTCATATCAACATGCCCTCCTTGTTGAAGGGACGCCCCCTGGCAAACAATTTCATAACATGCTTCTGGCGCTGGAGAAAAAAGCCTTTCTCCATGGATTCCATAAAGCCTTTGTTTTTGGTGCAGGCCACTGTCCTGTATGTGATAAATGTCCAGAGGACGGTAACTGTCGTTTTCCTGATAAGGCCAGGCCATCAATGGAAGGGTCAGGAATAGATGTTTATGCCACCGCGAAAAATAGTGGCATAGCTCTTAATCCGGTTTCCGCAAAGGGTCTTTACGTTAAATATATCGGCCTTTTACTTTTGGAGTAAAAATATGAAAATTTTACTTGTACAACTCCCCACTTCCCATTTTGGCGCAAAAGAACTGGTATACCCCCTGGGTCTTTCCAGGCTTTCCTCTTTAGTGCCGGATAAATATTTTAAACATGTTCTGGATATGAATCTTTACGTTGATCCGTGGGAAAAGCTCCATGGGGTTTTAAAAAATGTAAGGCCTGATATTGCGTTTTTGTCTTTTAGAAATATTGATCCTTTGGCTGGTCACCAGACTTCCTATATATCTTCATTAAAAACCCCTGCAAAAATGATAAGATCCATGGTTCCGGGTGCCAAAATCATTGTGGGAGGCCCTGCGTTTACTCTTTTTGCCAAACGTCTTTTAAGGGAAATACCCGAAATAGATTATGGTATTTCCGGCGAAGGAGAGGTCGTTTTTCAAGAAATGCTGAAAGCCCCTTTTGAGCTGGAAAAGATTCCTGGATTAATTTGGAAAAACAAGGGTGATATTTTCCAGAATCGATCATGGAAAAAAACTGATATTGATTCATTACCCATGATAGATGCTGAGTCTTTCAGGCCCCGGGATTATCTGGAAAAAAATCAATATGTAGCAGTAATGGGAGTAGAGGGAAAACGCGGGTGCGATCTAAAATGCAGCTACTGTACCTATCCGTATCTGGGAGGGGGGCAGCTCAGACTGCGAAGTCCCGTAAAAATTATAGATGAGCTTGAGTATCTGAAAAAGGAGTATGGGGTTCGGCTTTTTCATTTTACCGATTCAGTGGTGAACAGGCCCGCGGATCATTTCAGGGCTGTATGTAAAGAGATGCTCCGCAGAAAACTTGATATTGGATGGACAGGTTTTTTCAGGGAGACTGACCTCACCAGCGAACTTTTGGATCTTGCAATCAGCTCTGGCCTTGTGGCGGTATATTTTTCCGGAGATGCCTTAACAGATGACGGTTTAAAAGTTTTAAACAAAGGGATGGCAAAAAAAGATATTATAAATGCAGCCGAAATAACAGCAAAGAGCGGAATACTTACAATGTGCCATTTTTTAATAAATCTTCCTGGAGAGACTGTTGACCATTTCCATGAAGCAGCCGGGACCATGGATAAACTTTTGGAGATACATGCCCCTGCAGGAAATCTTGGGGCTGTTATATTTAATAATATAAGATTATACCCAAACGCTCCCATTACAAATCGGCTGATAAAAAGCGGGATACTCTCACCTGAGACGGATCTTCTTTTTCCTGTTTATTATAATCCTGAAAAAACCTCTCATTTTCTGCACCGTCTTGAAGCAAAGTGCCATGAAGCAGGTGTTTTTTCCAGGCTATCCATATCAAAAACGGGGTAACTATTCAGGGTCGCTGAATAGTTACAATTATTCCAATTATTTAATATCGGTATCTTTACTCCCTGGTCGGTATGCTGTATCCCTTGTTTTTAAAAGAGTCCACTGGGTGCTTTTTTTAATAAAATATTTTCTCAGGTCTTTATCTTTTGGGTAAATAGTTAGTGGGTAAATGCTGTTCGGGTCTAGATTATCAACAGCATACAGTCCCACATGATTTGTAGAAAATTTTTCTATATTGTTAGACATCCATTGATCCTGATCCAGCCGTGAAACCCCCAGGGACTTTTGAAAAGCTACGGATAAAATGCCATAATCCTTTGAATCTCCGTATTGCTCTCGATAACTGATGAGCAAATCAAGTTTTTTCATACATTCATCACCATAGATCGGGACTATACATATATAAAAATCTCTTTCATTTTTTGTCGCCAGTATATAATCCTGGCTGGTCTCTTCAATTGTATATCCGTTTTCTTCAATAAGACTTTTTATGGCAAATTCTATATATTCCTGGGCATCGGAAATGGCATCAAAAGCCATTTTATCCCTGAGTGGGAGATTCTTTTTTCTCAAATTGGTGGACATCATTTTAAACTTGGGTTCTCTTTCAACCTTAGACTCGGAATAATAAAGATCGGAAATTTCTTTTCCTTCATCATTAATCATTTTAAGACCCAGCAAAACGTGGACAGAATCAGGATAATCTTTTTTTTCAAGAATCTCCATCTCTTTAATTTCCCAGTGCTCAGGATGGGGGAGTTTGATATTAAGCTTTTGTGCAGCTAATACTTCATTTGCATCCTTTACAGTTGACATGTTCTGTTTCCTCCTTGTTAATACCTATTCCTATACAAGCTCAATAGCATCAAAAGCACACCGTTCTTCGCAAACCTTGCAGATTCCTGGAGGATCTGTGCAGCGCTTGCAGCTTGACCAGTTTATCACACTAATTCGACCATTGGTGATTTCAAATACAGGGGGAACATTACGGGGGCTGACAGTGCCCAGCCCGTAATCCACATTGACCTGGGCTTTATCACATACTATAATACAATCCCCGCAGCCTATACATTTGTCGATATTTATAAGAAGCCCTTCATGTTCTGGATTTAATTCCTGCCCAAAATATTCAATTAATAAATCGTGGGATGATTTATATTTTTCAGTTAATAAATAAGGACAGTCTCCAACCTTTTTTTCTCTGTCCATAAGAGCAACGCCAAAAGCAAGACAGGTTGCAAAACCGCATTCCTTACAATTAGTTCCAGGAAGATATCCCAGCACTTTAAATGGGTGCATTTTCTCTTTTTTTGCCAATTGTTTGTCCTCTACATGATACAAAACTGCCCTGGGGTTCGCACAAAAGTAAATTCGCAATTTTATATTAAGAATTGAGGCACCAGGCTGGCAAGGCGCAAAAGCGCAGGAATACTATAAAATTTCGAGCTTTCACCACAAAGCCGGAGGGATGCATCGGTGCTTAAAATGTAAGGTTATTTTTGCGCAAGCCCTGAAAGCATGGTTAAAATTGCAAAATTATTAATCAGGTATATGCAGTAACTTTTAATTGTTTTAATGATAGAAAATCTTCATCAACAGTTATGATTTTGTTGATAAGTCTGCTCGCAGGCATCATGCCCACAGCATTATAACAGGTTTTATCAAGTTTTACTTCAGCTTCGATTTTCCCCTGATCATTTTTCAAAAAAATTGTTTGGCCGGAAGAAGTGTTTAATTTTTTTATATCTTCCTCAGATAAATAAATAACAGCTGCGGCCTTATTATATTCAGGGCTATGTTTTTTTAAAGATAAAAAAGCATCCCCGAAAGTGATTATTTCAAGTTCTGTTTCGTAAGTAGCCGAAGGCATTATGCTTTAACCTTTTCTAAAATAAGTTTTAATATTTGTACGTCACTTAGTTTATCAGTTGGGCATGGTGCAGGCAAGTGAATCTCTTTCCCGTCCATTCTTATTACTTTCCCTTCTGATTCCACACCGGAAACAGATGAACCTATAACTATTTTAGAAGCTTTTGTTGTGTCAGTAATAAAAGGGTCCACCGTGATTATCGGAATCTGTTCCAGGTGTTTTAATACCTGTAAGGGCATTTTGTAAAAAGGATCTGCTCCTACTATTAAAATTGAATCGACCTTTTTATCGATTATATTCTGAAAAAATGAAATTTTTCCATTTTCAGAAGGGCTCCCTGCAAAATCCACCATGTTGACAGAGCCTGTTACTTCATGGAGTGTTTGATTAAAACCCCTCATATTCGGTTGGTCGATCATGGGTACTATTTTGATATCAAGAGCCAGGCTATCAATCATTTCCAGCAGGGGAGTTATCTCTTTTCCCATGGAAGAAATAAGACCTGTTCCCACAAAAATAACAGTGGAAGATGATGCATGGAGCAGAGTGTAAAAATCTTTGGCTTTTTTGTTATCCTCGTTGTTGCTTAAGCCCTTGCAGACAGATGATATGAAATCAGCATCACCCCTTGGAGGAAGCCTGCAAAATGGATTTGACATTAACGCTGTTTCATTTTTTCTGATATCTATTGTGCATAAGTCGACTGTCCTGGATGTACTCATTTCACTGTAGCCAGGGTTGGCATAGTAAGAAAAATTTGCTAAATGCCTTGGATGGGAAAGTAAAGGATTAGCCCCCCAATAGACAAAAAGATTTACAGAGTCCATTTCAGATATAAAACAGGTGGATATGGTTTTGTTGATAAGCTGGTTGACAATATTTCCATAGCTCAAAGAAGAAAAATCATCAATTTTTCCACCAAGTTCTTGTGCTAGTTTAATCCCTGCAAGTTGAGCTTCATTGGTGGAATGATCAAACCCGAATAAAAGGGGGTTTTTGGAGTTTAAAAGTATTTTTGCGGCCTCGTCTATAGCCTGTTCAGGTTTAGCATCAAGCCCTTGAACCATACAGGATGTCCGCTCATTTTTTTCCTCAGTTCGGAAAATTAATGATGATCCTTTTAGGCAGGCATTATCAATACTCTTTATCCGGCCATCAATAATATCAACTTCTATATCATCACAAAAACAACTGCAGGCAGGGCATGTAAGTTTTTGTTTAGTCACTCGATTTATTCCTTATGTCTGCATATCGATTTTTCAGGTCTTGCATGATACCTTTAAGGGCTGTACTGCCCGCAAAAGTCGTAAAACCTGAAAAAAACGATATGCTTTTTAGATTTACCAGTACCAGAGATAAGGGTCGCTCAAAAATAAATTAGCAATTTTAGGCGTTGAGGCGCCAGGCTGGCAAGGCGCAAAAACGCAGCCAGGCGGGATGCATCGACGCTTAAAATGTAAAGTTATTTTTAAACGAGCCCTAAGAGTCTTCATCTGGAAGTAAAATTGCTTCCGGTGAAAACCTGTATCCATAGATTGTCAGATAATCAATTAACGGAGTGAAATCATTTGTGTGACGATTTATATATGTTACAATCCCATTTTTTTGGCAATGATCTCTCTCATTATCTGGTTTGTACCCGCAAATATCGAGATACCCCTGCAGTCACGCCAGGCGCGCTCAATTTTGTTTTTTGCAAGGGCGCCTTCAAGGCCAAAAATTTCAAAGCTTGCATCAGCAACTCTTCTGACCATCTCTGATGCCCAGAATTTTGCCATGGATGTTTCAGCAACTATATCTTTTCCATCAATATGGTCATTTATTAAAGTGTAAATAAATGTTTTTGTGATTTTCACTTCAGTGGCCATATCAACAATGGTGTGCTGTTTGCTTTGACGAATTTTGGGTAAAGAACCATTGCTCTTTATCTTCTTATAGTGCTTTAGTGTTTCATCAAGGATAAACTCAGCCTGGGCCAGGCCGGCCAAAGAACAGACAAGACGTTCCTGCTGAAGTTTATTCATAAGGTAATAAAAACCTTTTCCCTTTTCTCCAATAAGATTGTTTTTTGGAATTCTGCAATCTGAAAAAAAGAGTTCAACAGTGTCCTGGCTGTGAAACCCCATCTTTTCAAGGCGTTGACCTATTTTAAAACCAGGGGTGGTCGGTTCAACCAGATATAAAGATACTGCCTGGTAAGGGTTCTCAATTTCAGGATCCTTGGCCGCCACAATAAACAGATCACCATTAACTCCGTTTGATGTAAATATTTTGGCCCCGTTTAACACAATCTGGTCGCCATCTTGCTCTGCCGTGGTCTGAAGAGAGGCAAGATCACTTCCTGCATTCGGTTCTGTCATGGCAACGCCCAGAACAATATCACCGGAAACACACCCGGGTAAATATTTCTTTTTAAGTTCTTCCGAGGCAAATGCAGAGATATAAGGGGCGCATACTTCACTGTGAAGAAATATAATCAGGCCATAATGGTTTGTTCTTACTATTTCTTCTGATGCAATAATAGAGTGGAGAAAATCACCACCCCATCCTCCGTATTCTTTGGGGATTCCTGCGCATAAAAAACCGGCTTTTCCTATTTTATTCCACATGCTTTTGGGGACAATATGATCTTTTTCCCACTGATCCACATGGGGAAGAACTTCTTTAGCAAAAAAAGCCCTTAAACGCTCCCTGTATTGCTTGTGTTCTTCTGTAAATTTTAAAATTTCCATGGTGTTTTTTCCTGGTTTAGCAGGTCTATTTTTTTGGTGGAAGTGCTACTTTGGCAGCTATAAATTCTTCGATTTCCTTTGCAGAATATCCAAGCTCGCCAAGAATTTCCACTGTTTGTTCTCCCTGGGCCGGGGACGGAAAACGTATTTCAGGAAATTCACCATTACTCCGTATGGGATTTTTAACAAAGGTCATTTTCCCGCATACCGGATGATCCTGTTCCACAAGACAGCCCCGTTCTTTAACATGGGGGTCATTCATGGCATCTTCAACAGAATAAACAGGGGCGCATGGAATGGCTGCTTCGCGCAGTTTTGCAAGAATATCATCTTTTTTAAGTTTAACCATAACATCCTGTACAAGGCCATCGAGTTCATCCCTGTTACCCACCCTGCCGGAAATATCCTCAAACTTTTTCATTGCTGAAAGTTCTTTAAGATCAAAGGCATCGCAGAATCTTTTCCAGAAATGATTGGTTGATACACCTATAAATACAGTGCCATCTGATGAATTGTAAACCCTGTATGGGCAAAATGGGGCAAACCCTGATCCCCATCTTTTGGGAACTTCACCTGTCATGGAGCAGAGAGCAACAAAGGGTGACATCCATGAAAGGGCTGTTTCCAGAAGGCTGATATCTATTCTTTGCCCTTCCCCTGTTTTTTGTCTTTCTAAAATCGCCTGGAGAACACCTATGGCAAGATACATCCCTGAACCCATGTCAACAATGGAAGGACCTATGCGAACAGGGAGCCTGTCCTGATCGCCTGTGGCTTCCATGATCCCGGACATGGCCTGGGCAACAACATCGTAGCCTCCCAGATTTTTATAGGGGCCGGTCTGGCCAAAGCCTGATAATGAACAGTATATAATGCCAGGATTTATTTTTTTTACATCTTCATATCCGAATCCAAGACGTTCAAAAGCACCTGGAGTAAAATTTTCAATGAGAACGTCCGCTTTTTCAATGATTTTCCAGGCTATTTTTTTGGCTTCATCTTTTTTTAAATCAAGGGAGAGGGCCCGTTTATTCCTGTGAACAACCGCGGCATAAGCTCCTTTGTTTAAAATTCTGAAAACATCAGGATTGGGGCTTTCTATTTTGATGAGGTCCGCTCCTGCATCCGCTAACATCATGCACCCGTAAGGGGCAGACAGGGCATGGCTGAAATCGGCAACTACTATACCATCTAATGCTAAAGTTTTTTTTGTTCCCATATGCTATTTTCTCCTCGTAATTTTCAATCTAAAAAAAATAAATCAGTAAAACAGATCATTATATTATGCCTTTTACGACAGACTTTATGTCTTTTACGACAGAATTTATGTCTTTTACGACAACATTTTATAATAATGATATAGTGAAAATATATCAATAGAAATTTTTTTTAGTGCAAAAAAAGGGAGAGTACAACTGTACTCTCCCTTTTAAAAAAAACTATTTTAAGAACCCGTTACAAGTTTGTTATATAATTATTCTGGTGGTAATATTTACTGAAATTATATTGCACCTGTTGCTCCCATAACAGCAATTACCTGTCCTGTGACAAAGTAAGAATCTTCAGAAGCAAGAAAAATTGCCATGGGGGCCACATCTTCAGGCTGTCCCATGCGCTGGATTGTAGAGGTTGCTGCAAGTTGTTTGTAAAACATGTTTCGTACTTTTTCAGGCATTGAATCTGTGAGAGCGGTCTGGGCGGCAGGGGCAATTGAGTTAACGCAGATTCCGTATCTGACAAGTTCTTTGGCATTTGAAAGGGTCAGCCCGATAATGCCGGCTTTGGCTGCGCTGTAGTTTGCCTGGCCGATATTACCGTATATCCCTGCCGAGGATGTCATGTTAATGATTCTCCCCTTGATTTTGTTTTCTATCATATATTTGATTGCCGCCTGGGAGTTTAAAAAAGCGGCTTTGAGATGAACTGTTATAACATCATCAAAATCCTGCTCTTTCATTTTATTGATAAAGCCATCCCTTAATATGCCGGCGTTATTTATCATTACATCTATTTTTCCGAATTCACTCACGGCTGTGTTCACCAGCTTTTCAGCAACCTCTTTTGTTCCGACTCCGGCAATAACCGCTACTGCTTTTCCGCCCTGTGCCTTGATTTCATTTACAACTTCATTTGCAGAATCATCAATGTCATTAACTACAACAGAGGCCCCTTCTTTAGCCATTACTATTGCAAAACCTTTACCCAGTCCTCTTCCAGACCCTGTGATTACTATGGACCTTCCGTCTAATTTTCCCATTACAAAATCTCCTTTGATTGTTTTTAAGTCCGCATATCGATTATCACAAATGTGAATTATTAAGACTACATAACTATTCCGGCATATCCCACAAAGCTATCTGATGGGGTCTTATCATAACTTGTTTTATAGGTAATGAGCCTGCCATTATCGGCTCCGAGTTTTTTTGCAGCTGCAACTGTTGCTGCTGCAGCACCTGCACAGCAGGCATTTTTGTAAAGTTCTGCTCCCTTTAAAATTTTTTCAGGGTTTAAATCACAAGCAGCATTAATAAATTTTTTATCATTTTCATTTTGCATCCAGTCAATGGCATCAGGCCCACGCCCTTTTGGTACAAATCCGTAGTTAGGTCCGTAGTGTGTAAGATCTGTTGAACCTATTACCTTTATTTTTTTCCCTTTTTCCAGGGCTATTGCTGCAATTCCTTCTCCTGTTTTTATTGAGTCCTGTCCCGGGGGAATCCCCATGGGGAGTATCTTTACTTCCGGGAAAAAATATTTTACAAAGGGAGTTACCAGTTCAATTGTATTGTCCTGCTCAAAGGGTTTAACCGATTCAACAATGGAGTTGAATTGTTGAATGATTTCTGCTGCAAACTGATTATCAATTAAAAGATCACCAAATGGTGTTTCCCATGTTCCGTCCGGGATAATGTATCCTGGAGAGCCCGGTGAAAGATGCATCCCTAAAATCACAACAATATCCGGAGGGGTTCCGCCTTTTAAAGCATTCACCACGTTACAGGCTATGCTCCCTGAAAAAAACCATCCAGCGTGGGGGACAATTCCGGCAATAAAACCCGTGTTTAGCGGTTTTTCTTTTTTCTCTTCCTGTAAAAACTGTTTAATTTCCTTTTCACACTCCAGGGGGTTGTCCGGATACCAGGTACCTGCAAAATTAGATTTTTTTATATTCATGATATGGCTTTGGGTATTTTTATGATTAACCAGGGGGGGGTAAATAAATGATTATAATATTATGATAAAGTTGTGTGCGACAGTACAATCAACACCATCTTTTGAGCACGTTATATTAAATATATGTTCAAGGCAAGAAAATTTGTAACTATTTAGCGTCGCTGATTTAAGATACGCAACAGGTATGATCTGATTAAAACTTTGAAATTGTTTGAGCGGATTAGAGGACGTTAAGAAAGAATCCATAAACGGAGATAAAATAATTTATCTCCGTTTTGAAATATGAATTTTTAAAATAAAAATCTATATGGAACTATATCTTAAAAACTTCAGCACACAGATCCCCAAATTCCCCAAGGTTTTCACATACATGAATTCCGTTTTCCTTCATGGCAGCTACTTTAGCCTGTCCTGTCCCGCTTTTCCCGCTGATTATGGCGCCGGCATGTCCCATGCGTCTTCCCGGAGGTGCTGTTAATCCTGCAATAAAACCGACCACAGGTTTTGTAACGTTCTTTTTAATATAATCTGCGGCTTCTTCTTCAGCACTCCCTCCGATCTCTCCAACCATGGCTATACCTTTGGTTTCAGGATCCTTTTCAAATGCCTCAAGGCAGTCAATGAAGTTTGTGCCGTTTACAGGATCGCCTCCGATCCCTATGCATGTTGTCTGGCCTATACCTTTTAGGGTCAATTGGTGGACAACTTCATATGTCAGGGTTCCTGACCGGGAGACCACGCCGATGGGACCCCCTGGTTTATGAATGGGGGCAGGCATTATTCCGATTTTGCATTCTCCAGGTGTTATTATTCCAGGACAATTGGGGCCTATTAAGCGTGATCCTGTTTTTTTAAGATGATTTTTAACCTTCATCATATCCAAAACCGGAATTCCCTCAGTTATTGCAATTATGATATCGATTCCAGCATCTGCAGCTTCCATAATAGCATCTGCTGCAAAGGGGGGTGGAACAAATATCATACTGCAGTTTGCCCCTGCTTCATCAACAGCTTTTTTTACAGTATTGTATATGGGCACATCATCCATTTTCTGCCCTGCTTTGCCTGGGGTGACACCGGCCACAACATTTGTCCCATATGTAATACATTGCTGTGTATGGAATTTTCCTTCTTTGCCGGTTATTCCCTGGACAACAAGCCGTGTTTCTTTGTTTACAAATATGCTCACGATTATATCCTTATTTTAACCTGTGTCCATTTGAAAAAAATAGATCATGTTTCCAAATGGACAACAGGAAGCTCAGGAACGAAAATTTTATAAGTTGAACGAAATAGCTTGTCTTTTGGCCAATCTACTTCGTTGCATCAAAGGCCGAATACGTATAGTATGCAACCTTTAATGTGCCTTGTATATGAGCCAAAATCCTGCGCTATTTCTGCTCAACTTATTTCATCTCCGTTCCTTACCTATCGCATGAAGTACAAAGTTTAAGCGTTTACAAATGCTGCTATTTTTTGTGCGGCATCCTTAATGTCCTTTGCCGTGGTCAGGTTAAGTCCGGAATCTGCAAGTATCTTGCGTCCCTCTTCAACGTTGGTTCCTTCCATCCTGACAACAATAGGGATATTAATCCCTGTTTTTTCAGCGGCCTGAACAACCCCTTTTGCAAGGACGTCACAACGCAATATCCCTCCAAAAATATTTATTAGTATTCCTTTAACATTTTTATCGCTGAGAAGAATCTTGAATCCGTTTTCCACCATTTCAGCATCTGCTCCGCCCCCTACATCAAGAAAATTGGCAGGTTTTGCTCCGGCAAGCATGATTATATCCATGGTGGCCATGGCCAGTCCGGCACCGTTGACCATATTTCCCACATTACCTGCGCCCCCTAAGTTGATATAATTCAGGTTATATTTCGAAGCTTCAACTTCAAGGGGATCTTCCTCATCAAAATCACGGTATTCAAGAATATCCTTATGACGATAGAGAGCATTTGAATCTATATCCATTTTGGCGTCAAGGGCGACAACCGTATCATCTTCTGTAATCACCAGGGGATTTATCTCAAGAAGGGAACAGTCATAATCAATGAAAAGATTATACAGATTTTTGAGCATTCCTGAAAACTGTTTTATAATGGGCGCAGGAAGATTAAGGCCATAAGCAACTGCCCGTAAATGGTAGGGCTGAATTCCCAAAAGGGGATCTATGGGAACCTTGATAATCTTTTCAGGTGTTTTTTCAGCTACCTCTTCAATATCCATTCCTCCAGCTTCACTTGCCATGATCACGTTGCTGGCTGTTTGTCTGTCCGGAATAATACTTAAATAAAGTTCCTTTACTATGTTAAGGCCCTGCTCCACGAGAACTTTTTTAACAAGCCTCCCCTCTGGCCCTGTCTGGTGTGTGACAAGGGTCATGCCTAAAATTTCCGAGGCTGTTTTTTCGACTTCATCAAGGGATCCGGCAAGCTTTACACCACCACCTTTTCCCCGGCCCCCTGCATGGATCTGGGCCTTAACAACAACAGGAAATCCGCCAAGTTTTTCAGCGGCTGTTTTTGCGTCATCCGGATTAAAGGAGACATTCCCTTCAGGGATGGGTACCTTATACTTTTTGAATAGCTCTTTTGCCTGGTATTCGTGTATCTTCATAATATTTTTCCACTTTTTTTATTCTATAACGCACAGAATATCACCTTTTGCCACATTATCTCCAACTTCACAAAGTATCTCTTTGATTGTCCCGGCCACAGGTGATGGAAGCGCATTTTCCATTTTCATGGCTTCTAAAATCAAAACAGTATCCCCTTTTTCCAGGGTATCTCCCAGCTTTTTTTCCAGCTTTACTATTAAGCCCGGCATGGGTGCGACAAGTCTTGTACCCGCAGCTGTTGGCTCGGAAGATTTTGATTTTCCAGATTGGGGGGTGGGTGTTTTTTGCTGTACCGGAGCCGCTGCCTGGATCGGTTGAGGTGCCGGCTGTGCCGGATATACTCCTGTTATTACCGGAGACCCGCCTGGCTCATCAACCTGGACTTCAAAATGGTCATCATCAACAAAAACATTAAATGTCCGGGTGTTTGCGCTTTTTCCCGGAATATCTTTTTCAACCTTTTCAATAAGCTCACCCGCCTTTGCCTTGGCAACAAGCTCCATCTCTTTTTTTGCTTCTTCAAGTGTTCTTGGTTTAACTTCTTTGGGTGGTTCTTCTTTGCCGTACTTCCAGTTTAAAAATTTCTTTCCTGTAACAGGATACAGAGCATAAAGGATAAGGTCATCCTTATCTGCTGCAAGGCTCCCTATTTCTTCTTTTGCCTTTTCAAGCTCCGGTTCAAGTACTTCCGCCGGCCTGCATGTGATCGGTTCTTCCCCCCTTGGATATCCCTTTAGAGCCTTTTTTTGAACATCCGGATCTATGGGAACCGCGGTTTTACCATAAAGACCGTAGCAAAGATCTTTGACCTGGCCTGTTATCATCTTGTAGCGTTCGTTCTCATCGTCAAACAGAACATTGTTAACTGTCTGAACTCCAACGATCTGACTTGTGGGGGTTACAAGGGGAATCTGCCCCAGTTCCTTTCTCACTCTTGGAAGTTCTTCAAAAACCTTGTCCAGTTTGTCCAGGGCATCCATATCCCTTAACTGATTAACGAGATTAGAAAGCATTCCTCCAGGTGTTTGATGGAGAAGAACATTAATATCTATAATAGAGAGTTTGGTTTCGTTTAAAAGGTGCCTGTATTTCGGCACGATTTCTTTTTCCAGAATTTCATTGATTTCAGCCAGATGCTTTATGTCAAAGCCTGTATCTCTGTTTGTTCCCAAAAGGGCCATAACAAGGGGCTCAATTGCCGGATGGGAGGTTCTGTAAGCATATGGGGACATGCATGTGTCCAGAATGTCAACACCTGCTTCCACTGCTTTTAAATGGGACATGGACGCAAGACCAGATGTAAAATGGCTGTGAAGGTGAATAGGTACAGTTACGGATTCCTTTAATGCTTTGATAATAGCGAAGGCATCATAGGGGGCTATGAGTCCGGCCATATCTTTAATGCATATACTGTCTGCTCCCATTTTTTCAAGGTCTTTTGCTTTGTTGACAAAATAATCGAGATTGTAAACATCTCCCCCCAGACGGGGTTCCGTCATTGTGTAGCATATGCAACCCTGAAAATGTTTTCCAAACTCTTTTATTACGGGAACAACAGTTTCAAAATTTCTGTAATCATTTAAGGCATCAAAGGTTCGAAAAATATCCATTCCGTTTTCTGCTGATCTTTCAACAAAAGCGCGGGCAAGATCATCAGCATAATTTCTGTAGCCCACCAGGTTTTGGGCTCGCAAAAGCATTGAAAAGGGGGTTTTTTTAAAATACCTTTTCAGGGTTCTGATTCTCTCCCATGGGTCTTCATTTAAAAAACGGTGCATTGTGTCGAAAGTTGCTCCGCCCCATGTTTCCACAGCCCAGAATCCGACTTCATCCATCAGCTCTGCCACGGGGATCATGTCTTCTGTTCTCCCCCTTGTGGCGAACAAAGATTGATGACCATCCCGGAGGGTAAGATCCATGATTTTTATCGGATTTTTTGCTTTTTCCCTGTTTTTACCATACTCAACCTTCTTGGTATCCACCTGGTAATGTGAGTCCATAAATTTTTTTACCTCCATCTTTTAAAAATAATACTAAAAACTATGAAATGCTTTGACTTGCATAAGGTTGCGAATCTGCATCATTGACATCCGGCCGTTCATGCCCCATATTTTTACAGGGGCCAGGGGCGCGGACTGAAACTGTCCTGCGGCAATTACAGGATTTGCGGCCTGCATCCGCATTTGATCTTCTTCATTTTTTATATAATTTACCACCGCAGATACTGCGGCAATCATTTTTTTGTTTTTTTCCATTCAATCTCCCGGCTGCAGCTTGTAATGTGTATTTTTTCAATAAATTACTGATGTATAATCATCTGCTTGCGGTTTTGCTTCACATGTAGTGCCCGAAGGAAAATTGGCAGAGTTTCCTTCAGGCATTATTTTAAGATGTTACATGGGGATATTTCCATGTTTTTTGGGCGGTCTTGTTTCACGCTTGGTGGACATTACTTCCAGAGCGTTTATCAGGTGTGTTCTGGTTTCGCTGGGTAAAATAATCGCATCAATATGTCCGCTTGATGCAGCGCAGTAGGGATTTGAAAAAAGCTCGTCATATTCTTTTATCTTTTCCGCCCGTTTTGCTTCAGGGTCATCTGCATTTTTGATTTCCTTTGCATGGATTACATTGGCAGCTCCTGCGGCACCCATAACAGCAATTTCAGCAGTGGGCCATGCATAGACAAAATCTGCTCCCTGGTGCTTGGAACACATGGCAAGATAAGATCCTCCGTAGTCTTTACGTGTTACAAGGAGAAGTTTTGGAACAGTTGCTTCTGAATAACACCAGAGGAGTTTTGCGCCGTGCCTGATAATTCCCCCCCATTCCTGGGCACTTCCCGGAAGATATCCAGGTACATCTGCTATGGTGAGCATGGGTATATTAAAAGCATCACAAAAACGGATAAAACGTGTGGCTTTATCAGAAGCATCAATATCAAGGCATCCCGCCATGAATTTAGGCTGGTTTGCAATGATTCCAATGGATCTTCCATTTAATCTTGCAAAGCATGTTAGAATATTTTTTGCAAAATGTTTGTGGGATTCAAAAAATTCACCATTATCAACTATGGAGCTTATGACTTTTTTCATGTCATAGGCTCGGGTGGGACGATCCGGAATAATTGTATCGAGTTCAGGAGATGTCCGGTCGGGGCTGTCACCGGTTTCAACAATTGGGGGATCTTCCATATTGTTTGAAGGGATATAGGAAAGAAGGGTTTTAATCTGATCCAGCGTCTCCTCATCATTTTCACAGGCAAACTGGGCAACACCACTCTTTTCATTGTGGGTCATTGCTCCACCCAGTTTTTCAAAAGAAATATCTTCCCCTGTGACAGATTTAATAACTGCGGGGCCGGTTATGAACATATAGCTGGAATCTTTTACCATGAAAACAAAATCTGTCATTGCAGGAGAATAGACAGCACCTCCGGCTGTGGGTCCCATAATAGCCGAAAGCTGGGGAATTGTTCCCGAGGCAGCGGAATTTCTAAAAAAAATCTCTCCATAGCCATAAAGGGCTTCCACACCTTCTTGTATTCTGGCTCCCCCTGAATCGTTTAGACCCACAAAGGGGACTCCCGCCTTTAATGCCAGATCCATAACCTTGCATATTTTTTTTGCGTGCATCTCTCCAAGGCTTCCTGCCCGTGCTGTAAAATCCTGCGCAAATGCAAATACATGCCTTCCGTTCACAAGCCCGTGGCCTGTTATTACGCCATCTGCAGGTATTTCAACTTTTCCCATTCCAAAATTTGAGCAGTGATGCTTTACAAACATATCTACTTCATGAAATGTTCCTGGATCGAAAAAATAATCGAGTCTTTCTCTTGCGGTGAGCTTCCCTTTTGCCTTATGCTTTTCAACAGCTTTTTGTCCGCCCATTTCCAATATTTTTTTTGATCTTTCTTTGAAATCGTTGATTTTATCCTCGGTAATCCCCATTATTTATTCCTTTCGTCTAATTCGTTTTTGTATATATTTTAAGATTATCAAGTTTGGCAATTTTCTGCCATAAGGAGCTTAAGAGCCGCCGAGGTGGGTGTAATCGTCCCTTTTTCCACCTCTCTCGTGATTTGCGGGAGCATTTTTTTTACATTACTATTCTGATAAAACCTGTTTTTAATCCCTTCTTCCAAAAGAGACCGCATCCAGGATACAGACTGGTCTTTTCGCTTTAGCTGAAACTCCCCGGTTTCGGTCAATTTTTCCCTGTGTTTTAAAATAATATCCCATATCTCCCCTAATCCGGTGGATTCAAGGGCACTGCAGGTTAAAACAGGAGGTTGCCAGCTTGCAGAAATCGGCCTTAAAAGATGAAACGCGGTTTCATACTCTTTTTTGGCCATTTTTGCCTTTTGCAGATTATCTCCATCTGCTTTGTTGATTACCAGGGTATCGGCAATCTCCAGAACCCCTTTTTTAATTCCCTGGAGAACGTCTCCGGCCCCTGCAATCATCAGAACCAGAAAAAAATCGACCATGGACGCCACTGTGGTTTCAGACTGGCCCACACCCACGGTCTCCACAATGATCACATCGTAACCTGCTGCTTCGCATGGGATTATGGCTTCCCTAGTTTTCCTGGCCACACCTCCAAGGGTTCCTCCAGAGGGGGACGGCCTTATAAAAGCCATTTTATCAACCGCCAGTTTTTCCATGCGGGTCTTGTCTGCCAGTATACTTCCACCGGTTCTTGTGCTGGAAGGATCTATTGCCAGTACAGCAACCCTGTATCCCTTTTTAATGAGGTACATTCCAAAGCTTTCTACAAAGGTACTTTTTCCGACCCCTGGGACTCCGGTGATACCGATACGTACCGCCTTGCCGGCATAAGAGGCAAGGCGGTTAAGTATGGACTGGGCAAGTTTATGGTGAGCAGGCAAAGAACTTTCAATAAGGGTAATTGTCTTTGCCAGGGCTCGATTGTTGCGGGCAAGCACACCATCTGCATAGTACTGATAATCGTCCTGCATCAGGCAGCCTTTTCTATGGCATTTAAAACAGCATTTGCAGATTCTGTAATCGGTGTTCCCGGTCCGAATATTCCTGAAGCTCCGGCTTGGGAAAGGAAATCATAATCAGCCGGAGGTATTACCCCCCCCACTACGACTTTAATATTACCCGCATTTTCTTTTTCAAGGGCACTGACAAGCTGAGGTATAAGGGTTTTATGGCCTGCTGCAAGGCTTGAAGCACCCACCACATGTACATCGTTTTCCACAGCCATTTTGGCTGCTTCTTCAGGGGTCTGGAACATGGGGCTGATATCCACATCAAAACCGAGATCTGCAAATGCTGTGGCCACGACTTTAACTCCCCGATCATGACCGTCCTGCCCCATTTTGCTCATAAGTATTCTTGGTCTTCTCCCATTTTTTTCCATGAACTGTTCAGTTCTTTTCTGAAGGGATACTATTGCTTCATCATCACCATATTCCGAAGAATAGACACCTGAAATACACTGGGTGGTGGCAACAAAACGTCCAAATACTTTTTCAAGAGCATCTGAAATTTCACCAACAGTTGCCCTGGCTCTCACAGCCGGTACACAGGCTTCAAGGAGGTTTCCGCCAGATTCTGCACAATTTGTTACATGTTCCAGGGCCTTTGCAGCTGCGGCGGAATTCCGTTTTGCCTTAATTTCTTTGAGTCTTGCCACCTGTTCATCACGAACTGCACCGGATATTTCAAGAACATCAAGGGCATCCTCTTTTTCCAGTTTGTACTTGTTAACCCCCACAATCACATCTTTGCCCATATCTATACGGGCCTGCTTTCTTGCGGCTGATTCTTCTATTCTCATCTTGGGCATACCCGACTCTATGGCTTTTGCCATACCCCCTAACTCTTCGATCTCCTTCATTATTTTTTTTGCGCCCTGGATTATGCTGTTGGTCAGGGATTCAATATAATAGGAACCTCCAAGGGGATCAATTACACGGCATACCTGGGATTCTTCCTGAACTATGATCTGGGTGTTTCTGGCTATTCTGGCGGAAAAATCCGTGGGGAGTCCCACAGCTTCGTCAAAGGAGTTGGTATGTAATGACTGGGTCCCTCCAAGTACAGCAGAAAGGCACTCCAGTGTGGTACGAATTACATTATTGTATGGGTCCTGCTCTGTAAGGCTCCAGCCGGAAGTCTGGCAATGGGTTCTTAATATGGCTGATTTGGCATTTTTAGGATTGAATTTTGCTATTGTCTCAGCCCAGAGAAAACGGGCGGCTCTCAGCATGGCAATTTCCATGAAAAAATTCATTCCTATTCCAAAGAAAAAGGAGAGCCGCGGTGCAAAAGCATCTATGTCAAGACCTGCACTTATGGCTGCGTTGACATATTCAAGCCCGTCTGCAAGTGTAAAAGCAGTTTGCAAAACAGAATTTGCCCCGGCTTCCATTATATGATAACCGCTTATGCTCACGGTATTATATTTGGGCATATTCTTAGAGCAGTATCCAATAATATCAGAGACGATTCTCATTGAAGGAGTCGGCGGATATATATAAGTATTACGGGTTAAGTACTCTTTTAAAATATCATTTTGAATTGTTCCGGCAAGTTTATCCTGGGAGACATTTTCTTCCTCGGCCGCCACAATATAAGATGCCAGAATAGGTAAAACAGCTCCATTCATGGTCATTGAAACAGACATCTTGTCCAAGGGTATCTGGTCAAAAAGAATTTTCATATCTTCTATTGAGTCAACTGCAACTCCGGCTTTTCCAACATCTCCGACTACCCTGGGATGATCAGAATCATAGCCCCGGTGTGTGGCCAGGTCAAATGCTATGGAGAGTCCTTTTTGACCGGCTGCCAGATTTTTTCTGTAAAAAGCATTCGATTCCTTTGCAGTTGAAAAGCCTGCGTATTGACGTATTGTCCATGGTCTCCCCGCATACATGGTAGCTTTTGGGCCGCGTATATAAGGCTCGAATCCAGGCAGAGAGTTTGAACCTTCTATTTTTTCAAGATCCTCTGCCGTATAAAGTGGCTTTACAGTTATTCCTTCGGCTGTTTCCCAGTCTAAAGATTCAAGGGGTTTTCCCCTTAATTCTTTTGCGGCAAGTTCCGCCCATTTTTGTTTTTTTGAATGATCTGACATAATATTCTCCTTAACAAATATACTGTAGGCTTTGAAAAAATTATTTCTGGCTGCATTATTTCCTGTATTGCCAAAATCAATTTTTCAAAACCTTATATCATATAACGTAATTATTTTATTTATATTGGATGTAATTTAGGGCTCGCTCAAAAATAACTTTACATTTTAAGCGCCGATGCATCCTGCCTTGCTGCGTTCCGAAAGCGCATAAATATCTTGATATTCCTGCGTTTTCGAGCCTTGCCAGCCAGGCGCCTCAATACTTAAAATTGCTAATTTATTTTTGAGCGAACCCTTATGAAAAGCAGGAGTCTTGTCCCTTATTTTTTTTCACACAGCTCTACAAGCACACCGTTTGTTGCTTTTGGATGGAGGAATGCTATTAAAGCGCCCCCTGCCCCTTTTCTTGGTTTTTCATCAATCAGTCTCACCCCTTTTTCCTTTAATTCTGCCAGGGCTTCTTCGATATTTTCAACTCTAAAAGCAACATGTTGTATCCCTTCACCCTTTTTGTCAATATATTTGGCTATGGGACCTTCTGGAGATGTGGATTCAAGGAGTTCCACTTCGCTTTCGCCTATGGGGAAAAAACCTGTTGTAACCTTTTGATCTTCCACAGTTTCAGAAAATTCATGGGTAAGACCTAAAATTTCCGTCCAGAAATTTTTTCCCTGGTCAATACTATTAACAGCAATTCCCAAATGATCAATCTTAAGTATCTTCATATTGTTACCTTTTTTTTTATTAATAATTATTTTGTGTGACTATTATTAACTTCCATCATAACCTTTTTGAAACCGGGCATGGAGTTGATTATTGTATCATCATCCACACAAAAGGCTATTCTTAAATGACCTGGTCTGCCAAAACCGCTTCCAGGTACGGTTAAAATTAATTCTTTTTGGAGCAGTCTGACAAACTCCACATCGTCAATGGGGGTTTTGGGGAAAAGATAAAATGCCCCTGCAGGTTTTATAAATTCATATCCGTAACCTTCCAGGCCATTACATAAAATGTCCCTTTTTCTGGCATAGGCGGATATATCAACACTTGCTCCCTGTATTGACCCTATTACCCTTTGCATTAAAGCAGGGGCGTTTACAAACCCTAATATTCTGTTTGCAAGGGCCATCCCCTGCAAGAGATTATCTTTAAAAGAGGCTTCCGGGGATACAGCTATATAACCGATTCTTTCCCCTGGAATGGAAAGATCTTTGGAGTATGAAGTTGCAATAAAGCTCTCAGGATAACAATTAAATATGGATGGAAGCTTCAAATTATCATATATTATCTTTCTGTAGGGTTCATCAGATATAATATAGATGGTTCTGTTATATTTTTCACCTGCAGATTTTAAAAGTTCACCAAGATTGATGAGGCTTTTTTCAGAATAGACCTGACCAGTGGGATTATTGGGTGAATTAAGGATAACAGCCTTGGTTTTTGATGTTATTGCATCCCCCATTGCGTCAATATCAAGGGTGAAATCTTCTTTTGATGGGACTGTTTTTAATATTCCGCCATGGTTGGTCACGTAAAAATTATACTCAACAAAAAACGGGGCAGGAGTTATGACTTCATCTGCGGGATCGAGAATTGCCTTTAATATAACATTAATAGCACCGGCTGCACCGCAGGTCATGATAATATCATCCCCGCAAATATTTATCTTCTGCTCCCCACGCAGATAATCAGCAACAGATGCCCGTACATCGGGGTATCCGGTATTCGGCATATATGCGTGGAAACCGGCTGCTGAATCTGTTATGGTCTTTTTGAGTGCTTTTTGAAATTTTTCAGGGGGTTCAATATTTGGATTTCCCAGGGAAAAATCGTATACTTTTTCTGCTCCGTATTTTGCTTTAAGGGACGTCCCTTCTTCAAACATCTTTCGTATCCAGGAAGATGATTTGATCATATTTGTGATATTTTGTGAGATTGTCATAATTTTTTCATTTTTTTTTGTTATAACAAACGGTTGTTTGAGTGTTGCAAGGGGTTATAATTACCCTTGCTCCAATCTGTTTAAAGGCGCCTAAAGTGGTTAATTACTATTTAAAATTTCACTGTATATTTTGATCTTAAATTTTTTTGTAACTATTCATAGTCGCTGATTTAAGGCATGCAACAGGTTTAATCAGATTATACCTGCTACCGTACATATTCGCTGAATAATTACAATTTTTGTTTATTTTTTCAGGACGTCCAGGGACTATACGTACTTATAGATTGTGTATATTTTTGTAACATATCTTAAAAAAAAAAATATTGCAAAAAAAATATTGCAAAAAAATTTATGTTGTGAGTTAATGAAACCTTTTTTTGTTTTTATTAATTTTTTTAATCAAATATGTCATATTATAGTATTTTATGTATGTTATAATCTTAATTTAAAGTAAATGTTACTTCTATGGAAATATTAAATTACACCAAAGAGCATGAACAGTTTCGTAATCGCGTTCACGATTTTATGAATAAAGAAGTCATTCCGAGTGTGGAACAATGGGAAAAAGAAAGAATCATGCCCAAAAGTGCTTGGAAACGTCTGGGTGAAGAGGGATTTTTATGCACAACTATTTCCCCTGAATACGGAGGGCCCGGCCATGATTTTATCCATGCATATATCGTGGCTGATGAGCTTGTTAAAACCCACCATTTTGGGATGGGACCTTCCACGCACAGCGATATTGTTGTGCCGTATCTTAATACCTTTGCATCTGAAAAACTAAAACAAAAATATCTCCCAGGATGTGTTTCAGGGGATATAATAACCGCCATTGTAATATCTGAGCCTGGGGCAGGAAGTGATGTTGCCAGCATATCAGCCACCATGGAAGATGATGGGAATGAACTTGTTTTAAATGGATCTAAAACATTTATTACCAATGGCATTAACTGCGGCCTGGCTGTTGTTGCTTTCCGTGATCCTGCTGTTGATAACCCCTATAAAGGGATATCCATATGCCTGGTTGAAGAGGGGACTCCTGGTTTTGAAAAAGGAAAAAAGCTTGATAAATTGGGGATGTACAGCCAGGATACTTCTGAACTTTTTTTTACTGATTGCCGTATTCCAAAGGAGAATCTGATCGGAACAAGGGGGGGAGGTTTCCAGATGCTCATGCAAAAACTTCAGCAGGAACGGTTAATGGTCTCCATCTTCTCTGTGGGTGCTGCAGAATATCTGCTTAAACGTACTATTAAATTTTACAAAGAGAATTCAGGTAAGGGAAAATCTGTTCCAAACTCCCAGTCGAACCAGTTTTCTCTGGTGGAAATGACCACAGATTTAACACTGGGACGGACATTTCTTGAAAAGTTGCTTGCCGAGCATATGGAAGGAAACGATGTTGTTACGGAGACCTCCATGGCTAAATTCTGGACAGCTGAAATGGTTAACAGGGTGTCTAACGGGTGTCTTGATATATATGGAAATTTGGGAATGCTGGAAAAAGATCCGGTGAGCCGTTATTTTCGTGATATGCGGATAATGCCTATTTTTGCCGGGACAAATGAGATTATGCGGCAGATTATAGCTAAGAGAATGGAGCTGTAAATAATTATATCTTGAAGAAACGGGCAACCACAAGGGATTGCCCCTACGGGATTTACATTTGCCGTTAAATATTTTTTTGGAAAAGATAAGTAATTGCAAGGGACCCTTACTTGCGGGGCCCCTTGGGGTACCTAAAATATTGCATTAATAACAATGTTAACCAAATTAAAGGAGTAAATTATGGCCATACCAAATTATAAGGAATGGAAAGAAGTTGAAGGATACGAGTATGACGACGTGATCTACGAAAAAAAATATATTGGGGCAGGGGGAGTTGCAAAAATATCGATTAACAGGCCCAAGGCGATGAATTCTTTTACAGGGACAACAATTCGCCATATATGGGAATGCATATATGATATTAATGCAGATCCTTCCATAGGGGTTGTTATTTTAACAGGTACCGGCGAAAAGGCTTTTTGCACAGGGGGTGATGTGGGAGCTGAGGCCGATGGTGAATTTGAAGATAAAATTTTTTTCCAGTGCAACGATTTTATAGTATCTTGTAAAAAACCTATAATTGCTGTTGTTAAAGGGTGGTGTGTAGGTGGTGGTAACCATTTGGCATATTGCTGTGATTTCACCATTGCCGCTGATAATGCCAGGTTTGCACAAAATGGACCCAAAGTGGGAAGTCCTGCCACAGGATGGCCGATACAGTATGCCATCAGGGTTCTTGGAGCAAAAAAAGCCAGAGAAATGTGGATGCTCTGCAGGCGCTACAGCGCTGATGAAGCTCTTAAAATGGGTCTGGTTAATTCGGTTGTTCCCCTTGATAAAATAGATGAAGAAGTTGACTCCTGGTGTATTGATATCCTGGCAAAGAGCCCCACCTGTATCCAGATGTTAAAGGCCAGTTTTGATCAGGAGTTTAACAATATGAGGTACGATAATGCTGGAGATCTGCAAAAAACTATGTTCCCTGCCTTTATGAACAGTGACGAGCAGAAAGAGGCCCAGTCAGCATTTTTTGAGAAAAGAGATCCTGATTTTACGAAATTTGGAGAGGGAAATTATGAGACTTACCTCAAAACCAGAACTAAACTTAACATGAAATAATCAATGATTCTTTTTTGATTATTATGTAAAAATACAGTGGTGTTCGGTATTTTTTTGCAACTTTCTATCCGGACACTACTGTTAAAAACAATAAGATATGGATTTTCAGAGATCGGTTATATGGAAATCTATAGTATAGGTACATTAATGGATCTGGAGCTTACAAAAGAGCATAAAATGCTGCGGGAGAGCGTTGCACACTTTATTAAAAAGGAAAACCCTTTTGATCGGGTCCGCGAATTAAAAAAAGATCCCCTGGGGTATACAAAAAAAATTTGGAAAAAGATGGCTCGTCTTGACTGGATGGGCTTGATTTTTCCGGAAGAATTTGGCGGTTCAGGGATGGATTTTAGCTATGTAATGGTTCTCCTTGAAGAATTTGGCAAGGGCCTTCTTCCTGAGCCATGGATTTCCACAGTTCTCCTTGGGGGGAATCTGGTTTTAATGGGTGGCAGCGACGAGCAGAAAGAAGAAATCCTTCCTCTTATTTGTGAAGGAAAACTTTTTATGGCACTGGCATATCTGGAAGATGGGGGGGGCTATGATACCAGATATTGTACAACCAGGGCTGTAAAAAATGATCAGGGCTTTTCTATTTCAGGGAAAAAAATATTTGTCACAGACGGTTGTGCCGCTGATAAATTTATTATTTCAGCACGTACATCAAAAGGGATTTCCGATGGGGAGGGGATAACTCTATTTATCCTTCCGGAAAAGGCTGAAGGGCTTAAAATTACTCCCCTTAAAACAATGGACGGGCGTAATGCCGCTATTTTTGACCTGGACAATGTGCAGGTTTCATGTGATGATATAATTGGTATCCAGGATAAAGGGCACTCGATTTTGGCTGAAGCTGTTGATCAGGCAACTATTGGTCTTTGTGCTGAAATGGCCGGTGGTATGGAGACCGCCTTAAATATCACAGTGAGACATCTTACGGATAGAATTCAGTTTGGAAAGCCCATAGGTTCTTTTCAGGCAACACAGCACAAGGCTGCTGATATGTTTATTCAGAAAGAGCTAGCCCTGTCGTCGGTATATTACGCCACTGCGTCGATTGCTGAGAATATAAAGGGAAAAAGGCAGGTTATATCAACGGCAAAGGCAAAATGCTCCTCTGCTTATCTGGATATAACAAAAACTGCTGTGCAGCTCCATGGCGCATTCGGATTTACAAATGAATCCGACATAAGCCTTTTTATAAAAAGGGCAAAGGTTACTGATGTCCTTTTTGGTGACGCTGGCTACCATCAAAAACGGTACGCATCTTTGATGGGTTATTGATTCAAGGGGTTATAAAATAAGATGAAAGCATCATATTCAGAAGATGAAGAGAGGTTTCGCAAAGAAATTAAGGATTGGCTGCTGGAAAATGTTCCGCCGGAAGTACGGGATAAGACCCTTGGTGGAAGCACCATGGATCTTGATTTAATGATTAAATGGCATAAAACTCTTTATAAAAAAGGATGGGTTGCCCCACATCTTCCAAAAGAACTTGGCGGGGCAGGTTTCACCCAGGTGGAACAATTTATATTTAATTATGAATATGGTTTGTCAGGGGCCCCCAGGCTTAAAACCGCCATTGTATCCCTTGGGATGCTGGCTCCATTGCTTTTGCAGTTCGGGACAAAGAAGCAGCAGGAAAAGCTCATACCGGATATGATATCAGGGGAGGCTATCTGGTGCCAGGGTTTTTCAGAACCTGATGCCGGCTCCGACCTTGCAAGTTTAAGTACAGAGGCCCTCCGCAAGGGGGATCATTTTATTGTTAACGGCCAAAAAACCTGGACAAGCATGGCGGATCATGCAGATTGGATGTTCATGCTTGTACGGACTGATCCCAATGTTAAAAAACATGCCGGTATAACTTTTTTACTGGTTGACCTTAAAACTCCGGGTATTACTATCCGGCCCATTGAGGAATTAATAGATCATAAGGCATTTTCAGAAGTTTTTTTTGATGATGTTAAAGTTCCAGTGGAAAATGTAATTGGTGAAATCAACGACGGATGGAGAGTGGCAGGCGCATTGCTTGAACATGAAAGGCTTAATGCGTTCCCCGTGGGGGATCTTCTTTATGCCGTTGAAACGATAAAAACTAATGCCGGAAATGCTTTTGTTGATGGTGAGCCCCTTATAAAGGACAAGGCCTTTCAGCAAAAACTGGCAGAGGTCGAGATCGACTGCAATTCATTTTTTTATACTTTTTTGCGCATGCTCTCCAAACTTAAGACCGGCTCGCAGCCCGGACCTGAAGCTTCATTGCTGAAAGTTTACGGAGCTGAGCTTTATCAGCGGGTTATGGATTTAAATATTCAGACCATGGGACCCTATGCGCAATCCTGGTACAATATAGACGAACTTGGAAATTCTGTCCATGAGGCATCAAAGGGCTGGATAAATTGCAGAAGCCTTACTATATGGGGAGGTTCTTCTGAAATACAGCGGACAATAATCGCAAACAGGATATTACGCCTGCCCCGGAAGTAAAGTTGAAAGCCTAATAATAGTGTTGAATTTACTCTAAATTATAATTGAAAAGGTTACAGGAGGAAAATATGGATTTGAACTTAGCAGGAAAAACAGTTGTTGTTACAGGTGGTGGTTCCAATATCGGCCGTGCAATTTGTCATGATTTTGCCAAAGAAAATGTTAAACTTGCAATTGCAGAACTTGATGATGTCCAGGGGGAGAAAGTAGCGGAGCAGGCCAGGGCTTTGGGCTGCGAGGTTATGTTTGTTAAAACCGACATCACAAAAAACGATCAGGTTGAGGCAATGGTCAAGGCTGTTAATGATAAATTCGGTACTATTGATGTTCTGGTAAATAATGTTGGGTGGAATATCGACGATCTTTTCATGAATGAAACTAGGGAAAAATGGGAAAAAATTATTGCCATTAATTTCTGGGGCATGCTCAATTGCACAAGAGCGGTTATGGATCAGATGATTGCAGCAACAAAAGGTGTTGTTGTTAACATCGGTTCCGATGCAGGGAGAATGGGTGAATTTAGAGAAGTTGTATATTCAGGGTGCAAAGGCGGAGTTATCGGTTTTACCAAGGCGCTGGCCAGGGAAGTAGGGAAAAAAGGAATACGTTTGAATGTGGTCTGTCCTGGATTGACCATTCCTGAATCTGGTGATGACATTGGGGAAAACAGTCTATGGGCCGGAGAAATGCTGAAAGTTTTTACTCCTGAAGCCCAGGCCAGAGCAGCAAAAGGGTATCCTCTCCGTAAAATAGGAAGACCGGGCGAAGTTTCTAAAGCTGTTCTTTTTATGGCATCAGATTGCGCAAGTCATATTACTGGTCAGACATTAAGTGTAAGTGGCGGATATACAATGATATAGTTTTTAATTGTTTGTAACTATTCAGGTGTGTTGATTATAAGTATGCGTCAGGTTATACTTGACGCTGTACATATTAACTGAATAGTTACAATTGTTTTTTAATAAAAGCTATGGTGCCCGGACTAAAGCTCTTTTTTTGTCCATATCTGTCTGGACTCAAATTTTATGTGCAGTGAAGCGTTGGTTTTATTCTATAAATATTTCAATTCCTGCCGTTAAAATCCCTGTCTCCTGGTTGCGATAAAAAAATATAGTTTTTGTTCAGGCTCTAAATAATTCTCCGTATTTTCAGAAAGGATCGGTTATGGCAGATAAAAAATACAGCACCATTTTGCTGGGAAAAGAGAGACATGTGGCCACAATTACCCTTAACAGGCCTAAAAAATTTAATGCTATTTCTCCTGAATTAATACTGGATATGCTTGATGTTCTCCAGGTGATTGAGGATGATCATGACATCAGGGCTGTCTTGATAACCGGTGCAGGAAAAGCATTTTGTGCAGGTGGGGATATTCAGGAAGATCTGGTTCCTGTCTCTAAAATGAATCCGGCACAGTGGAGAGAATATATAAAGCCTTTTGCCAATATGGTGAGAAAGCTCCATGCCCTGCCTAAACCGGTGATAGCAGGAATCAATGGGGTTACCGTTGGAGGGGGCTGCGATATAGCCATGTCATGCGATATTCGCATATCGTCTGCTGCTGCTAAATTTGGATATGGTTATATACAAATGGGCATATTATCTGATATGGGGGGGCATTATCTCCTTCCCAGGCTTGCAGGCTCTGGTGCTGCAAAACTTTTTGCTTTCACCGGAGATATTATTAATGCTGACGAAGCTTTCAGAATAGGCCTTGTGGATCGGCTGGTTCCTGAAGATGATTTTAAGCAGGAAACCGATGCATTGGTACAAAAAATAGCAAATGGACCAACCTCGGCAATTATATTGATTAAAGAGGCCATGCGCAGATCAGGTGAAATGGATCTTGACGCATCTTTAGATTATGCAGCAAACCTGCAAAGTGCTCTCTTAGACAGTAAAGATTTTGTTGAAGGTTACACTGCGTTTTTAGAAAAAAGAAAGCCGGTTTTTACTGGTAGATAGAATTGTTTTCCTGGATTTATTGAATTGCAGGAAAATTAGGAGGAGTATATGGATTTCAGTTTGTCCAAAGAACACCAGATGTTAAGAAAGGCTGTGCGTGAATTTGCCGAAAAAAAAATATCTCCCAATGCAGGGGAATGGGATCAGAATGGTTATTTACCCTATAAAGAAGTATTAAAGCCCATGGGTAAGCTCGGTTTCTTTGGTGCTGTGGTGCCGGAACAGTACGGCGGAGAAGATATGGGGTGGCTTGCAATGGCCATAATTACAGAAGAGATAGCACGCACATCCGGCTCTCTCCGGGTTCAGGTTAATATGCAGGGAATTGGGACATCACATGTTATATGCAAGCATGGCACAGAAGAGCAAAAAAATAAATATGTACCCAAACTTGTTACAGCAGAATATCTTGGCGGCTTTGCCATTACCGAACCCAACGCTGGCTCAGACATTATGGCCATAGAGACTGTGGCAAAGGATTGTGGAGATCACTGGCTGTTAAATGGTTCCAAATCATGGATATCAAATGCTGCAGATGCTGATGTTCTGGTCTGTTATGCTTTTACAGATAAATCAAAAAAAGGGAAGGGGCTTTCAGCTTTTCTCATTGAACCTAAAAATTTTAACGGAATCACCTCTACACCACTTAAAAAAATGGGTATCCATTCATCACCTACTGCAGAACTTTTTTTAGATAATGTGAAAGTGCCAAAAGAAAATATTATTGGAAAGCCCGGGGACGGTGCAAAAATTGTTTTTGGTTCTTTAAATCAAACACGGTTATCTGCAGCAGCGGGGGGGGTGGGCGTTTCCCAGGCCTGTCTTGATATAGCTGTAAAGTATTGTAACGAAAGAAAACAGTTTGGCCAGGAAATTGGGAAATTTCAGATGAATCAGGATATGATAGCTCAAATGTCCGCTGAAGTTGAAGCTGCCAGACTCCTTGTATATAAAGCTGCTGTTCAAAAGGACCATGGAAATTTAAATAATGGTTTTGAAGTTGCCCAGGCGAAATATTTTGCAGGAGAGACTGCTTCGAAATGTGCAAATTTCGGCATGAGAATCATGGGTGCCTATGGATATTCTGTGGAATATCCCATGGAACGTTTTTATCGTGATGTTCCAAGTTATTATATTGTTGAAGGTTCTGCCAATATCTGCAAGCAGATCATTGCCATGGATGTTTTGGGTTATAGAAAGGCCAGTCGTTAACTATATAGATGTCCAGATAATAAATTTTATTAGAGCTCAGCCTATTGCTTAAATTCGACCAAGCTTTGAAATTATTTATATGAACATTTATAGATGTTTATATAAATAATTTCACTGCGTTATCTCGGTCGTTGGAGTATTATAATACCTCTGCCTCCCTCTGGCCTGTGCCAAGTTTTAAAATTGGGTAATTATCTGACAATCGTATGTCTACGGAGAAATTAATATGAAAAAAGTATTATTAGAAAAAAAAGACGGAATCGGGATTATTACTTTAAATGAACCCGAAAAAATGAACGGCCTTAGTGAAGAACTGGTTGGAGAGCTTTTGGATATTGTCAATCTTGTTGAAAAAGATGATGCTCTAAAAATAATGATCATCACCGGCCAGGGAAAAATTTTCAGTGCTGGTGGAGATATAAGTATTTTTAACAGGGGGCTCGCCGGTGGCTATAAATACATCGACTTTGTATTAAACGCCTTTGCAAGCCTGGAAAAAACCAGGAAGCCTGTTATTTCAGCTGTAAACGGTTATGCCTTAGGGGGTGGGACGGAGCTTACCCTTGCTTCTGATATTGTTATTGCATCTGAAAATGCGGTTTTTGGGCTCCCTGAAGTTGGAATCGGTATTATGCCCGGCTATGCTGTAATCAGACTCCACGAAATAGTTGGACGAACCAGAGCAAAAGAGCTTATAATGAGCGGCAGGCAGTTTGATGTAAAAGAGGCTGAAAGAATTGGTATAGTTAATCAGATCGTCCCGAAGGATCAACTCATGGCTGAAGCCGAAAAAAAGGCCAGACTTTTGATGGAAAAAGCCCCCCTTTCTTTAACGCTTGCAAAAAATATAGTAAACAGGGCCATAGGGGGGGAGGATATAGCAGCTTCCGTACATGCGACTTCAATGTTTTTTGGAACTGAAGATATTAAAGAAGGCCAAGCCTCTTTTTTTGAAAAAAGAAAACCTGATTTTAAAGGAAAGTAGTGATGGAGCTTATGGGGAAAAAGGATGTTGCTGAACCAGGGTATAGAGAAAAAGTCAGGAGAACAAAATCCTGGTCAGCCATTGATTTAAAAGAAACGTATTCCCCCGGGGATGCTGATGAAGATAATTATAAAAAAAATATAGGCGATCCCGGGCAATATCCTTTTACCAGGGGTATTTATCCTAATATGTACAGAGGAAAATTGTGGACACGGCGCCAGCCCTGGGGTTTTGGTACACCCGAAGATACAAACAAACAGATGAAATACCTGATTTCCCATGGTAATACCGGTCTTATGGTTTTCAGGGACCAGCCGACCATGCATGGGCTCGATTCTGACCATCCCCTTGCCAGGGGAGAGGTGGGGGTCAGTGGTGTTCCCCTTGTATCGATGGATGATATGGAAGATCTTTTTGATGATATTCCTTTGGACGAAATAAGCTCAACCCTTCTTTGCGCATCTGTTGTAAGCCCTGTGATTTTAGCCCAGTATATTGCTGTTGCCAAAAAAAGAGGGATCAGCATGTCAAAACTGCGGGGGACAATCAGCAATGATCCCATCATGAGTCATGTTTGTTATTCGGATGTTGCAAATCCTCCCAAGCTGGGTGTAAAAATATGGGGTGATCTTGTGGAATACTGCGGCGAGAATATGCCTTTGTGGCACGCTGCCTATGTTTCATCCTGTTATAATATGAGGGATTATGGCCTTGATGCCCCCGAGGAAGTGGCATTTGGTCTTAAAATAGCTGCCACATTCATAGATGGGTGTTTAGAGAGAGGGATGGATATCGACAATGTTGCCAGGAGAATGTCTTTTTACTGTGCAGCAGGAATTGATATTTTTGAAGAAGTGGCTAAATACAGAGCCATGCGCAGAATGTGGGCAAAAATGTTAAAAGAGAAATATGGGGCAAAAGATAAAGGCTCACTTCAATTTAAATTTGCAGTTCAATGTGCAGGCCACTCCCTTATTCCCCAGCAGCCATTAAATAATATTGCCAGGACATCCTTTGAGACCCTGGCTGCGGTTTTGGGGGGCGCGCAGTCGATTTTCACCACGACATTTGTGGAACCTGTATGTCTCCCCACAAAAGATGCCCAGAGAACCTCGCTGGCAATTCAGGGAATTGTTGCACATGAAACAGGTGCAGCAGCAGTGGCTGACCCCCTGGGGGGATCATACTATGTTGAGCAGCTCACAAACGCTGTGGAAGAAAAAGCGACCGGGATCATGGAACAGATCGATAAGCTAGGGGGGTTTATTAGTGCTTTAGAGGGTGGCTGGGTTCAAAAAGTGATAGATGAAGGTAATCAGCGCTATCAAAAGGAGATTGAAAATGGTGACCGGTTGATAGTGGGTTTAAACTATATGTCTATTCCACCGGAGGAAGATACTGTTCTTCCCGGAGGCGTACTTGAAATTCCTCCAGGGACTGAGGAACGCCAAATAGAAAGGGTTAAAAGATTAAAGGCAAATAGAAACATCAATCTTGTAAAGGCTTCTTTAAAAGAGCTTACCCAGGGCGTTGCCATGGGTGAGAATGAAAATCTCATGCCTTATATTCTAAGAGCTGTTGAATCAAAAAGTACAGTGGAAGAGATTATGGGTACCATCAGAACCACCCTGGGTATGTCATGGGATCCATGGGGTTACAGGAATTCCCCCTTTGTTTAATATGTTTGGGGCTCGCTTAAAAATAATTTTATTGTTGAGCGAACCCTTACCCCTGGCAAGGCACTAGGAGAAGTTTAAATGTCAAAAAGAATAAAAGCTGTTATTTCTAAGCTGGGTCTGGATTCACACGAAAGGGGCGCGAAACTGGTTGCGTCAGCATTAAAAGATGCCGGGATGGAAGTAGTTTATCTTGGTAGTTTTCAAATTCCTGAAAATGTGGTAAAAACAGCTATACAGGAAGATGCTGATATAATTGGATTGAGCTGCCATAGCGGGGAACACTTGACACTTGTCCCCATACTCTTTGAAATAATGAAAGAAAAGGGCTTAAAAAATATTCCGGTAATCATAGGTGGTGTAATTCCAAAAGAAAATGTGGAAGAATTGAAAAGACTTGGAATTAGCGGAGTCTTTACCTATGGTACCACCATGGATCAGGTTGTGGAATTTGTTGAAAACATTTGTAGCAAATAGTCTACTCTTTGGACTTAGGAACGAGGACGAAATAACTTGGTATTTTAAGCGTTGATCCATCCTGCCTGACTGCGTTACAAAAGCGTAGCAATATCTTGATATTCCTACACTTTCGCGCCTTGCCAGGCAGGCGCCTCAACACTTAAAATTGCGAACTTATTTCGTCCCCGTTCCTTAGGGCTCACTCCCTTACTATTTTTAAAATAGCTGAATAGTTACGTTTTTTTTATAATATGTTTGAATATATTTTCGCCCCTGCATGATTCTTTTGCTCTGAAATCATGCAGGGGCGAAAATATTTGGGGAAAAAATGAAATTAGGAATTATCGGCCTGCAGTCAGCAGGCAAGTCTACAATATTTGAGGCATTAACACGTCAGGATACAAGCTCCGGGCACAGGGGCGAAAATCTTGTGGGAACCGTAACTGTGCCGGATTATCGTGTTGATCTGTTAAAAAAAATGTATAACCCTAAAAAGACCGTTTATGCCCAGGTTGCATATCTTTTGCCTGGTATTTCAAATAAAAATGATGGAAATAGTGATCAGAAAACAATAATCGGGATAAGGGATTCAGATGCGTTTATTCATGTTATTCGCAATTTTACCGGATTTGGTTGTAAAGAACCGGAACCGTACAATGATTTCAAAAAAATTGATCAGGAATTTATTCTTTCTGACCTGATTGTGGTTGAAAAACGTTTGGAACGTCTTGAACTGGATAAAAAAAGGGGTAAAAAGGTCGATCCTAAGGAAATAGAACTTTTAAATCAATGTAAGGAAAAACTTGAAACGGAAACCCCGTTAAGGAAAGTCCCCGAACTTGGCCAGGCGCATCTTTTGAGAGGCTATGCTTTTTTATCAGCCAAACCCGTACTTGTTCTATTTAATAATGACGACGAAAATGATAATCTTCCCCATGTTGATAAATTAACAGATATAGAAAAATGTATGGTGATAAAAGGTAAGCTCGAGCAGGAACTTGCATATATGTCAGAGGAAGAAGCAAAGGAGTTTTTGCTGGAATTTAATATAACTTCGTCTGCCATGGACAGGGTCATAAAAATGTCTTATCAGCTCCTCGGCCTTATATCCTTTTTTACAGTGGGTGAGGACGAGGTTAAGGCATGGACGATAAAAAAGGATATACAGGCTATGGATGCTGCAGGGGAGATCCATTCAGATATTAAAAAAGGGTTCATTCGTGCTGAAGTTCTTGCATATGATGACCTCACCGATGCGGGTACATATAATGAAGCAAGAAAAAAAGGGACCGTCAGTCTCGAAGGGAAAACATATATAGTTGCAGATGGAGATATTATAAATTTTAGATTTAACGTATGATTTTTGTTAAAAGCTGAATCTACTTGACAAATTTGAAGGATGATCAATATAACAGGAGTGACTTAATTAACATTTGTTTATATAGTGTCAGAATAAAAAAAATTTATTGTTATTCAGAGTCTATAGATTGTCAGATAATTACCCTATTTTAAAATTCGGCACCAGCCCAGAGGGAGAAAGGCGTATTATATACGCAGGCGGCCGATAACACAGTTAAATTATTTATGTGACGGTCTATAACTATCCCATGGTACCTCAATTATAAACTTTTAGATAATTAAAAGAAAAAACTCTAATGCGCCCTGCTAATCCAAAAAATAAATTTCAAATTCTTGAAATGGCAATACCGCTTTTTGCTAGATCCGGTTTCAATGGAGTCTCAATGCGTGATATCGCAGCAGTTGTGGGAATAAGTGCTGCTGCATTATATTATCATTTCTCTGATAAACAATCTCTGTACCTTCAGGCTGTTGCCCAGGCATTTGCTAACAAGGATGAAATTTTGACAAGGACTTTGGCAACTGATGATCCACCTGAGCAACGTCTTTACAATTTTATTTTTAAATTCAGCGAACTGATATATCAGGATGCAAATTTTTTATCTCTACTTATACGGGAAATGCTCGATGGTGATGACGAACGATTGCAAAAACTTACAAACCAGGTTTTTCGTATGCAGTTCAGCTCAATTATTGATTTGTGCAAAGAGCTTGCTCCTAAATTTGATTCTCATTTACTGGCCGTATCAATCATAGGTCAGCTTGTATATCATATAGAAACAAAACAGGTACGGGTATATTTAAAAGGAGGAAAGTCTGAGCATAACGATCCTGAGATCATAGCAAATCATATTTTTAAATTGGTAATGTACGGAGCGAAAAGTAATTGATCAAGTGACTAAGGATAAACATATTGACATAACCGGTTTATTATAATATAGATTTTTACATAATTAATTATGTTGCGTTGTTGGTGGATTGCCTTGATGGATCGTTTCTGGGCTTTTCTCCAGCCGTGTGAGAATTAATTGTTTTAATATTTTTTTCACAGGAATAAAACCGGAAGGGGCTGTAGCTCAGCTGGGAGAGCGCATGACTGGCAGTCATGAGGTCAGGGGTTCGAACCCCCTCAGCTCCACCAAAAAGATTGCATAAATTTGCTTTTTTGTTCACTCTGGTTTAACCTTGATCGTCTTGCCAAAAATATAGATTTTACAAAAAATCGGGGTTGGTTCTGACTTTGGCCATCAGGTGCCAGATGTCAGTCTATAGCTGAAATTAGAACCAAACCAAAAAAACCTAACCAATATATCTTTCCCTTGTTTTTTTTTCTATCCCTCTGAAATACTCACTTAGGAACGGAGATGAAGTAAGTTGAGCAGAAATAGCGCAGAATTTTGGCCCATATACAAGGCGCATTAAAGGTTGCATACTATACGTATTCGGCCTTTGATGCAACGAAGTAGATGGGCCAAAAGACAAGCTATTTCGTTCAACTTATAAAATTTTCGTTCCTTAATTTCTTGTTGAAATTTTCCTTTGTCTTGATCTTGTATATAAAAGCAGCTTCTCCTTGACAAATAAATTATTTTTTGAAAGCATACAAAATTATCATTTCATTTATCTTTTAATGTATGGTATCTTTTTATTGCATGGCTCATGTATTGTCCCATGTATAAAAGAGTGGGAGCAATTTGTTCAGAATTATAAGCTAATAGAATTAATGATAAAATCTTCATGGAATAGAGTATAAAAAAATGTCAATTTATAATTTTAAATTAAAAAATTAAAAATTTTAAAAAAAATATCATCATTAAAAAAATGAATAGCAGAGATAATGCAAATATTGAACAACGATACCGGATTCTTTTTGAAAATGCAAAAGATGGTATTTACATGACATCAAAAGGTGGCCGGCTCATCGATTTTAATCAAGCGGTCGTGGATCTACTGGGTTATACCAGGGAAGAACTTTCAAGCCTTACCGCAAATGATCTCCTTGCAGAGCCCAATCAAAGGCCGCAATTTATAAACGAAATTGACGAACACGGATATAAAAAACATTACGAAGTGATTTTTGCCAAAAAGGATAAATCACAAATCTTATGTTTACTCACTTCCAGTGCCTGGAAAGACGATGACGGAAATATTTTAGGCTATCAGGGGATTGTCCACGATATAACCGAACAAAAAAATATGGAAGCAAGGTTTCATCGAATTCAGAAGTTGGAGGCAATAGGTACCCTTGCCGGTGGAATTGCACATGATTTTAATAATCTTCTCATGACAATTCAGGGAAATGCCTCCATCATGCTTTTAAATATTGATTCAACTCATAAAATGTATGAGCGGTTAAAAAAAATTGAGCAGGCTGTTAAAAATGGAGCAAGGCTTACTTCTAATCTTCTCAGGTATGCCCGAAAAACTGAATATGAAATTAAGCCTGTGGACTTGAATCAGGTTATACAAAATACACTCGATACTTTTGGCAGAACCAATAAACAGATAGAAATTCATAAAGATCTTTTTGAGGAGCTGCCTATAGTGGATGCCGACGCTGCACAGATAGAGCAGGTTTTGTTAAATTTGTTTATAAATGCTTCTGATGCTTTACCCCCTGATAATGGGAAAATTTATGTAACAACAACAAAAATAACCAGGGAAGATCTTTATAAAGAAATACATATTACGACTACTGCCGGGTATGTCAAATTAACAGTAAGAGATACCGGCCATGGTATAGATAAAAGTATTATAGATAGAATTTTTGATCCTTTTTTTACCACAAAGGAGATTGGTAGGGGTACAGGCTTTGGCCTTGCTTCTGCCTACAGTATTATACAATCGCATAAAGGGCAGCTTACTGTTGAGTCACAAGCAGGTCATGGAGCTACTTTCAGCATATATCTTCCTGTTTCATTACAGAAAATGGCAAAAAAAAATAATTTTTATGAAAAAATAAAAAGGGGGACAGGAACTCTGCTTTTGGTAGATGATGAGCATGAAGTGCTGGAGGTTACAAAAAAGATGCTGGAAGCTTTGGGATATACTCTGCTGACAGCAAGTAATGGGAAAAAAGCTATAAAAATTTACAGAGAAAATCAGAGTGATGTTGATGCTGTCATTCTCGATTTGATTATGCCTTATATGGGAGGCCATGAAGTAAAATGTAACTTAAAGAATATTAATCCTGATGTAAAAATACTCCTTGTAACCGGATCTGATATTCATGAAAAGGATCTAAGGATACCCCAGGACTATGTAGACTTTGTTGATAAGCCGTTTAATATGCAAAAATTGGCTGAAAAAATCAAAAAAGTTTTGAATAATTAAAACTTTAATACAGAGAACTATTCAAAGATATTGAAATTTTATTTTTTAAGGAGTTTTAATGGGGAAGAAAAATTTAATTAAATCAACCACAAATAACAAAAAGAAAAAAATGGATGCAAAAAAAAGGGGGGGCGCAAAAAAAACACCTTCCCAGGGGAATGAAGCTGCATCTAACAAGGAAGCTGTGAAAACCCTATCTTCAAAAAATGGAATAAAAGAAAAAACAACGACTATGAGTGATAAAAAAATATCTCCAAAAGACTTGATTCTCAAAAAATTTGATCAATGGAAACCAGATAAATTATACATAGCTAATTCTGACACGCAATTTGCTGAAAATTATAAAGCTGTTCCTTTTATTTCTGAAAATAATGAACATGGGAACCGGATTAAAGAGCTGCTATTCTTAAAATTTGATTTGGAAGCAGTACGAAAACAAGCTGCAGAGAAGGCTGCCGCAGAGAAGGCTGCAGTCGAAAAAGCTGCAGCTGAAAAGGCCGCTGCGGAAAAAGCTGTTGCAGAAGAAAAGGCTGCAGTTGAAAAAGCTGCCGCTGAGAAGGTCGCTGCAGAAAAAGCCACTGCGGAAAAGGCTGCGGTGGATAAAGCTGCTGCAGATAAAGCTGCTGAGGAAAAAGCTGCAGCTGAGAAGGCTGCTGCAGAAAAAGTTGCCGCTGAAAAAGCCGCTGAGGAAAAAGCTGCTGCAGAGAAGCTTGCTGCAGAAAGAGATGCTGCCGTAGAAAAGAAAGAGTTAAAAAAAATAGCCGCAAAGGATTCTGCTAAACCAAAACTTAAAGAATTGCTAAAGGGAATAATACCGATAGCAGCATCCGCTGGTTTTATAGCTCTCTTCCTCGTACCCGCAAGTTTTTCAAACATCAAAAAATATTCCATAAAGTCTATATATAATGGAATAGAGATACTGCGGGGGGATTTTGCTCCCATGGGAAATAGCAGATTTATTATTCTTCCTGGTTTTAAAACATCTGAACCGATTAAATCTGTATATACAAAACAAGAGATAAACTCACTTATTTTTAACTATTATATAGATAAGGCTGATGCTATAAGAGCTACAAAAAATCCCGACCTTGAAGAAATAAAATTATATATTAATAAAGCTTTACCATTTGTGTCTGATGATGACCGTAAGTCCTCCATTAAATACATGGATGAAATAAATTCACAAATCAAAAAAATGGGGGAAGTGCTTAAAACAAAAAATATTGAAGCAGGCAAAGAACCTCTTTAAAGAGCTCTTGAAAATAAAAGAGTAATTTTTTTGATGAGTCATCCAGAAATGTTGGACATAACCCAGGCTGCAGGCTATGCAGAGGCCTTAAAACACCGGCTGCGCAAACTTTTTTTTGCCTGCCGGGTGGCCCCTTTCTCCCTTTCCTTGCCAAACTCCAGCGGTGGTGCATTATTGCGCATGTTTTTAGGTTAGTCACAAAAAAGGCAGCAGTGTCCGGTTAGAAAAATGCAAGAAAGAAAATACGGGAAGTTTAATTGTTTTTTCCGCTATTGCGAATAAATTTCTTGAATTTCTAAGTTTGCTTCGCCAAAATTGCGAAACTCGTTCGTGCCTCACTCAAACAATCACAATTTTTTGGCTACGCTGCACTAAGAAATTCTACGAAATTTATTAAATACGCTACAAAAACAATTAAACTCCCCTCACGCAAGATTCTAACCGGACACTGCTGCAAAAAAGGAGATAAAATGAAATCATGGGCTATGATTTTGGCCGTTTTTTTTATGACTCTGGTTATAGCTGGAACTACTTTTGCTGATTCCATGGAGGAACTTGTGGGGCAGTATAAAAAAAAATATGAAGCATTAACACCATCTCCTAACAGCTCTGTTAATACAGATTATAAACAGGAACAGACAGCCCTTGGGGTATTATATTTTTTAAATGCCCTTAATCTGTTCCATCAGCAAAATCAAAAGGGAATTGAAAAAGAGGTAAAATCTCTTCATAAATTAGATAAAATAATAGAACAAAATCAGAAAATAATAGAACTATTATCCATTCTTGCGGAAAAAGAAGAAGAAAATAATTTGCCTTTGTCAATTATTACCAAAGAATAAGGAATGGAGCTGTTTGAATTTTACCACGGCTCATCTCTGATATCGGATGTCAAAAGTTAGAACCAGCCCCGAATTTTTACTTCAGCAAATTATTTTTAGAAAGGAGATAACCAGCCAAAACAATTTTATGAAAAATTATAATTGTTTATTGAGCTTTTATGTTCAGTTCACTAATCTTGACTAAAAGCGTCTTATAACTGATTTTTAATATTTTTGCAGCTTTACTGCGGTTCCAGTTGGTTTTGCCAAGCACATAAGAAATTGCACCTTTTTCAGCCTGATCAGTAGCTTTCTTTTTTATTTCTTTAAGGGATAAAGAAGAAAAGTTAGAAAATTTAACAAAATTTTTATCGGGCAAATTAGATGATTCCGGCATCTCTTTTGTGGATGTTTCGCTACCAATCAAATCTTCTGCCATGCTTTTTCTATACAAAATCTCGTTGATAACCTCGTCATAGTCTCCCATCACGATAAATCTTTTAAGTAAATTCTGAAGCTCTCTAACATTACCAGGCCAGCTATACTCCATCAGGACGCTAAGAATTTTCTCGTCAAGCTTATCATTTGTCTTTCTATTAAGCTGGGGATCGTATTGCTTTAGATAATAATCGACCAGGCAAGGAATATCCTCAGGTCTCTCCCGTAAAGGAGGAATGTGAATTTTTATGGTGCTTAATCTATAGTAAAGATCTTTTCTGAATATTCCATTTTTTATATCTTCCTCAAGCCTGCGATTACTGGCAGCTATGACCCATGTGTCAGTTCTACATTCGCGTTCAGAGCCAAGGGGAGCATACTCACCACTTTGAAGTACATGGAGCAGTTTGGCCTGGAGCATATTAGACATTTCTCCAATTTCATCTAAAAAAAGGACCCCTTTATTAGCTAATTCAAAACGCCCCTTTTTTTTGCGTACCGCCCCTGTAAATGCGCCTGGCTCATAGCCAAAAAGTTCACTTTCAAGAAGCCCGTCAGGCAATGCAGCACAGTTAATTTTAACAAAAGGTTTCCCCCTTCTTGAGGATGTATGATAGAGGTTTTGCGCTACCACTTCTTTGCCGACACCACTCTCCCCGGTTATAATAACATTTAACCCTGTATCAGCAACATGTTTAATTAAATCTCTGATTTTTTCAATTTCAGCGCTTACGCCGATTAGTGGGACATTCATAGGCATTTTTTGAATTTTAAAATTAGATGTTTTACTTTTTAATTAATTCAATAATCTTTTTTTCTAGAGTAAAAAGATCAAAGGGTTTATTTAATACCAGGTCTGCCTGCGCCTCCCGGGCTAAAGCCTGGGGGTGCTCTCCCCATCCGGTCATTGCTATAATCGGCATCTCCGGCCATTTTTTTTTGGCTATTTTTATGATTGCCGTACCGCCTATATTAGGTAATACAAGATCGGTGACAATAAGATCAAACCCTTCTTTTTCAGATTCAATCAATTTTAGTGCGTCGAGTCCGTTTGATGCAGATATAACATCATATTTTTTCTCTCTAAAAAAATTATTAAAGGTTGCAAGTATTTCTGCTTCATCATCAATAATTAACAGTTTATATGGTTTATCCATTTTAAAATAATTGTATTGGTGCTCAAATATTTAATAGAGGTATTGTGTAATTGTTCAGCCGATATGTATATTTAATGCGTTCCTGTAATCAGCACAGTTAAATAGTACATTCGTATTAATCACAGCAGTGTTTTGTGGATAATATCAGAGCTTATTTAATGTTTGAACGAAAAATAAGATTTTTCGTCGAGATCAAGACCGTTAAAAATTTTGACAGCAGGAAGACATTAGAAAGTGTCAATAACAGTGCTAATGTTTTACTGCGGATAAAATTTGGATCCAACGCATATTTTGGCGGAAAAGAGAGTTTTTATACGGCATTATTTAAAATTGATTGATTAAATATAGATAATGCTGCAGTTATTCAAAGCAATCTTAAATTCAAACCTCACAAAAAATACCAAGCATAAAAAGTCTTTATTGAGTTACATAATATGCTTTTATTATTTTAGCAAGGAGATTTGAAAAAAATTAAAAAAAGTTGCTTTAAAAAAAAAGTTATAATACCATTCAAATCATTGTTGCCAGCGTATGGAATATATAAGCTTCAAGAAAAATCTATATATTCCAGCGGCTTGGTTTTGTTGAAAAACCATAGTTTTTGTGCAAACTCTATTTATAGGTTGTCATGTAATTAATTTCATAAGGTCAGGGGGGGAAGGCGTATTATATACGCAGACGACCGATAACCCAGTGAAATTATTTATGTGACGCTTTATAGATAAAAATCTATATTATTTACGGCATATGCTAAGATTATTCAAACAATATTATCCCATCAGGAACGCATTCTTTGTATTAGGCGAATTTTTTGGCATATATTGTTCTGTTATCCTGGCCTCCTGTCTGCTGCTTAATAGCATTCAGTTTGGATTCAGTAACATTATCAACCATAAAGCCGTAATCATCTCTTTAATCTTCCAGATATGCCTTTATTATAATGAGTTATATGATCTAAAGGAAATTGATACTTATACGGAACTTAGTATTCGTCTTTTTCAATCCCTTGGTGTTGCCACCATTATTTTTGGTTTTATATATATTATATTTCAGCAACTTATTATAGGTAAAGGTGTTTTGATTTTAAGCGTTGGGCTCGTAATTTTATTTACCATAACCTGGCGATTTGGTTATAATATTATTCTTGCGAAGGGTATGTTTAACCAGAATATTTTTATTCTAGGTTCAGGTTATCTTGCAGCTTCTATTTTCCATGAGATAAAAAATAAAAAGGATTGTGGATATACAGTAAAAAATGAAATTCCGGATTTTGCGAAACAGACAAAGCTTGTAACTGAAAATTCTGTTTTAACCATTGATGGGGAAGGATACCACGGTCTTCTTGAAATCGCAGAAAGCTTAGGAGTTTCAAAAATTGTTGTAGCAATAAAAGAAAGAAGGGGAGGATTCCCCATTAATGAATTATTAAATTGCCGCACTGCAGGAATAGAGATTATAGACGGAAACAGTTTTTATGAAATGCTCACAGGTAAAATCTATGTGGAGCAGACAAATCCAGGCTGGCTTATATTTGCAGATGGATTTAAAAAAACAAGATTTCAGCGTTTTTTTAAAAGGATTATTGACATTGCCGCAGCCATAGCCCTTCTTTTACTTGTTCTTCCCATAATTATTATCACAGCAGTAGCGATTAGGCTGGAATCAAAGGGGCCATTACTATTCTCCCAGGAAAGGGTCGGGAAAAATAAAAAAAAATATATGCTCTATAAATTTCGTTCAATGATTCCAGACGCTGAAAGTAAAACAGGCCCTGTTTGGGCACAGCAAAATGATGACAGGATTACCCGCGCTGGAAAGTTTATTCGTAAGTGGCGTATCGATGAAATTCCTCAATTATGGAATGTTCTAAAAGGGGACATGAGTTTTGTGGGTCCACGGCCGGAACGAGAATTTTTCATAAACAAACTTGAAACCATTATTCCGTTTTACAAGACCCGTTTTACAGTAAAGCCGGGTCTTACCGGCTGGGCGCAGGTTAATTACGGATATGGCGCAGATGAGGCCGATGCTATTCAAAAACTGAATTATGAACTTTTTTATATTAAAAATATGTCATTTTTAATCGATTTAACTGTAATTGCACGCACAGTCTCCACAGTCATCTTTAAAAAAGGTGTAAGGTAAGGATCGCAAATTAAATAACTTGAACAATATTATTTATCTTTTGGCCCATCTGCTGTGTTGCATTAAAGGCCGAATACTTCGAGTATTCAACCTTTAATACGCCTTGCAGATGAACCAAAATCCTTCATAATCTTTGTCCAATTTATTTAATCTCCGATCCTGAAAAAATTATTATGGATAAAATTTTAATCACCGGTGCTGCCGGGTTCATAGGATTTCATCTGGCAAACCGTCTTTTAGCAGATGGATATACTGTTACTGGTATAGATAATCTTAATGCATACTATGATGTGAATCTTAAAAAAGACCGTCTTAATAATTTAATCCCCTTTGATAACTTTTCTTTTGTTAAAATCGATATATCTGATAAAGAAAAACTGAAAAAGATTTTTCAGGAAAATCAATTTGATGTTGTTGTAAATCTTGCGGCCCAGGCAGGTGTCAGGTATTCTTTAGAAAATCCCGAGGCGTACGTGGACTCCAACCTTGTGGGCTTTGTTAATATACTGGAATGCTGCAGGCATAACAGTATTAAACATCTTGTATTTGCTTCATCAAGCTCTGTTTACGGAGCAAACACAAAAATGCCTTTTTCGGTTCACCATAATGTTGACCACCCTGTATCCTTGTATGCAGCAACTAAAAAAGCAAACGAGCTTATTGCCCATACCTACAGCCACCTTTTTGATATTCCATGTACCGGTCTTAGGTTTTTTACTGTTTACGGACCATGGGGAAGGCCTGATATGGCACTTTTTCTTTTTACAAAAGCCATATCTGAAGAGATGCCGATCAATATTTTTAATCAGGGAAAGATGGAAAGGGATTTTACATATATTGATGATATTGTAGAAGGTGTGGTCAGGGTCATGGGGAAAATTCCGGAACCCGATGATAACTGGGATGCTGATGATCCTGACCCTGGAACATCCTATACGAAATATAAAATATATAATATAGGGAATAATAACCCTGTTAAGCTCATGGATTTTATAGCGGAAATTGAAAATGCTCTGGGAAAAACCGCCAAAAAAAATTATATGGATATGCAGCCTGGAGATGTGAGGGCAACATATGCCGATATCGAAGGTCTGGCAAAGGACGTTGGCTTTGCCCCAAAAACACCTCTTAAAACCGGAATAAAAAAATTCGTAGCATGGTATAAAGATTATTATAAATAGAGTCAGTAGTGGGAAAATAACTAAGGGTTCGCTCAAAAATAAATCAGCAATTTTAAGTGTTGAGGCGCCTGTCTGGCAAGGCGCGAAAGTGCAGGAATATCAAGATATTTATGCGCTTTTGGAACGCAGCCAGGCGGGATGCATCGGCGCTTAAAATGTAAAGTTATTTTTGAGCGAGCCCTAAGGAACGGAGATGAAATAAGTTGAGCAGAAATAGCGCAGAATTTTGGCCCATATACAAGGCGCATTAAAGGTTGCATACTATACGTATTCGGCCTTTGATGCAACGAAGTAGATGGGTCAAAAGACAAGCTATTTCGTTCAACTTATAAAATTTTCGTTCCTAAACTCCCTATCTTAAATCGGCGATGCTGAATAGTTACGAAAACAAAAGGATTTATTTATGAAATTAACTCTTGTGGGAACAGGATATGTGGGTCTTGTAAGCGGGACCGGTTTTGCAAATCTTGGTAACAATGTAATCTGCCTTGATGTGGACAATACAAAGATTACCTCTTTGCAAAACGGAAATATAACCATATATGAGCCTGGCATGGGCGAAATTTTCAGAAGAAATCTGAAAAATGGGAGACTCAAGTTTACCACAGATACAAAAAAAGCGATCCAGGAATCTGATATTATTTTTATTTGCGTGGGTACACCTTCCAATGAAAATCAAGAAGCAGATTTAACCGCAGTAAAAGAAGTTGCCAAATCGATTGGGATGTATATGAATGATTATAAGGTCATTGTAAACAAAAGCACAGTCCCTGTTGGTACTGCTGACCTTGTAAAAAAAGTCATCCTTGAAAACCAGACCCGGAGCATTAAATTTGATGTTGTTTCAAATCCTGAATTTTTAAGAGAAGGAGCAGCAATAAAAGATTTTGAAAATCCAGACAGGATTATACTCGGAACTGACAGTGAAAAAGCAGGCAAAATAATGTCTTCGCTTTATAGTTCAGTTGCAAGAACAGACCGGCCCATAGTGGTAACAGGTATTAAAAGTGCTGAACTTATAAAATATGCAAGTAATTGTATGCTTGCAACCAGAATCAGTTTCATGAATCAACTTTCACATCTTTGTGAAAAAACAGGTGCTGACATAAAAGATGTTTCAAGGGGTCTGGGGCTTGACCGGAGAATTGGCTCACGATTTCTTCACGCAGGAATTGGTTACGGGGGAAGCTGTTTCCCCAAAGATGTCAAGGCGCTGATAGCTACTCTAAAGAAGTATGGCTGTGATGCAGATTTGTTTGAGTCTGTCCATAGAATTAATGAAAAACAGAAAATTGTTGTGGTGGACAAATTGAAGGGCGCAATCGATATTAAAGGGAGTACCATCGCCCTTTGGGGAATTTCCTTTAAACCCAAGACAGATGATATAAGGGAAGCGCCATCCATTGAGATTATAAAAAGACTCCAGGAAATGGGGGCAAGGGTTCGTGCATTCGATCCTGTGGCAGTTGATAATGCAAAAAAAATATTAAAAGATGTTGAATTTCTTGATGACCCCTATGAAACCATACGGGACTGTGATGCACTTATCATTGTAACCGAATGGGATGAATTCAGGAATCTTGATATGAGGGCGGTGAAAGTCCTTTTAAAAAGACCCATTATCGTAGATGGCAGAAATATTTATGATCCTGAAGAGCTCAACGAGCTGGGGTTTAAATATTTCGGAATTGGGCGGTAAAAAAAATAGATATGCTGTAAATTTGTTGATCAGATTAGAGTCGTATGGAAATTTACTCTAATTTATGGTGAGGATCATCTCTTCTTAATTTTCTGTTGTTTCCCTGACGATATGTAAAGCCAAGGCTGTCTAAATATTTCATAACAGGGACGGCCGTGTGCCAAATTTTAAAACAGGGTAATTATATGGAAGTCTATATTTAAAAGTTACACTTTGAGTTACAATTTTTTATGATGGGTGTGAGGAAAAATATGAAAGATAAAACAGTTAATGGTAGTCAGGTGATTATTTCCCATGTTGCGCTGCCTGAGGATGCCAATCCTTCGGGTATGGTTCATGGTGGGGTTATAATGAAACTTATTGATAATGCTGCAGGGGTTGTTGCCATGCGGCATACGCGACGTAACGCTGTAACTGCTTCCATTGACAGGCTGGATTTTCACAATCCTGTTTTTGTGGGGAATCTTGTAATAATTAAAGCAAGTATTAATATGGTTTGTAAAACATCTATGGAAATTGGGGTTCGGGTAGAGGCAGAAGATCTTATGACCGGTGAAGTCAGTCGGACAGCTTCGGCATATTTAACTTTTGTTGCTCTGGGTAAAAATCACAGACCTGTGGAAGTATCACCCGTTATCTTTGAGTCTGATGATCAAAAAAGGCGGAACCGTGAGGCCTCAAAACGGCGGGCGCAAAGAATCGCTGAAAAAAACAGTTGATAGTAGTATTATTAAGTATTTTATTGATA
>Ga0190313_1000118_pt1 | contig 50731 bp, 52 predicted proteins | sample 4870071011_MG_FD_169989 | JGI IMG/M metagenome (GOLD analysis project Ga0190313, IMG submission 169989) | Hydrothermal vent sediment bacterial communities from Southern Trench, Guaymas Basin, Mexico - 4870-07-10-11_MG | ecosystem: Environmental > Aquatic > Marine > Hydrothermal vents > Sediment ...
CACCAGCTTTCGTTGAGCCAACAACTGGTACAGCAGTAACACCTACTGTTGGTAAGTCAGTAATGATTAAGATACCGTTAACCAACGTTGGCACACTTAAGGAGACATTCACAGTAGTCATGATAATCAGGGATGCAACTGGTGCTGCAATCTACATAAGTATGGCATCACTACCACTAGGTGGTGGAGAGACTGCTGAGATAGGATTCACTTACACACCAACAGCTGCAGGAACATACACTATCGAGGTACACATCATTAAGAGCCTAGCTGACTGGACACCAGTAGGTGAGTCGCTAACAGCGACCATGACAGTTAGTGAGTAAAGGGGTGAGAAGCAATGAGATCAGCTAGAACAGCCGTATTAAGCGTGGCTATAGCAGTACTACTGATACTAGCAACTACTACTGCCTTTGCTCAAGCCCTAACAATAACATTAAACAAGACAACATTCGTACCTGGAGAAACCATAGAGGTTAGGGGTACTACATCACCAAATGCTGACGTAACTGTAGGTATAATAAATCCTGACGGTGAGCTAGTAGACCTAAAGATAGTGACTGCTGATGGTAACGGTAACTTCATAGTAACGTTCAAGATACCATCAACAATACCAACAGGTAAGTGGACAAAATTCGGTATATATACTGTTAAGGCTAAGTCTGGCGCCTATGAAGCAACAGTAACCTTCGAACTATCAACAACAGCCTGGATTACAGGGACAGTAGTTGATGAGGCTGGTAACCCAGTAGCTGGAGCTACAGTAACGATCGTTGAGACTGGTGCATCAACAACTACTGACTCATCAGGTAAGTTCATCATATACGTAGACCCAGGTACTTGGACCCTAAGAGTTAGTAAGGCAGGATATAAGGGAATAGAAATAACTATAACAGCAGTTACTGGCTCTAATGATGTAGGGACTATAAGGATAACATCACTAGAATCTGCACTACTAGCACTAGAGGACGAGGTAAGTAAGTTAAAGGAGCAATTAATAAACCTAACAGCAAGCTATGAAGCTATTAGTGAGACTCTAAAGACGATAACTGACAAGCTTGACGAGATATCAAAGAAGTTAGATACATTAAGTACCGCAATAAGTGATGTGGGAGGTAAGACAGACGCTATAAGTGCCGCAATCAGTGACTTAAGCAGTAAGCTAGACACGGTAAGAAGTGAGTTAGGAGCTCTATCAGGTAAGGTTGACACGCTAAGCAGTGCTGTTGGTGAGGTATCAAGTAAGGTTGACACATTAAGCGGTAAGGTAGATAGCTTAAGTAGTAAGGTTGATGACCTAAGTGGTAAGGTAGATGCTGTAAGTAGTGACATAGCTACACTAAAGTCAGACATGACTAAAGCATTAAGTGATCTAAAGGGTGCTGTAGATACACTAAAGAGTACTGTTGATACTTTAAGGACCGACATAACAGGTCTAAGACAGGATGTAGCTGGCTTACCAGACAAAGTGAAGAGTGCTGTTGCTGAGATAGGTGGTAAGGTAGACACAGTATCAGCAGCTGCTTGGATAGCTGTAGTATTCGCACTACTGGCATTCATTTTCGCATTAATGGCGTACCTAACAATAAGGAGAGCTGTAGCTAAATAACATATTTTCCAGCATTAAGCTAAACTAAAACGCTTTTTTATTTCTCTCACATACAGACTTCTTGGTGTATTCATGAAGGCAGCCATAATTGCGGGTGGTTTTGGTAAGAGATTAAGGCCATTAACACTTGAGAAACCTAAACCTCTCGTTGAGGTTGCTGGGAAGCCGATAATTCAATGGCAGATTGAATGGTTTAAGAGGTATGGTGTAGACACTATAGTAGTACTTACCGGGTATCTTAGAGAGAAGATAATTGAATTTCTAGGTTCAGGTCAGAAGTTAGGTGTTAATGTTGTTTATGTTGTTGAGGATGAACCCTTAGGTACTGCTGGAGCTATAAAGAATGCTGAAGGTGTACTCTCTGATAGTGTATTCTTAGCAGTTAATGGCGATATAATAACGAATATACCATTAGATAAGCTAGTTAATGATTTAATCAAAAGTGATGCACTAGCTTCTATAGCTCTAGTACCTCTTAGATCACCCTATGGTATAGTTGAGGTAGATAGTGAGGGTAACGTTAAGAGTTTCAAGGAGAAACCCATGATTGAGGAATACTTAATAAATGCAGGTGTATACGCTATGAAACCCCAAATACTACAGTACCTACCACGTAAGGGTGATTTAGAGAAGTCTGTATTCCCCCAACTAGCTAAGGAGGGACTACTTAGAGGTGTAATATTTAAGGACGTATATTGGAGAGCTATAGATACAGTCAAGGATGTTGAAGAAGTCGGTAAGGAGTTATCATCTAAGAACATCTGGTGTTCAAAATGATACTAAAAGACGTAGAGAAACCTGTAGTCATACTCTATAGAGATATAGTAACACGTAAGTCACTTAACGAATTATTAAACCTAGGAGTAAGAGCTCTTTACCTAATAACACACCTAACTAAGGATAAAGTTCCGGTAGTATTAGCTACTGAAGACTTAAGCACCATTAGTGATGTTAGGAAGTCAGTTAATGAGTTAAGTATTAATGAATTAATGAAGATTAAGATTAAGGAAAGTGAATTAGTAACTATTGAGGAATTAGTGAGGGGTGTTAAGGATAAAATGTTATTATTCATTAGATTAGGAATTGATGACCTTGATTATGTTAGGTATGTTGTTGACGCTCTAAATAAGGTTGATTATTTAGGGAAATCAGCTATAGTACTTCATGAAGTAGGTTTAATTAAGAAGGTTAAGGAAATGTGGGGTTCTCTAGGTGTTAACTGCATGCTGTACCTAACTAATCCCTACCCAAACATATCTATGCTTAAGAGGGCTGGTGTTGATGGTCTTGTAATGCCCTATAGCTTATTAAGAAGTAGGACTGTAAGGGAGGCACATACTAGAGGTATGGATGTTATAGCTTGGCTTGTCAATGATCCTGCAACATTCATTAAGGTTTCATCATTAGGTGTTGATGGGGTAATTACTGAGAGACCAGAAATTGCTAGAGAGGCTGAGGGTCTGGTTTAGAAGCTCAGCTACCCCTAATGGTCATCACGTGTCAGAGGGCATGACTGTCAGCATCTACCCGATATACTACTGTTTGAAGTAGTTTATAAGGTCATCTAAGCTCATATCCTTAAGCTTTCTTAAAACATTTAGCGGCATTTCAAAATATATCTCATCATCAATAACCTTAACTTCTATACCTCTAGATCTCAATACATTGAGTCCGCACTCATTAATTACTGATAAGACCTCCATAAATAAGGAGAAACCGGTTGATGGATCATGCTCCCTCATTAAAGCTCTAGCAGCTATCTTAACCCTATTTTGACCAGTTAGTGATGCTATGGAGATAGTCCTAGGTGCATTCCTCCTCAAGTAACTAGCTAGTGCCTGTGCAAATGCTTTAAAAGCTGCTTCACAAAGCTCCTTACTAGTCTCAACCATACCCTATACCCGTAGGTAACTCACCACCTAGAGTACTAATTAACACATATATTAATGGTGTTATGAAGACCTCAATAAGTGACGCAATAAGTAGTAAGATAGAGATTAATGTTAACTTACTTAAGCAGAACTTTAACTCATTACTAAACCCCTTTCTCTTAATCAATACTCTCACACCAAGCCTTAAACCTAATGCTGATGAGAGAAGAAATGCATATATCTCTATAACTCCATGCGGTATTATTAGCAGTAAATTTTCAACTATATTACCACTAATTATGAATGATGTTATTACATAGGAGTTATACATCGTTATAAGTATTGGGGGTAATATTAAGATCCCAAGAAATATATTGAGTATTACTATCCTTAAGTTATTGTAGAATATGATGAGTGGTAAGATCAATGCACTAGCTAAACCTAACTTACTAACAACCTTCTTAAATGGTTCAAAAACTTCGCTAATCTCCTTAACCACCCCTGATCTTAGATCTTCAGGTATTACAGGAGTTAGTATAGCCGTTACTATAAAGATTACCAGTACTATAGCGAACTCCTTCCTCACGTGGTCACCAAATCTTAAACCTCCCCTAACTTAAAAGTTAGTAAGGATCTATACCCTTGTAGGGAGGGGCCTAGTAAGCCCATTGAGTTGGTGACTATAGAATGTTTAAGATTATAAGAGAAGCACCTAGTGAGGATGAGGTGGTTAAGTACTTAAGACCATACACTATTGACTGGTTTAAAAGTATCTATAAAGACTTCACACCTGCACAACTCATGGCTATACCTTACATTAAGCAGGGTCATAACGTACTCATAACAAGTCCTACAGGTACTGGTAAGACACTAGCTGCATTCCTACCAGTAATAGATACCCTCTACAAGCTTGCGGAAGAGAATGAATTAGAGGATAAGGTATATGTTATTTACGTATCTCCCTTAAGAGCTCTAAATAATGACATAAAAAAGAATATTGAAATACCTATTAACGGTATTAGAGATGTAGCTAAATCCCAATACAACGTCGAGCTACCTAAGATAAGAGTTGCTGTTAGAACTAGTGATACCTCACCTTATGAGAAGCAGAAGATGATTAAGGAACCACCACACATAGTAATAACAACACCTGAGAGTCTAGCTATAATGCTTGTAGCACCAAAGTTTAGAAGAAAACTTGAGGATGTTAGATGGGTCATCATTGATGAGATACATGAACTAGCAAGTAGTAAGAGGGGCGCACATTTAGCATTAAGTCTTGAAAGACTTGAGGAATTTGTGGGGCATCCATTACAAAGGATAGGGTTAAGTGCTACCATAGCACCACTTGAGGAAGTAGCTAAGTTCCTTGTAGGTCAAATTAATGGAAGACCTAGAGATTGCATAATAATTGACGCTAGGTTCCTCAAACCCATGGAGGTTAAAGTACTATGTCCTAACGTTGATATAATTAAAGCGCCTGCTGAGGAAATTAATGAAGCTATATACAAACTCCTTGAGAAAGTAATTAAGAGGCACAGAACGACATTAGTATTTACAAACACTAGAAGCGCTACTGAAAGGGTTGTGTATAAGTTAAGGAAGATATTTGAGAAGAATGGTATAGTTAATGCTGATGAGATAGAGGCGCACCATAGTTCATTAAGTAAGGAGGTAAGACTTGATGTTGAGGATAAATTAAAGAGGGGTCTATTGAAGGCTGTTGTATGTTCAACATCTCTTGAACTAGGTATTGATATAGGTTACATAGATGCTGTAGTGTTGCTAAGTAGTCCTAAAAGCGTTACTAGGCTCATACAGAGAGTTGGTAGGTCAGGTCATAGCGTTACAGAACCTAGTAGGGGCTACTTAATAGCTGTAGATAGGGATGACTTAGTTGAGGTAACAACTCTAGCTAAGTTAGCTAGGGAGAGAAGGCTTGATAGAATTAAGATACCAAGAAAACCCTTAGATATCTTAGCTCAACACGTTGTAGGTATGTCGCTAGAGAAGAAGTGGAAGATTAAGGAGGCCTATGAAGTTGTGAAGAGGGCTTATAATTATAAGGATCTAACTTTTGATGAATTCATGAGCGTCTTAATGTATCTTGCTGGTAGGTATAGTGATGAGCTTGAATATGTTAATGTCTACTCTAAGATATGGCTTGACGAATTAGACGGCGTATTTGGTAGGAAGAGAAATGTGAGAATGATTTACTACCTAAACAGTGGTGCGATACCTGATGAAGCTAAGGTTAGAGTCTTCTTAGAGAATGGTAGATATGTTGGCGATTTAGAGGAGGAGTTTGTTGAATACCTTAGCCCAGGCGATGTCTTCGTATTAGGTGGGAGAACTTACGAGTTTGTGAAATCTGAAGGTGCTAGAATAATCGTGAGAAAAGCTGAGCATCAAAGACCTACAGTACCTAGCTGGTTCTCAGAAATGCTACCACTATCCTTCGACTCAGCATTAGAGGTAGGAAAGTTTAGGAGGTATGTCCATGAAGCAATAATTAAGTATGGAGTTAACGAAGCAGTAAAATATGTTAGCAGGAAGTACGGTGTTGATGAACGTATAGCTAAGTACATAGTTGATTACGTGAATGAGCAATCATTAGCGAGTGGAGGTTTAATACCATCTGATAAACTAATACTCATTGAGGTATGGCGTGATATTGACGGTTATACTAACAACATAATATTCCATACACTTTTCGGGAGGAGAGTCAATGATGCACTTTCAAGAGCTTATGCATACATCTTAAGTAATATGTTGGGTGTAAATGTTAGAGTCACGGTTACAGATAACGGCTTCATGCTATCAATACCTTACTATGTTGATGTAGGAGCGAAGGAAATTAGAAAATTAATAAGTAGCATCAAAAGCGATAATATCAGAGTAATTTTGAGGAGTGCTTTAAGAAGAAGCGAGATACTCAAGAGGAGATTTAGACATTGTGCTGAGAGAGCATTTGCACTACTACGTAGATATAAAGGTACTGAGACTAGCATTTCTAGGAGACAATTCAATTCTGAAGTACTACTTAAGGTTGCTGAGAGACTACCTAACTTCCCGATACTCGAGGAAGCATATAGGGAGGTTTTAGAGGATTACATGGATGTAGACAACGCAATTAAAGTACTTAAGTGGGTTGAGGAAGGTAAGATAGATATTAAGATCGTCATGTCCAAATATGCACCAACACCATTCAGTCATAATATAATAGCTCATGGCTACAGCGACGCAGTGTTGATGGAGGATAAGAGAAAGTTACTTATTAAACTTTATGAGGCGGTAATGAAGAGGTTAAGTAGAGAAGGAGGTAAGGGTGTTAATTAATTCACATAAGTATTAGTGGGTATTTACATGGAAAGGGAAATAGAACTCACAGTGATTGTGCCTACATATAATGAGAGGGATAATATACCCGTACTTCTTGAAAGGATAGATAAGGCATTGAGTAGTCACGGTATTAAGTATGAGGTAATCATAGTTGATGATAACTCACCCGATGGTACAGCCGATGTCGCTGAGAAGTTAAGTAGTAAGTACCCAGTAAGGGTTCTAAGAAGACCTGGTAAACTCGGTCTTTCATCAGCAGTACTCGATGGTATCAAGTTAGCTAAATCTAAAGTCATAGCTGTTATGGATGCCGATTTACAACATCCCCCTGAAGTACTTCCTAAGCTTTATACGAGAATTAAGGATGGATGCGAGATAGTTATTGCTTCAAGGTATGTTAAAGGAGGCTCAACAAAGGATTGGTCACTACTAAGGAAGCTAATATCTAAGATAGCTATAGTGATAGCACATATACTAATACCTAAATCTAGAGCTGTTAAGGACATAATGTCAGGATACTTCATGTTGAGGAAAGACGTCATTAGTAATACTACTCTAAATCCTCGAGGATTTAAGATCTTACTTGAAATAATAGCTAAAGCTAAGTATAGTAATGTATGTGAAGTTCCTTATACTTTTGATACACGTAAATATGGGAAATCCAAGTTAGGTAGTAAGGAAATAATTAATTACGTACTCCACGCATTAAGTCTATCTCCATATATAGTAAGATTCGCATTAGTTGGAGGTATAGGTACTGTAGTTAACCTCCTATCATTAGCAATATTAAGATACGTTTTAGGTTTAATACATGAAATCTCATCAGCAATAGCTATCGAGTTATCCATAATAAATAACTTCATCTTAAACGATAGATGGACATTTAAAGATAGAAGGAGTGGTAGTACAATATTTAGGCTCTTTAAGTTTCACTTATCATCGATTGCTGGCGTATTAACTCAATACTTAACATCGATCTCACTATATCATTTAGTACTACATGAATCCTTGTCTTCACAGTTCATAGGTATTCTCATAGGTTTTATTGTTAATTACCTCATTAGTAGGTACTATGTATGGAGGTAGTGGTTTGGTAGGGGATATGAAGAGATTAAGTTCTGAGGCCATACTCCATGAGCTGGGAATTGATTTCGAGTACTTTTGTGAGTATGGTGAAGCACCGCGAGTAACTGATAAGAGGTTTATTGATCTCGTACCTAAGCTTAGAGCTGGTGGTGTAAGAGCTAAGGAGATAGCTAATAAGAGACTCTATGAACATCAATTAAGTGGTATTAAGATTCTTGAGATGGGTAGGAACCTCATCGTAAAATCAGGTACGGGTTCAGGAAAGACTGAGATTTGGGTTATGTATGCATTAATGAAGGGTTTAAAAGTATTAGCTATCTATCCAACGTTAGCACTTGCATCAGATCAAGTTCAGCGCATTGAGGACTACTACTTATCACAAGGTAAGGATCTAGTAGTGAAGATAGATAGGCCATCAATTACTGATAAGGAGTTTATTGAAGTTAGAAATATGATTAGAAAGGCTAAAATAGTAATAACTAATCCGGCATTCTTAATGGCTGATATGAAGAGATTAGCTGAGAATAGAAGGAAATCCTACTTAGTAGATTTCCTTGAGGATGTAGATTTAGTAGTGATTGATGAGTTAGACTTCTACGGCTCTAGAGGCGCATCATTACTTATAGCAATGATTGAGTTAATACTTAAGTATGTAGCTTTAAAGAGACCACAAATAGTGGTACTCACTGCTACCCTAGGTAATGCTGAGGAATTAGCATCAATATTAACATCAATGAATGGTAGAGACACAGTAATACTGGAAGGTAAACCATTCAGAGTTCAGAATTGTACTTACATAGTGTATGGTAAGAATCTAGATAGTTTTAGAGATAAAGTTAAAGAAGTAATAAACAGATCCGAGTTTAAGCAGGACATATTGAGGGATTTAGAGGAATTTCTTCAAGACTCTACAGCATTTAAGAGAAATGTTAGGTACATAATTGAGTATTTAAGAAGTTATGGACTTGAGGTTCCTGAACCATATTTTGATCCAGCAGAGTTAATATCTAGGTATGTTGATGATGAAGGAGTTACTGTAGTCTTTACACCAAGCATAAGAACTGCTGAAAGGTTGGCGAGGAGAATTATTGAATTATTACCACCTGATAAGAAGGGGCTAGTAGTTACTCATCATCACTTAGTACCTAAGCATGTTAGGGATGAAATAGAAAGAGCTGCTAGAGATTCTAAGCCTAAAGTTAAAATAATAGTTACTGTAAGGACCCTACTACAAGGTGTTGATATACCCACTATTGTTAGAGTTGTTCATTATGGTCTCCCTGTAGAGCTAAGGGAATACCTTCAGAGGGAGGGTAGGAAGGGTAGAAGAGAGGAGCTAGAATTTACTGAGAGCGTAATAATACCCATAACACCATGGGATAGAGCCGTACTAGCTCACGGCATCTTTGGCGTTGAGGAATTTAATAGGCTGCCATTAGAGAAGATATACATATTGAGGAGTAATAAGTATCCATTACTCTTTAAGGCATTATTTAAAGTTGTTGCAGGAATTAGCTTAAGTAAGGATGAACGTGAATTACTTAAAGAGCTTGAACTAGTGGAGGAGGTACCAACACTTGAAGGGTTCCGAGTAATTAAATTAAATAGTAAAGGATTAAGTGTTTGGAATAAACTCAATTTCTATGAGTTTGGCCCACCCTATGGTTTAAGGAGACATCTAGTAAGTGATGACCATTTAAAGGACCTAGAACCTGCTTCTAGACGTGACTTTATTGAGAAATATCAACCAGGTTCATTCGATTTAGCTAATGAAGCTTTAGTTATAGAGGCTAACTATTCAAGAATTAAGGAATACCCACTAAATACTGTTCAGAACATCTCTAATGATTATCCATACCTATCTGAGGCTATACGTAATTATGAAACCATAAAGTATAGCTGGGATGAGAGACCTGACCTCTACAGGGACGTCATTAGGGGGAAGCTCTCATCATACGTAATAATTAGTGTGAGATTACCGAGTAATGGCTTTGGCCTATATTATGAGGTTCCTATAGGTGTTAGGTGGATAGTTGAATCAAGTAAGAGGGTTAAGGTGGTACGTTACGGCTCTGTATTAATGCCTTACTATGAAGAGAGAAGTATCGATTTAGATTCACCAACTCAAGGTATATATCAGGATTTCACTTACGGCTATACCTACGAATTACTCCCATCAATAGATAGGGATCTTGTAAGAGTTGCTGCTTCAGCACTAAAGCTAATACTTAGGTTAATGCCTGAATACGCTATATCGTTTAGAGAGATCGAGATATCACTTGACGAGTCATTACTGCCTCCACCTAAGTTACTCCTATGGGAGCCTGAAGCTTCAGGTATCATAGAATTTCTTGACTGGTCTGAAATTCTTAAGAAACTTGATAGATGGAAGAAGGTAGAGCCTAAGTTATGGATACCACTACTTAAGTTAATAGATAATGAAGCGTCAAATATAGTCCTTAGGAAAGGACTAAGATGGAGTGACGTAATCGAACTTGTTAAGTTCTTAGTTAAGTTCATAGGGAGAATCGAGGTAGTTAAGATAGGTGATGTGGTAGCATACATACCTAAACCATCACCTACCCAAGGTATTATAGCATTTGAAATAATTCCTAAGAAGATTAACGATGAGATCTACTACATTGTTGCAGTTTTTGATGGTGTTAAAGCAAAGTCTAAGATACTAAAGGCAAAGATTCAACCATATGTGCTCTCAGACGTCATTGGGGGTGTCCTAAAGAGAGTCATAGATGGTAACAGTAAATTAGTTACATCTCAAGACGATTTAATAGCTAAACTTATACAATCAAGAAGTCTCATGTGGCTTTACGAGAAAGCACTAATTAGTGGCTTAATAGTTAATCCGTATAAACAATTAAGGCTATGCAGAGGAGGTGATACTATAGAAGTTGCAGAACTTAGGAGGGTCTTCAATATTAGATTACCAAGCTCGGCATTAATAGATGACTTAATAAGGAAGGGTAAAGACGTTAAGAAACTACTAAAGGATTATGCTGAAGGACTAGCTAAGATGACATACTATACCTACCTACTCTATAATTACTTAAGAAAGCAAGGATACTGCACAGGCAAGGTTGTAAGTGGAGTAATATAAGTATAACTAAGATTCTTGATGAGAGAAATTATAGCTTATTGTTGTGATTAAAATTTGTTATGATGCTTCCATAACTATTTAGGTATACCTAAAGTCTTAAGGAAAAGTTTAGCCCCTTCAATCAAATACCTTACATCATGGGAAAGCGCTATAAAGTTAAACCCCATTTCAATCTTCTCTAAAGCATCATCTGGCGTGAGCGCCATTATTCCTGCAATCTTTCCTTCACTCTTTGTTGCTTTAAGTACCTTACTTATTGCTTCAATATATTTAGGGTTCTTGAAGTCCCTAAAAATTCCTAGTGATGCTGAGAGATCATTAGGTCCTATAAACGTTCCTGAAACATCCTTGACGGACACTATCTCCTCTACGTTCTTTAATGCCTCCATGGTTTCTATCTGAACTAAGAGTATGAAGTTCCTATTCCATTCTTCATAATATTTCTTAATATCGTAAAACCCATACATTATGCACCTTCTCGGACCTACACCTCTTATACCTTCAGGTGGGTATTTCATTGCCTTAACTGCTTTCTCAGCTTCCTCCCTAGTATTAACCCATGGAACAAGGACTCCTTGAATACCAAGATCTAGCACCTGCTTAATCACTACAAAATCATTCCAAGGAACTCTTACTAAAGGCACTATATCTAATCCCCGTAGAGGCATTAGCATTACCTCAATATCCCTAATAGTAAGTGGCGCATGCTCCATATCAAACATAAACCAATCAAAAGGTAAATTCGAAAGTATCTCAACAACTTCTGGATGAGATATGGTTATCCAAGCACCAAAAGTAACTTCACCACGTGAAATCTTACTTAATATCTTACTGGACATAACTGATCCAAGGGCTTAGATTAAGAGACATTAAAATATTTTATTATCTCACTAATAGTGGAACTTCATAATTCACATACTTAAGTATTAGAAGCTAAGACCGCAAGTACATCTGACCATTTAAATTCCATCACCCTAGCCTCCTCAAGAAGCTTCCTTAGTTGCTTAATGAACTTACTCTGTACGTTCTCCTCTTTCCATTCCTTAACCTACGACATTACCATTACTTTAAGTACCTCATAGGGTACTCTCACTCTCCAATTAATCACCTTCTTCCCGACAACACGTATGCCTAACCTATCTAGTAATTGCAGCCAGTACTCCGGCTCCATATATTCCTCATATTTACCGATGGATCTCATAGCTTCACGCCATATGGACTGTAACTTCCTGTAAAGCTCTACGCCATGAGGTGTAGGTTCAACTATCAAGATATACCTAGAAACTCTCTTAATATCAGTAAGAACCTTAAGATGGTGCTTAGGGTTGATTTCGTGGAGTACAAAATGAAGTAGTACTAAATCTATAGAATTCAACCTTAATGGAAGATAAGAAGCATCAGCACAGATAAATTCATACAATTTTGTCTTACTTAAATTATTCTCCTTAGTAAATCTTAACAGTTTATCACAATCTATATCTAGAGCAATGAAGAACTTCATTGTATCCAATATGAAGTTTTGTGTTGATTCACCTACACCAATATCAACAACTACCTCAGGATTAACCTCTAGTATCATCGATAAGATTTCACTCTTTACTCTTCTCATATCATTGAAATACTCATCCATGATGGTTCAACTCTTCGTGAATAAGTTCCGGAAGATACTATCATCAAATGCTTTTATTTATTCGCAAAGGTAGCTAACTATCAACAATCTGTCACTTAAGACATTCAAACCTATACCGTTATGAGTTAAGCTTAATACTCATCTCTACATAGACCCTAGGCTTTGTTCGAAACTCATCTTGATGATATATACCCCTGGCTTCACTTTTCGACACTCATAACCATCAATGTATAGTTCACCTTCCCTGTACTCAATTATGTGTATGCTAAATAACTTTCTCTCCAGGCCTTACAACGACGATGCTGAGCTTCAGTATCTGAGTTATGATACCATAGCCGCAGACCGTACTTCCGTTATGGACGTTCACCATACTTATGATATGTCCGCCTTAAACTACAGTTAAGTTCTTATCGCCACCATTATTGACGCATAGCGCAATCACCGAATGTTCTTACTGCCCCACTGCTCCATGAAAGATTCACAAGTCTTTGTATCGTTAATGAGCTTCAAGACTTCATCTATCCCCTTCAAGATCTCTACATTAATGAATGAAGGCTTCTTAATTATCTAAAAAGACCTAAGCTTCATTAACTATACATCATTATGTCGTTATAAACATATTTTAGGTTTCTGTAGGGTTAACTACATGTCCTATGAACAGTATCGCATTACTACTCCTATCCCAAAGTAGGTATATGAATGGCTTATTCACTACTATTCTCTCGTCCACTATGGGAATGGACTCTTTAACCACTATTATTGCTGTAGCTGCTGTCGCTTCAGTACCTTCCTCATTTACCTTAATTACTGCTTGATGTATTACCTTATCAACCCATATATCACCTACATTCACATTAGCCATTTTAGTTAGATCAGCCTTGCCTGGTATGAAGACATCTCTTATACCCATATTCCATAGGATCCTTACTAAATCTATCCTTAACGTTACATTGAACTTAGGCATTATAAGCCACACCTTTTTCTTGGAGTAGTTTCCACTTAATTTGTCTAGAGCTTCCATGATCATTTCCTTATATGTGAAGCGTATACTTGTGTAGTTCTCAGGTACTATTATGACCATCGAGATGCTCGTATTACTGTAAGGTATCTCTACTGCTACGTAATTACTGCCATGCACTACTCTAAGTTTATCACTTATTAACTCCATAGCAAGGGCCTTAACGTAATCTTTTCCAGTCCAGAAATCTATAGGTGATGTGGGCTTGAATTTCACAACCCACTTAGCCTTAAAGTAGATAACTGATACTATGACAGCTACTACATCCTCACCTACATCGCCTCTATTGAGAATCTCTCTTATGAGGCCTCTAGTCTTAGCATTAACCCAGCTATTAACATCTGAGATGAGTTGTTCAACGCTACCGAAGTACCTCACTTCAGCACTATAGCATTTACTTATAAGTTCAACGTAATTATATTTAAATGGAAATTCCCGTCTGAGCCAAATAGCATTTACTACTATAAGTATAGTATCATTACTCTTGCTCACGGGAAGAGAGTCCAGGAGTCTTCGGTAAGCTTCACACACACTAACATTGGTTAGACCCATAACATTACTTAATTCCTCCCTAGTACTCCCATTGGTGCCCTCATAAAGTAATGTTAACGCTACATAAACGTTGAAAGGTGATATAACAACATTTTGATCCCAAAACCTTTCTAAAACCTCATCATACAGACTTAACGTGAAATTATTGATCATCCAGACTAATTCGGGGACACTAATATTATTTGCATTAACTACCGGGTTACTGATTACCTCATGATCTAAGCTGGGAGTCCTAAACGATGTGATAGCTAGAGTTGCTACAGTAATTAAGACTACTAAAGATAAAGCAAATAATGTAATGTCCCGCATTTAACTCTCCCATATTATCATACTATGTGTATGACTTAAGTCTACGCTATAGAACTATATGTTCGACTATTTCGAAATTACTTGTACTTCAAATCCTGATATTCCTCTACCATTCCCACTTAGTTAGTTACGTTACGCACTGATGCTTGGTATAACATGTTAGCTTAACTTGATATACCTTAATGATCACATAGTGCATCATTACACTATTTAGGTATCTAAGTGAAGGACTACGTTATTAACTTAATTCTAAATATTTTTTTAGGTTTGCGATTGCTTGCTGAGCACTGATTGCTGGTTGCGCTATTCTCTTACCATGAAATCTTAATAAGTATTCTTTCACAGAATCTGATGCACTCATCATGACTTTTTCGGCACAATACACCTTATTATTTTCTATCTTGATAAGCCCCTTATCTAGTGCTTTATGATGTAAGACGCACAATAGTATGCAATTGCTAGGATTAAGCCTATTATATGGATCATCAGACCAACGTCTAATGTGAGCTACTTCAAGTAAATCTTCAATATCTAAACCACATATGCAGCACCTGCTCTCATACATCTCAAGAAGTAACTCCCTCAAAATAGACTGACCTACTCTAACCTTACGTTTACTCCAGTTATCTGGTACATAGTAATTTCCTCTCTCAATACGCCTTAAGATACTCAGAGTTAAAGCTCTAACTTTATCAGGTTTCCTTATTTTCTTAACACGAAGCATACGCTTAAGCTTCACGGAGAGAATTTCCATCCTCTTATATCGGTCAATCTCATCTAAGCTCCTTCCTAAAGCCTCTCTTATCACAGCTTCAACTTTAGCTCTAGCCCTCTCTTTTAGAGGTCCTGTGTGTCCACGGAAGGTTATTGGTGAAGGCTTATTTATGTCTGAGATGTGCTGTAGGAAGTACATGTATTCCCATGTCAAACCTAAATTATCAGGGTATTTACCTCGACCCCATAGGTATTCAGCAAATTCTCTATTATGTACTTTTCCAATTATTCTAAATAGTTTTGTAAGAATTCCTCTACGATATGATAAAACGTAATCCCCTATACTCATAGCATTCCATATACGAATGTTATTGCTCTTCGGAGTAGCCCCCCAAGCATAGATAGGTCCTTCAGGATAGACCCTTCTTAACTCACGTAAGAAATTTTTACCCAGAAATTTTATCAATAAACTTTCAGGTATTGGATTCTCTATGGTCTTCTTATAATGTTCTAATGCTTCATCCCTTGAAGCAGTAAACACAAAAATGTTAGGCACTCTCTCACTCGTAATATACTTCAAACATCATAATTAAATGTAACGACTTAATTTGGAGTTGTGATGTTCTATAGCACTAGATAAGTATATAAGTTTAGCTCAGAAGATTATCTCGGTGTTTATATGAATACAGTAGTTAAAGTGTATAGGAAGGGTATTGTAGTGTTGCCGAAGAATGTTAGGGATGCTCTCGGTATTGTTGAGGGTACATTGCTTAGGGTTCGGGTTGAGGATGGTAGGATTATTCTCGAGCCTCTAGATCTATGGGAACGTGTTTGGGGCTGTGCAAAAGGTCTAGGCTCTGCTGAAGAAGCTGAGCTAGAACTCGATAGAGAGGAGGAAGAGTTTTGGAAGCGGAGAGAGGTCTTCGAGAAGTAATTGTTGATACCTATGCTCTTCTTGCTATAGCTTACGACGAGGTTGGCAATGTAGCTCGCAAGGTCTTAGAGAATGTAAGGAGAAGATGTATTAGAGGCTTAATACCCGGTACAGTAGCTATGGAGTACACTATCCATTGGTACCGAGGTAGGATACCAGCTCTGAAGAACATAGACGAAGTTAGAACATACCTAACAAACTACTTCACAGTAGTTGAGCTAGACCTAGAAACCTATCTCGAAGCTGCAAAGATCAAGGTTAGAGGCGATGAGATTCTTAAGAAGGCTGAGGATGCTAGACTTAGAGAGCGTAGGCTAAGCATTGTAGACTCAACAGTTATAGCCTTAGCCAAGAGGAAGAGAGCACCTATACTTACAGGAGACAGAGATCTAACCTATGTAGCTACATCTATGGGTCTCGAAGTTCTATGGTAAACCACATATCTAAAATAGTAATGTACTCAATTAATTCACATTAAATAACAAAGCCGCATTTAACTATTTACCCCTAGAGGGTGTTTCACTATGGTTTAGGTTAGATTACGGTGCCCTCTAGGGATCTACTTATCCCTATGGGCTCATGGTTAGCAGTCAAGGATAACGTTATAGCCCTTCCATCTATGTCATTTCTTACGGAGTTTGGAACTCAGTTTCCATCACACAGTAGGGTTTTAAGGAGGTTTCAGCAATCAACATCATGATGGCATAGCTCTTCCTCTCTAGAACATTTACCTATTCTTGAACTATTACCGTAACTTATTGGTGTATTATTATATTGGACATAATTTTGAAGTGTTCCTTAGATTAACGTAAATTACTGGACACCATATTCCTTAGCCCTCTCCTTTATTACTCTCTGAAATAAAGCTAGTTTAGAATATCCTGTGACGTAACCGCTTATCCTTAATCCTCTTAATCATACTATTAGCTACACGTTTACTCAGCTTCTCAATAACAATAGCATATTACTTCTCATACGCAATTCTGGCAATTATGTTTTGCTATCCTCCACCTATATTGGACTTCCTCTTCTCCCTAAGTTTCTTTGGAATCTCCCTCTTAATCCTCGACTTTACACCATAGAGTTTATCATATCTCTCCCTACCCTCCTACGGTAATAATAGCTAAAACAAGCTTCTCGGTATTAGTCTCAAAGGGATGAGCTACACAACTAACCATTATAGTAACAGAGTTTTCATTAATGTCAGCAGGTAGGCATCCTTTAGGTTTCAAGCATTTCATCTTGATTATGAGTGCTAGTACTATAGATGCCATAGTGAGTAGGTAGAATGGACTTAGTGTACCTAGCTGATTAGATAATGGCAAATCCTTCTGGTCTAGCTGGGTGCTACAATGCTAACGGATATAAGTATTAACTGTCTGAACAACTATTGCAATAACTGAGTACATTCCTGTAAAGACCAGGTAAACAGATGTGAGAGTTACATAGATACGTGCTTTGATAAAGTTCTGCAAGTAAGCGTTTCTCCCCTCACGGTATTTCTAGATAGTTTTCAATGTTTTTAATTCCGTGAGGGGAGTTAGCCCTTGGTGCGGGCTCACCTGCTTCACCCACACCTCATGGGGCTCAGTCGAGGGCAACGCCATAGCCCTCCCATCTGAGGATAAGTATTTCAGCCCAATGTTTATTGCTCCAATAACATCTCTATCCATGACTAATCCATTACTTAACCTAGCTAGTCTTAACTGGATTTTAATTACTCGTATTTTCTTCCTCCCTCTCACCGCAAAGCGGATCATTGAGGGAGCAAAACTACTGATACGCTTACCATTAAATGGATCAGTAGAGGAGGTATGCGCTTCGGATACTTCAACTACGTATAGTGGTCTTTCATTTAATGTATCTACAAGAGCTGATACACTCCATTGATGAATCCTATGCTTCAAAGTACTTTTTCTAGTTTTCTCAACCAATTTCTTCTTACTTCTATGCACATTGCCAATAATCACTATAGCATTATTCCGTATTGCTAATTCTTCAATGATTCTAGCGGTCTTGTAAATTATGTCTTGTTTCCTCTCCTTCTCCTTAAGCTTCTTAAGAGCTTTCTTCACACTCCTAGTCTTCGTGGATTTACCTCTAGTTATCCTCTTCCTCCTCTCAGCATAAGAGATGACCAATCTTCCAAGACCCGTCTCTAACCTATACACTTCACATAGCCTCTTATCCCTGAATACAGCTAACGTAACATTATTCTCGTTAACATCAACAGCTACAACATTATTTGGATTATATGCAACCTCAAAGTTCTTCGTAAACGTTAGATATATGATAACCTTCCTACCATTTAGTTTAAGTCTTAATTCAGTGGAAAGACTCCATCCATTGTAAAGGTATCTATGTAGCTGTTTATGATTTCTATAGCATATCTTTATCCATCCTTTATGAGTCCTCACCTCGACAACTCCATCTTTTAGCTTCCAATCCTGTGAATCAGAATAGATTACCGTTACCTTCCTCACTACTGGTTTATCGATCTTGGCTAATCCCCTTTTCTTCAGCTCTCTAAAGGATTTGGCTCTCCTAACAGCATCTCTATAACATCCCTTGATAATCCTTGTCGGTAGCCAAGGGTACTTCTCCCTAAACTTATGGTAGAACATCTTATGTAAGGTTGACTGTGATGCTTTATGTTCTACAGCGTATTCTACCATTTCTTGGAGCATTTCTCGGCATGCTTTGGTAATCTCTCTAAGTGCTCGTCTACCAAACTTGTTAGTCCATCCCTCTAAGATCACAGTCCGTTTAAGGGTATTTAACTGCTTGTTCAATCGCTTCTACCACCTTCTTATACTTCCTACTACGTTTACCGTAGATTCTACTAGCAAAGCTGGTTACAATCGCTATCAAGTCCTCAACAAGCTCTTGATAGTAATCCTTGGGTTCTTCATGGAAAGCCACTATTACTTTAATACCGTATACCTCGAATAGTTCCTTGAGGTAAGTAAATCCAAATCTTGTTAGTCTATCCTTGTATGCCACAACTACAGCATCTATCTGTCTCTTCCTAGCCATCACAATGAGTTTTCTTAATCCCCTCCTATCCTCCTTAAGACCACTAGCAACATCCTTAACAACTATGTATTCTACTTGTGGGAAATGTCTTCTAACATAATCTTCTAATGAAGTTATTTGTCTCTCCAAATCATCCTTCTGTGTATTACCACTAACTCTAGCATAGATAGCAATCCTCTTTAAACCAGTATAGAATCCCTTGGCAAGTCTTTCAAGTTCTGATTCTGGTATATACCATCTGCCATGAATATTAACGGCTCCAACCTTGCCCTTCCTAATCCACTTAATAACACAACTACGGCTAACACCTATAATTCTAGCAAATTCACTAAGCTTATACAGCTTCTCAATCTCTTATTAAGTAACTAGAAGTGTTTAAAAGTATTTAAATGTATCGTTAAATCTGAAACAGCCTCACTAAACCCCTAATAGAAGAGTTGAGGTGCAATAAATTTGGTGGAACCGCGGGGATTTGAACCCCGGACCACGGGGGCTCTATCGATATGAACGTACTCATACTAGCTGATATGAATAAGCTTCAGAGGGGATGATCGTATGTGATATTCGGACAAGCTATTACTTACTTTCTGATATGCATAATTGTTGAACGTCTTTGAATTTCTACATTACCTATTTAGTTTCTTTAGGATTTCTTCTTCACTTACCATCCTTACCAGCATGGTCTCTACGCCGAGGTTCTTCGCGTGAACTGCCATGGGTTCATCATCTGTTAATAGTAGGGCTCTAACCTTTAATGCTAGCGCTATGAAGTACGTGTCAAATCCTGATGGAGCTTCTGCCAATGCTACTTCTAATGCTTTATCGAACAAGACATCTTCACTGATTATGATGAAGGTTTTCTTCATTGCATCCAGAATCTCCCTTATAGTGTCCTGATTTATAACATTTCTTCTCAGAACTGAGGCTACTTCAACAAGTCCTGCCTTAGGAAAATACACGGGATAAGTCTTCTTTTTAAGTAGGCTCATGATAACTTTACATTTTCTATGAGTAGAGAGCTCTCTTTCGTAAATACTGTAGGGTAAATGTTTAGCTGGCTTCAATAAGCTCTTTACAACTACGGTTGTATCAAGGACTACGTTAACCGTTTCCTCTTGCACGCCCACGTACCTCATTTACAACCTTATCTATATCCTCCTTAGCCTCTAGCTCCACTCTCTTAACAAGATCATAGAAGTCCTCCATAAGAATAACTATCCGTACCCTCTCTCCCTCCCTTAACTTAACCTCTTTTAATGGCTTTAACACGCCCTTCTCGTATACAGCTTCTACAATTCTAGACACAGCTTATACCCTACATATTAGTGGTAAATATTCCTGATAAATACATTCCGCATTTAATCACCATAAACTCAATTAGACAAAGGGGCTGGTGAAAATGTAAGCTCAAGACCAGAGAGAAGCTCTTCGAATTGCTTGAGAAAGATTGTTAATAACTATGTACTTTACTGCCCTAGAATAAAGGAGAATACCAAATCCATGAATGACGTGCAAAATAGGAGATAATGGGAGGGTCTGTATGAGTTGGAGAAACATTTAAATAATATTTTTACAAGTTATTTCAACAGGATATCCTTGAGACCGGATGAGATTAAGACCCTACTACTTCTAGCTCATACCGGTAAGTCCTCGATTAGAGGACTCGCTAAAGCATACTATCCAGAGAACATAGAAGTTGCTAGACAAGGGCTATCTCGGGACTTAGTGAAACTTGAGAGGCAAGGATACGTAAAACACATTACACGAAGAAATGCTAAGATATATGAGCCTACTCTAAAAGGCTGGCTTTACGTATATAAGCTTCTTTCAGATGCCTGGAGTAAAGATTTTGCAGCACACTATCTTCTCTTTGGGTTGGAGAAGGTTGTAGAATTACCTGGTTAATTAGGTTCATACATGGATTTTGCGACCACGAGGTATGGCAGAAAGATCTAGTTTGAAAGTATATGCATTACAAACTCAGAGATATTGATGAGAAGGCTAGGAGATTATATGCTGAAGACATAGACAAATATGATGAATACGTATCTGAGAAGGCTGAAGAGTATTTCATCGAACACTCCTATCGAGATACCCCTGGCGGGCTAAAAACAGACAAACTATTAGAAATACTCTCCGATACAGAATTCATTGCATATTACCTTGACTGGCTTATAGATGAAATAGAGGATTTCTATAGGGAGGGAAAAAGTGATGAAGCAGAGATGTATGCTAAACTAGGAGCAGAACTTGATAAGTTAGGTAAATCGCCGAAAGAGGTTATAGAATTAATTATAACGGAGTATCTTCATGAAAGATTAGTCCCATTATATGATCTGGATAGAATCCTACTTACACCATTCTTTAATGATACGGAATATGATGAAGAGAAGGAAATGCAGAAGATACCATCCAAGACGAGGTTGTTCCTTAAGGAAATATTAAAGGGACTTATTAAGAAATACAGTAATGCCATACGTCACTTAAGCATGATATTATCAATAATTGAGAAAAACGCATCAAAGTAGAAAAGAAAAATATAAGGATCAATTAATTCTGCCATCTTTTTGAATTCAAGAGTCATCAACGGCTTGAGACCATATACTAACGTAAATAGTTAGCGTCTGGTAAAGGTATAATAAACATAGTTAAGCTGAAATCCTATTTTCTTGTATTATTCCTTAAGTATACTTCAGGATTTTATAGAAATGCTTCTCTATCCCCTTAGGAGCAAGTATCCATTCCTTACAACAAGTAACTGATATACCAATGAGAATTCATGTGCGGTATACTAATCAGAAAATGGTGTTATGAATGATCACGGGTACCCCTTCAGTAATATACCAGAGCTCATATAGAAGTTATTTTGGTGGGGCCGCGGGGATTTGAACCCCGGACCACGGGGGTTCTTGCCGTGTGGGGTCGGACCCAAGCCCCGCATTCTACCAAGCTAAACTACGGCCCCCTTTGTACTCCGTAGATTTATGGTTTTGTGGGGGGTTATGTTTCTTTTGGTAATGCTTATGTTTTGTTAAGCTGCAGTGTTCATGTAGGTTAAGTCTCTTTAACGCCCTATACCCTTATAGGTTAGGGTAGGTATTTGTGGAGTTAGATGTTGTGAAGAAGTTTGTTGAGGAGCTTGCAAGACCCTTCGTTGGTCGTGAGGAGGAGGCTCGAGTTATTACTTTAACACTACTTGCTAGGGAGCACATGGTATTCATAGGTGAGCCAGGTACTGCTAAATCAGCTATGGTTAGGAGGGCTGCAGAACTCCTTAATGCTAAGTTCTTTAAGTACCTACTCACAAGGTTCACAGAACCAGCTGAGTTATTTGGTCCTCTAGACATTAAGGCTTTAGATGAAGGTAAGTACGTTAGGATAACTAGGGGTAAGCTACCTGAAGCTGAGATAGCATTCCTTGATGAGATATTCAAGGCTAACTCAGCCATACTTAATGCATTAAACACTTTACTACAAGAGAGGGTGTTATACGATGGATACACAGAATTCATAGTACCGCTATGGTCACTCTTCGGTGCTAGTAATGAAGTACCTGAAGAATCTGAGGTAGCTGCAGTCTATGATAGATTCTTAGTTAGGCATTTCGTAAAGCCAGTCTCGGAAGATAAGTGGGTTGAACTACTGAATAAGTCTTGGGTAATAGAGAAGGAGCAATACTTTAGTGAAGGTGTAGGAGCTGAGAAGATAATGAGTATGAAGGACTTAAGAGCACTTCACGAGCAAGTACTTAACGTTAACTTAGAACCGATTAAACCTAAATTAGTTAAGTTATTTGCGGTATTTGAGAGTAGAGGTATTCACATAACTGATAGGAGGAAGGGTAAGTCTCTAAAGTTAATAGCAGCCAACGCCATACTTGAGGGTAGAAGGGAGGCTCAAGAAAATGACCTAATAGTTCTTAAGTATGTAGTACCTAGAGATTGGGATGAGCTCGAGAAGGTAAACACGATATTATCTGAAGAACTAAAAACACCGTACAAGTACATTAAGGAGTTAGAAGAGATAAAGACTAATGTTAAGGAGGTAATGAATTACGTTATATCACTACAGAACATTGAGTCAAGATTTGTTGAGATGAGGTTTAGACAGATATACAGGGATTTAGAAATAACGAGAGATAGGGTTATTAGCTTAATGCTTGAAGCTAAGAATGCTGATGTTGAGAAGTTAGCTAGTGATATTATTGAGTTAATCGATAAGACTATAAATATTATAAGGAAGAGGCTAGGGTAATGCCTGGTGTCTTAAAAGGAATAAAGTATGATGACCCATTAACAAGGTATAGAGGAGAGAAGGTACTATCAATTGCTAAGAGACTTAACAGGGAGGTTAGCTCCTTAGATCTTGACTTAGCAGTAGATACATTTTACTCATTTTACTTACCATTCCCCGTAACAGTACCTCTAAATAAAGTTCCTAAAGGTAAGGAGAGGAACTACTACTTAATCCGTGAATTACTCGATCTTCAAGACTTTCATAAAGTGAAGAACTACACCATAGCTAATACCCATATGAGTACATTAATCTCAGCTTCATTCCTTGAGTACGTAGTTAACGAGTTAAGGAATGAGGTAATGCAGGGCGGTAAGGAGGGTGAGGAGGGTAGCGAGAGTATAGATAGAGCATCTATTAGTAGAGCTGTTAAGAGAGCTATGGAGAAGGTTAAGGAGGAGTCTAAGACGTTAAAGAACATACAGAAACTATTATCAATAGGTAATGAGCCAGGCACAGGCTCCGTCTTCGATATGGAGGAATCAGGTGATGAGGTGATAAGACTTGCAAGAAATACTGACATTAAGAGATTACTTGAAGTCATATCAATGGTTCCTCAAATAACCCATAAGGTCAAGAGACGTGTTGAAAGATCAACTAAAGGTGAATTAGTAGGTTACGAATTAGGCTCAGACTTAGAGAGGGTAGTACCTACGGAGCTTAAGCTTCCGAAATTATACTTTAGGATAAAATTTGTTGAGAGTAAGCTATTGCTATATGAGAAGGTGTTACCGAAGACTCTAGGCCCCTTCTATTTACTGATTGATAAGTCCGGTAGTATGGAGGGTGAAAAGATTATGTGGGCTAAAGCTACAGCTATAGCGTTACTAATGAGGGCAAGAAAGGAGAATAGGGACTTCTACCTCAGATTCTTCGACGGATTACCTCACCCATTGATTAAAGTTCCTAGGAGAATGAAGACTTCAGATATGATTTCATTAATAAAGTACTTAGCCAGGGTTAAGGGTGGTGGAGGCACTGACATAACTAGAGCTATAGCTACCGCATGTGATGATATAACGTCAGGAACCATTAAGGGCAAGTCTGATGTCATCATAATAACTGATGGAGAGGATAGAATATCCGAGACAATAGTTGAAAGAAAGTTGAAGACAGCAAATGCAAGACTTATCTCCGTTATGATTCTAGGTGAAAACAGAGACTTAAGGAGGTTAAGTCATAGATACTTAAGAGTACTAAGATTATCAGGTGAGGAAATACTTAAGGTTGTGGAGGCTTAACGTAGAAAGGTATCTTCCCGTCGAGGTAATCCCTTATCAATGCCTTAGCAGCTTCCTGAAGTATAGGCTCTCTATCCTTCTTATAGAGCCAACCCCTCTTTACAGCTATAGCTCTTAATATTTCATTAGGATCCGTTGAGTCTACACCATATGCCTGGAGAAATGCCTTAGGATTATGCTTAACTATCTTATTGATAAGCTTTATAGCTATTTCAACAGGATTTTCAAGCTCATCAAGAGCTTTAGACCTAATTAATGACTCAACATCATTAGACTCTGGAGGCACTATTCCCGGAGTATCTATTAGGTAAATATTACCGCCAATCCTGTATAATTGAGCCCTAGTTGTGTATCCTGGGGTTCCTGGGTACGGTGATGTTCTTGCTGAGTGTCTACCCTTTAATATATTTATGAGTGTTGACTTACCAACCTTAGGTATACCAAATATAGCTACAGTTATTGGGGACTTACCAGCTACCTCCTTAATGGTTCTCCTTAAAACTCTAGTACCCTTCCTATCTCTAGCAGCAATATATACAGTCCTCACCCCCTCCCTTAATTCAAAATACTCCTTCCAACCCTCAGCAATACTCCTAGGTACTAAGTCCGACTTATTAAGAACTAGAATGAAAGGCATACCCCTCTTCCTAATAAGTGATTCAAGTCTAGGGCTACGAGTAGCTAAAGGATCCCTAATATCAACCAGTTCTAATGCGACATCAGCTAGGTCGAGAAGCTCCTCAACCAATCTCCAACTAGCTAACCTCAAACTCTAGACCCTTAACTTAAGGATTTGAACCCTAAAATTCTATCATACTTAAGGTAATGAGTTAATGCCTTTAAACCTTAAGAATTTAATTCCCACACCTGAGCTATAGTATCTCTTAATAAATTCGTTATTATTGAGTAGTATAGATAGTTCCCAATTCCTAAGTGAAGGACATATGTAGCATCCAATCCTATAGAATCCCTTAAGGTATAACTTATTTAGGGGTAATCCGTTATATGTTAAGTAAAGATGAGTGTGTAATGCACTCCAAAGCTTTAAGGGATACACATTTATTATATTCTTACCCTCATACTCCATAAAACTCTTTCTTGACCTACCTATAGACTCAGCATCCCTATCTCCTAGAACCAACAATATCCTCTTATTCCTAAAGTAATTATTGATTACTGACCTAATTGATGCTTTCTTAAGACCTGTACACCACCTACTATTATGTGTTGGTAGTGAATGGCCTAATTCAAGTTCCTCACTAACAGGAGCTCTTACGTATATGTAGTTAATTCCTAGTTTCCTACTAACAGACTCGATATACTCTATATTTTCATGAAAATCGACACCAGTGTCTGAGTATATCGCTATGACATTAGACCTACCAAATGCTTTAATGGCTAAGAGCAGCGCTACGGTACTATCCTTACCACCAGACCAAGGTATAATGACTTGATCTACACCATCCTCAAAGGTCTTAAGTAGTTTCAGACTTATCTCCTCATAAGTTTTCAATACTTCAACATTAAGTGATAATGTATGCTCTAAATTAACGTTACGATACTCAATATCGGTAGTTTCCTTACTTATTACATCGGGTTTATAGCCCATGTCTGAGAATCTTATAACGGCTACTTTCCTATCCCCTAAATAAATATCGTGAATACCTCCATGCTTTCTGATCAGTAAAACAAAATCACTATGTAATTCTAAATCGATGATCTTCTCTAAGTGTTTAACCCCATCTTGAGTTAATGGGAATACATCATGCAATGGGTTAACTATGTCCTTACTCAGTAGTTTGTCTTCTGATACCTTAGCCTTGTATGCATTAACTTCTGGTTCCCAACCTACAGACATTCTAAATTTTACTCTAGCTTGGTTAATGTACTTAGATATTTCACTAAGAGTTGCATGCCTGACTTCAGCTTTGGGAATTAATGCTGTAGCTACGTGAGGTAGTGCGTCAAGGTGTAGATAATCTTCAGTATTGTAGTCTCTACGACCAGTTAGGACTATGTTAAAGGTGTCTCTATCCTTTACTAATTCATCCACTCTATCCCAGAACTTACTACCTCTAACACCACCTACATGTATGACTTCATTAATGATTCCTTCATGAAACCTTTCAATAGCTGCTCTCACAGCTGAGGCATCAGCACTACTCCTAACTATGACTCTTAACATACTTACCTAAGAGCCCCACACATTACTTATAAGGTTAAGTAGGATATAATGTTTAGATGAAGAACGCGCTCTTCGCTGAGGTATGATGAAGGGCCATCAAACTGATCCTAGGTAGGGCAACATACATGTGAGTCCATTATATGTACGTACTCACTATCAGTTATTATTGATGATCCGTAAACCTTTCTTAACACTCTAGGATTCATTACTTCATTCACATCTCCATAAATGTAAAAACCTCTACCTAAGAGTAGGATTTTCCGTGTAAACTTCAATAGCAGTGAAGGATTATGACTGGTAACTATGATTAATTTCTTACTAGATAGCTGACCTATCAACTTAGCTATTTCAGCCCTACCTATAGGGTCTATTGCTGATAGAGGTTCATCTAATAGGAGTATCGGTGGGTCATGAGCGAGAGCTCTTGCAATGAATACTCTCTGTCTCTGACCACCACTTAACTCCCATATATTACTATTCATTATTGACTCATCAAGACCTACAGCCTTCAATAACTCCTTTATGAAGGCTTTGATATCATTACTAGTGCTCTTGATTCTAATCTTAAGTGATGTTCTTAGAAATTCGTAAACACTCATAGGATAATTATTACTGGATTGTAATGTGAGTTGAGGTACGTACCCTAAGAACTTACCAGCCCTGCTTGGGTTACCAGTAACGTTAACGCCATTTATAATTACGTAGCCTTTCATGGGTTTAATTAGTCCTGCTAGGACCTTAAGTAATGTGGTCTTACCTACACCGTTAGGTCCTAAGAACTGTATTAAGCCTGGACCTTCAGCCCTAAAGTTCAAGTCCTTAATAACTTCAAAACCATTATATCCTGCAGTAAGATCTCTAACCTCTATGTGGTACCTCATATTCTTGATGTTATTTATACCCATCATTACTACCCAATACATATTCTTCTGTGCACAGAGCGTTTAAAGATTTAAATGAAGTGTGCACAGGTTATGAGTAGGGAGTTATGACATTATCGAAGATTATGAATGCTGTTGTGATGTTATTGATAGTGTTGATTACAGTATTTCCTCAAGTCGTCTCAACTAGTAATGGAGTTAGAATAGTTGTAACATTTGACTACTTAAAGTATGATATTAAGCCATTACTTTGCCCAAATGATGTTATCTACTCTTTAGTACCACCTGGTGTTGATCCTCATGACTACGAGTTAAGACCTAACGATATTAAAATACTGAAAACATCAGATATCATCATATCAACAGCACACGCACCCTTTGAGATTAAGATTAGAGAGCTATACCTGCATGGCGAGTTAGGTAATACAACGTTGATAGAGATCCCACATATAAACGGTATGAAGATATACATGAACCCGTCACTTAATAAACCTAATTTACATGCCGTAACATATGACCCTAACAACCTAATTGTATTCATTAAATCCGTAGTGAAAATGCTAGTAAAGCTTAGACCAGAGTGTAAACATATATACATAACTAATATGGAGAAAGTAATTAATGAAATAAGAAACGTAATGTCTCAAGCCCCAAGACTCAACTTAAGAGGTATAGGGTTATCACCACTAACACAGTATGCTGTATCATGGCTTGGTATAAACGTAACTTACCTACTAATTAAAGAGCATGGAGTTCCGATATTACCTCAAGACCTAAAAGTCATTGAGGAATTAGCGAAGAGAGGAGATGTTGATGTGGTCATTGTAGTAGCTTCAAGCATTACGAAGAATTCCACGAGATTAGCGTATGGATCCGATGTACTGCTAGAGCTAGCGCGTAAGTATTCATTAAGTGTTATCTATGTCCCATCTCCATTGATACCTAACAGCACCATGTCTAAGCTGATATTTATATTAGATCAAGTCAGGTCAACAGCTATTAATGTAAGTAGAGGTGTTAGGGGAATTAATAGAGTTGGTATAAGTGAAATTACGAAAGTTACAACATTCCTGCTAGTATTAATGATATTTGGAGCATTAGCTTACATATTTAAAATGCATGGTAAGTTATTGAATAGAGTAACATTAGCATTACTAGTTGGTAGTGCTCTATACTCATCCATAGTTATTTCAATGTCGTATGACGTAAAGTGGGTTCTAGTATTTGCTTGTGCAGGCATATCTTACGGTGTATTGAGTAGTCTAGTAGCTGCTAGAAGGTTATACTTCCTTGCAAGTGCTTCACCCCATGCTGCTTTATTAGCTGCTGTATTGAGTATAGCATTAACATCAATAATAGGTATTAACACGTACTTCTGGGCATTACTTCTGGGTATAGCCCTACTCTACATTGCTGGTTTCATGATATATAGAGGACTTGACGCAGATATTGCTACAAGCGTATTCGTATCACTTACTTCGGCTTTAAGTGTTATAGCTATATACTTCATACTAACGAACTTTAGGTATAGTGCTGATGTACTCTCAATAATTGTTGGTAACCCATTGCTCATCTCCTGGTTTGATGTCTTATTTTTGATAGCTTTAACTCTTGCTATAATATTGCCTATACTGTTGACCTACTATGAGAATGTATATATAGGTATCGACAGAGAGGATGCCATTACTTCAGGATCTAGGTTATGGCTCTACGATTTAATAACCTTTACGGCGCTTGCATTAGCTACTGTAGGTATTATAAAGGTTGTTGGTTTCGTGCTTGAGCACGTATTAATTTTATTACCTGGCTCCATAGCTATAGCCAGCTCAAGGAACTCTAAGGAAGCATTACTAACTAGCTTAATCATATCATTAAGTATGGCATTACTAGGTTTAAATATGGCATCAATATTTAATATAGCACCATCAGGCATGATCGGTCTACTACTTTTCGCAATTTACGTAATGACATTAATACTTAAAAGTAAATAGGAAGCGAGGTCTAGAAGTATTGAGTACTAACTCTTGTAAACTAAATTAACGGGGATGAACCCCTAGCGGGAAACGGCCGTAAGGCCTGGGATGATCGTAGGGCCCTTAACTAATGAGGTTTAAGCCTATTTTAAATGCCTTTAAGTTCATTTCGGCATTCTTCATAGTACTTAATACTTCCTTAAGACTTGTCTCATCAACGTACCCTAACTTAGAAAGCACACCTAAGACTACTATATTTACTAGTCCTCTACAGCCATGCCTCTCAGCCTCTCTATTCATGGGTAGGGTAGTTGAATTAGGTGGTGGTTTAGGGACTAAATCCTCATCGACTATTACGTAATTACCTTTAAACCCCTTCTTGATACATTCCTTATACCCGTTTTGATGTAGTATGACTATGACGTCATACTCGTCAATGAAGGGGCAGGTTATGGGCTTATTGCTATATACGACCCAGGCAATAACTGCGCCACCTCTAACCTCTGCACCGTAACTCTGTAGCTGTGATACGTAGTAGCCTTGCCTATATAGTGCTTGTGCTAAGACTGTTGAAGCAAATACTATGCCTTGACCTCCCATCCCAGCTATTAATATGCTACGATCCCTCATGAGAAATCGCCCTCCTAACATATTCTTTATAGAGCTCCACATATCCAGGTTTATCCTCAGCCTTAAGAACACCAATACCTATTTTACCCTCTCTTGAATACCTATCTAAATCATTAGGATCCTTAACCCTCACACCCAGATTTAGTAGCTCTTTAATTACCTCGCCAGCCCTCTTACCTAACCTCCTAGCAACATAGGTGATACATGGTGCTACTACCTCTATAAATCTGAACCCCCTTCTATATCTTGATAATGCATCCTTTATACTATTCTTTAAGTCTATGAAGTGAGCTATGGTCCACTTAGCAACGTAGTTAGCGTTGGTTGATGCAATAACCTTACATACGTCTATGGGGTACTCAAATGAGCCATAAGGTGTTGTTGCAGTAATTAATCCCATAGGTGTTGTTGGTGACATTTGCCCTCTCGTCATGCCATACACGTAGTTGTTGACTAATATAACTAAAAGATCCATATTCCTCCTAGCAGCATGTATTAAGTGACCTAAACCTATGCTTGCTAAATCACCATCACCACCAATAACTACAACCTCCAAATCCGGTCTAGCTAGCTTCACACCTGTAGCTACAGGTATAGCTCTACCGTGTAGGGTATGTAGTGAGTCTGCCTTAATGTATGGGCTTGGAATCCATGATGAACAACCGATACCACTGACAAATACGTAATTTCTTAAGTCTTCAATACCTAACTCAATAAATGCTTTCGATAACGCATTGATTAATACGCCATTAAAGCATCCAGGACAGAAATTCGTGGGTAATACCTCCTCCCTTAAGTATTTCCTACTAAAGTGTTTGATTAACCTCATGACTTCAATCCCTCCAACGCAATTTTAACTAATTCCCTTGGGTATATTGGTTCGCCACCACCGACCTTTCCGTAATTAATCACCTTAGCATTACCTTCATTAGCTCTCTCAACATCAAGTACTAACTGACCTAGGCTCAATTCAGGTACTATAACTACCTTACACATGCTACATAAGCTCCTTATAGGCTTAAGGTCTAGAGGCCATAAAGTCTTAAGTCTCACAAAACCTGCCCTAATCCCCTTCTCTCTAAGGATCTTAACAGCCATCTTAACACTTCTTGCTACGGAACCAAAAGCCACAAACCCTACTTCAGCATCATCTACGTATCGTGCTTCATACTCGAATATCTTATCGATATTCAACCAAACCTTATCCCAAAGCCTCTTTGAGAGTTTGTAATGAGTTTCGAAACTCCTTGTATCTCTATAACCCCACTCATTATGTGTAGAACCAGTAACTAATACGTAGTAGCCCTCACCTAATGGTGGCATTGGTGGTGCAACTCGCGGATCTTTAGAACCGAATGGTGCTTCACTTAGTGATTTAGGTCTCCTTCTATTGGGAATTTTAATTGATTCATAGTCAGGTAGCTCAATGACCTCTCTCATGTGTGCTATGAACTCATCGGATAGTAGTATTACAGGTACTCTAAGCTCTTCAGCTATGGCGAATGCTTTAACAGTTAATTCGAATGCTTCCTGAGGGGATTCAGGTGCTAGTACTGGAACGGCTTGATCGCCATGCCTACCCCATCTAGCCTGCATTAAGTCACCTTGAGCTGGTTTTGTCGCCTGACCTGTTGCTGGCCCTACTCTCATGACGTTAACGATAACGAGAGGTGTTTCAGTCATTACTGCATAACCTATCCCTTCCTGCATTAGTGAGAATCCAGGACCGCTAGTTGCTGTCATGACCCTAGCACCACCCCATGAAGCCCCTATAGCTACGTTGATTGCTGCTAACTCGTCCTCAGCTTGGAAGAAAACACCACCAATCCTCGGTAGTTTCTCAGCCATGTAGTGCATGATCTCACTAGACGGTGTTATTGGGTAACCAACATAGAAATTACAACCAGCAGCAATAGCACCCTCAGCTACGGCTTCATTACCTGTTACCAATACCCTCCTCAACCCTCTCACCACAAACAATACTTATAGCGAAGTCAGGGCAGTAATTCTCACAAATTCTACAGCCTCTACAATCACCAGTAACTATGGGGTAATGATAACCCCTAGGACTGATGTCATCACTTAATCTTAACACCTTGTAAGGACACATATCAATACATATACCGCAACCTTTGCATAAATTAAGATCTATGTTAGGAATACATGGCATCATGAATCACCAAAGCATTATACCCATAAGTAATAAAGTTTTTCCCTTAAAAGGTCAATTAATATTATGTGAGACATAGTAGCAGTACAGATTTAAAAATATTCATTCTTAAACTACTGAAGACAGAATCAATACATTAAGCTAATTAAGTGGAGTATTACTATGAGTAATAAAGCTAGGTAAGCTTAGAAACATAAAGTCTTTGCAGCTGGTTATTAATACATCCGCTTGGATACTTAGATTAACAGCTGGGGTACTTAGTGGTAGTTCTGCCTTAATAGCCGATACTTGACGTACTATGAGCGACAATGCTAGTTCAGCGGCTATCTACTTAGCTAGTAAGATCACATCTAAACCTCCCGACGAGCTCCATCCCTACGGTCACGGTAAATCAGTTAATGTTACTGCATTCATCATAGGTCTAATTCTATTAATTATTACCGCATTATTGACTTACGAACCAATTAACAGAATCATTAGTGGTTACTCAATCATAGCTAAGTACGCATTACTAGCAGTTAGTGTTCTAGTGCTAACGTGCGTAATGAAGAAATTACTTACGAGGTATGCACTAAGACTCTATAAGGATACAGGCTCACCGTTTGTCCCTAGGGGGTCATTCCCTTCATTTTAGGGTTATTTGGGGTCTCCTCTAGGGACTCCCACCTCGCCTCGGTATCATTGGGTCATGGGTGGTGGTCGAGCCCAACGGCACGAGGCCCCCATCTACAGGACTACCCCCTACGGGGCTTGGAGCTCAGCTCCCATCACCCCATAGGACTTTCAACAATAAACACCCCTAACTAACTCTAATAAAAGTTTCTACCCCTATGTAGGGCTGATGTCCGGCATCATGCCTAGATGCACTAGCTGGGTTTATAGTATTTCCGGTATTCATAGCATAGTTTATTGGATTGAATGCTGTCATAATAGACTTCATAGCAGCATTAGTGATAGTTACACTAATAGGGTGTGAAGGTGTTAAAATAACGATAGATGCTCTACAGGTGTTAATGGATCATTCACCTAAGGAAATGGTTGATGAAGTGAATGGAATAGTACGTAGTATTGAGGGAGTTACTGAAGTACATGATATATGTGTGAGAAGGTATGATGAGGCACTATGCATTGAGATGAAGGTACATGTAAAGCCTAAGATGAGTGTTGAGGAGGCACATAAAATAAGTGAGGCAATAGAAGATGAAATTAGGAGAAGGTTAGGTCGTGAAAGAGTCATAGGGGTACTAATCCACACAGAACCTGAAGGACCTCATAGATAACTTCATATTAAGGTGTTACCTTCAAATTATCTTTAGAAATTTAAGAAAACCACCACTTCTTATTTCTCAAATCTATCACTATTCCTAGGGCCTCGATACACTTATCAGATAAGACTACCTCATCCTCACCTGGTGTAATGAGTGCTTTCGCTAATACCTCTCTTTGTTCCTTACCCGTTGACACGGTAATCTTAACTTTACCCCCAAGATACGAGGAGCCTCTTGTCAATCCAGGGCCTTCGAATTCTATGGGTGACTCAATGTTAAGTTCTAATTTCTCAGCTAACTCGATAGGTAGAGACACCATAGGTTCTGGAGTTTCAAAACCTGTGTTTAATAGAGCTGAGGTGTCGATGCACTTATCAGCATGACATATTTTAACCATTATCCTTAGGCCCACGAACTTTCACCTTAATCTTCATTCTTCTCCATTTTATAGATGTTTTACGATTCTTCCTAGCCTCCCTCTCAATACTCTCAACTCTCTTCAATAACTCCAGCAATTTCCTGCCCATAAATACCCCATGATCTAAACCGCTTCAATAGATAAATACTTTGTTAAGACATATATGATACAGCAATACCCTATCTTAACCTAACACTATATTAATTTGAATTTAATTTACTCCTGATTAAGAATAAGTTTAATTTCCTGAGGGATGGACCTCATGACATTAGTGATAGCTCTTGTTTGGGTCAGGGTGTTTTAGTTTCAGCTGATAGTAGAGCTTCAAGCGGTTTAGTGTTTCATGAGGAGAGGAAGATTAAGCCGATTTACTTCGTCTCAAGCGGTAGTGAATTTGACTTGGGTATAGCTGGTGGTGCTGGTGATGCAGCTTTAGTTAAGCAGGGTTTTAAGATCATTGAGTCCGAGTTTAGGTCGTGGTTTAAGAGTATAGGATCTAAAGAAAGTAGGAATCCCTTAGTTAACGAACTTGAAGACATAGTTTCGAGTATCGAGTCTAAACTCATGATTAGATATAGAGAGCTTAGGGCTTAGGTATTAAGCCCGATGTAAGGTTATTATTAGCAAGTGTTTCTCAAGACGCTAAGCCGTTACTCTACGTATTCGATGATAGAGGTGTAGCTGAACCAGTACATGAGAATCCAGGTTATGCATTACTAGGTAAGAGAGTAATTACTGGCGGTCTCCTTTTATTAAGACTCCAAGATTACGGAAGCTAAAAGGTAAATTAAGATTAGCTCAGACTTGTAAGTATGTATAGACGATAATAACGTGGTTAAAGAGGTACCTAGACTACACATAGGAAGACCTTGAGGAAGAGCTTAGAGAGGCGTTCAAAGGGGTTGAGAGAGGTGAGTGAGGAGTTACTTAGGGAGTTGATTAGGAGGGTAAGGGAGGTTCTTAAGGAGGATGTACCTACTAATGAACATCCTTTAAGGATGCTTCACCATAGTGCTAAGACCGTATATGAGCTATGTAGTCAAGCTCTTTAGCTTTACCCTTAAATAGGACAATGATGTAATTTTACTACTTACTTCTAAAGATTACGGTTTAAATATCCTATTTAAACCTCATTTTAGAATACTTTCAGTAATGAGTTATCGATATATTATTTTAATTCCATTGTATTTTGAAGGTTTTTCATACTTCTTTAGTAACCATTAAGGGTTAAAGACACTCAAGGGGAATGATTTTAAAAATATTTTTGATAGTAGTAAGCTAGGACTTACTGGCTCATGAAGTCTATTACTTGAAACCTATATATTCTACCCTTTAATGTGCCACTAGCGACTTCAGTAAAATAACTATGGTGTATAGTGATTATTACATTTCCTTGTCTTCCTGCCCCCTTAGTAAGTACTACTTCAATATATACATTCTTAGCTAATAATTTTCCGTCCATGAATACATCAATATAACCTTTAACACCAAATACATAAGGTCCAGCATAGCGTTTTCCATGACCTTTTCCATACCAGTAAGCCCAACCTCCAAGATAATGGCAATGTTTAAGATTTCTTAGTGAGAAATGATGGGCAATATCCTTAGGAATCCGCATCGTGAATTCCGCATTAAATGTCCATACTCTATCATACCATCTAAACTCCTTTTCCCTCGCGTCCCATCCACTAGAGGCGTTAATCTTCACATGTAATCTCCAGTTACCAATTACTTCAGCAACCCCACCAGTCTGGCTAAGATCTCCGGAAATTCTATAGTACACTGTTCTGTGCGGTGAAGCCGCACTAACTCCTAATGCGAGAATACTTCCAAACATGAATACCAATATGAGAACTAAAGCTTTGACGGTACTAGGTCTTAGATTTGTAGGGGAAATCATTTCTCTATACGCCCAGATATTGAGGCTCATATCATTAAACTTAAGCCTTACCTAACATATAGATACGCTCATTTTTAAACTTCTCTGTGCCCTAACAAGCACTGTTATATGATACTTAATCAACCCTGTGTAACCCTAATAACATTAAAAGAAAGAGACATAAGTTCTTATCTTGGTAACTACCTTACATCATCCTATCGTGCTCCTTCAGAATCATAAGTGAGAGGCTTAGTGTACAAGGCTTAAGTGTGAAGTAGATCTTCATAAAACTTTTATAGTATTATCTGTACCTCGTTCTGAATCTAAACTTTACTAATAATGTAATCATTAAACTAGCTTATTAATACTGCCAGTAAAGTAGGTTAACAATGATGTAAGATATATTATAGCCTAGAAAGTTACTTAGTTTAATTATTAGGCAACTTCTCAGGCTCTCTAAACATCAATGATATTGATGGTAAATTACCATCTACATCAAGAGAGTTGGGTTTAGCTTTTGACTAAATCACACAAAGTTTTGTAAGTGATCTTGTAGTTATATTTCCTGCTCTACCTATTCCTTACTGTCTTTACTGTTATGTAGGCCATACTCCTGTCTAAGCTCTTCCCTTCTATCCTCTATCTTAGCCTTCACATCATCAATGAGCTCATTTACAATCTCTTTTGGGGATAAGTTAATTACTCTTGGCTATATCCATGACTTCACTCATAAAGCATATTAATGGTAAACTTTTATGTTAGCAAGGAATGTTAAGATGAGGAGGTAAACATTAAAATGTATAGATCCGCTAGAAGAGATAGCACGTGCAAGTTAAGCATGAAGGAGTTAAAGTTCATTACTAAAGAATTAGCTAAAGTAGTAGCTAACCTAGTGGAAAGATTAAGTAGGGAATAGAGCTAGAGGCGTATTTGAGCACATGACCACTAGCTTACGAGGCCTATGTTTCACCAGCTAGGCTATGGCAATACCGTAGATAAACACTAAGTGGGGTACTTAACATTTTTAGTAGAAGACGAGAGAGTATTGTCTGCTTGGTATGTCCATTCTAGGAATGGAGGATACGCTTTTGATGATGGGTGTGTAAGGATGATGCTTGGTAATGTTACGTTCAATCATAGAGAGGATCACTTACATTGCTACATAAACATAATTATAGATACTTGTGATAAATGCTATCCTGACCTCCTCAGTCATGTGTTGAGGAGAAAGCAAGGTCTCCGCAAAATATCTCCATCGAATAGGACTCCAAACATATGCGATGTAATTGGTTATGTCTCTAATGCTTACAACATATTGAATATCTGTATAAACTATCCCAAATATAGACCGTGTGGGAAAAATGTATGACCTGCTTTTCTATATAGCTTAAAAGCTGTAATCTTCTCGATTAGAAGAGCTTAAATAACATTGGTAAGAGAAATATCCTTTATTTAGAAAGAAAATTCAATAACATGAACTGTAAGAACCTCATTAAATACCTATGTTACTTACTTGCTACTTAGTTAGGTTCAAAAGGAAAACGTATGGGTCAATATCTCTAAAAAGTTAATTAAAATTTTAACCAAGCGTTCCAATCACTAATCTATGCAACACATAAGTGAAGTCTTGCTATGAAGTCCTAAGTACTTTGGTGAAAAAGCTGGGATCTTAGGAAATATTTGAAGTACGTATAGACCTTGAAAATAAATACTACCTCAAAGAATCCTATTCAGCATTGGACAGAATCCATGTCCTACCTAAGCTATACCTCCCTATTCTATATCGGTTAAGTCTATCTTGACCTCAGCCTTAAGAGCCTTTAACATGGACGTAGCTACGTCACTTAACTTCACGATCTTCGTTATTAGCGATTTAAACTTTAAAATCAATTATTTAGACCTAGTAAGTCAGGATTAAAACTGAAATTACGGTTTAGCTTAACAGTGTTTCTCTTCTTCACTTAAGGAAGTCATGTATGTTGTTGTTTTGCTATTCCTTTGATTATATAATTTCGGTAAGTGTTCATAATTTTCCTTAGTAGCCTCAATAACTAATAATCGATACGCGTTTTTTCCGGAACCCCCTTAGAAGGTGTGGGGAGTTAGAGTGGCTAGGGTGGTTCTAACTAGTGATAGGGCTACATTCACAGACTTTAGCGGTTTAGATACTTTAGGTTTCGGTCTCTGCTTACCTTATAGGTTAGTGCCTGCGTTCATTCAATATAAGGTTCTATCGCCTCCAATACCCTTAGTTAATGGTAGGGCTTTATTAGCTCCTTACCCTTTATGTAAGGTTGAGGCAGCTCTATTAGCTGCTGGTTTTAAGCGTGAGGATGTTCTTATTGTACCTCCTAATTACTTGAGCCACGTGATCGATAAGGATACGGCTGTAGTGGGTATTCACGTACTAGACCCTATGGGATTAGCACCCGTTTCTTGGACTTTAAGAGTACTTAGTGGTGGTGGAGATACGTGCACTCGCTACGAATTTGAGAGGTTAATGAAGACTATTATAAGACTTAAGAGGAGGTATAAGTTTAAGGTAGTTGCTGGCGGACCTGGTGTTTGGCAGCTTAAAGGGCTTGAGGGTAGATACGGTATCGATGTATTATTTGAAGGTGAAGCTGAGCTAACATTCCCTAAGTTGGTTAAGGACATTTTAAACGGTAAGGAAGTGCCTAGACACGTCTTTGGAGAGTCTGTACCATCTAACCTCATACCACCTATAGTAACGCCATCAAGAAACGGAATAGTTCAGGTTACTAGGGGGTGTCCTAGAAGATGTAAGTTCTGTAGTCCAACAATGTTTAACTTTAGATCCATACCGTTGGAGACTATAATGAAGGAGGTTGAGATCAATTTAAGATCAGGTATTAGGGCTGTAGGATTTACCACTGAAGATATACTACTCTATGGTGCTAGCGGCTTAAGACCTAATTTAGATGCTATTAAGAAACTATATAATCAAACAATTAGCTTAATGCATAGGTATAATGTTGAGGGACCACTCGGTTTTAGCCACGTAACACTATCTACCGCTTTAGTTGTTAAGGAGGCTGTTAAGTACATAAGTGAAGTTAATGGATTAAACGAGGATAGGCCACTATTCCCTCAAGTAGGTCTTGAGAGTGGTAGTCCAAGGATAGTCGCTAAGTACTTTAGTGGCAAACCCTATCCATGGAAACCTGATGAGTGGTGGGATATAGTCATAAGTGGTAGTAAGTTAATAAACGATAATTACTGGTATCCATGCTATACATACATAATAGGCTTCCCAGATGCAACACCTAATGACTACGTACTAACAACCGAGCTAATTGATAGGTTAAGTGAGGAGGGATTCAAGGGCTGGACATTCCCGTTACTCCTAATACCTATTGGTGGTACTATAATTGAGAGAAGTGGTTTTAAGGAATTCCTAACACTTAAGGGGTTACCTCAAGAAGCCATAGATACTATAGTAACTGGTTGGAGGTTAAGTATTAAGTTCTCATATGAGATATACCCGAAGCTTCTTTCAGGAATAAGGAATCCATTAACACGTAAGATAGTTAGCGCATTAGCTAAGAAAGCTATAGATGCCATGAAGGAGTGGGTTGATGGTATTAGAAGAGACCCGGAAATTATTCACAAAGTATTCTCTAAAGTCAATATTAGGACAGTTACGGGATTAACCAAGACACTAATAATCGCTGAAGCAACTAAGGTAACACAATCATTAACACTTATTAGCTAATCATAATTACATATACAACCTTAATCCCCTTCTTAGGGAGTTAAAGACGGTCATAGAAGACGATTATTAAGTAATTTAAGTTCCTTAGCCTTCCTACATAAAGTTTTATGAATTAATAGTAAATATTTACTTCCAAATTTAATGATGTAGAGAAGGTGTCTTAAGCTATACTGATAATACCTCATTAATTACGTATATGTAGTGATTAAAGATAACTTTACATACAATGCCATAACTTAAGACAATAATAGAGAAAGAATGTAAGGAAGTGATTGAAGCAAAAAGCAAGTAGTGCCGGGAGCGGGATTTGAACCCGTGGAAGGGCACACTGCATCCATAGCTAAGGAGGACGGAGAGCATTAGGTACCTAGCGAAGGATAACTTACCAGCGCCAGTAGTACTGAATATTGCTTCGTATGTTCTCGGAACTCCTCAAAGAAGATACCAATCAGTACATCACCACGTAGTCCTAAAGGTATGACATCATTAGTAACTAAATTCTTAAGCCCCTTAACTTTAAGCTCGTCTTTGCCGAGGCCTATGCCGAGAAGGCTAGGTGGTAGCTCTAAGGAGATATAGCCCGTCCTGAGGGGTAAAGAAGGATTATGTGTTGGTAGATTAACGAATAACGCTAACTCTCTAGCACTTAAGACTAATAGCTTCTTGTCCTTGAATATCCTACCAAGTCTTAGGGGTATGCGTTCCTCAGCAATCCTTAAGTCCTTATTCCTTAACTCCCTAACCTTAAATCTAAACGAATTACCGCTAAATTGATTGAATGCTTGAGCTACCTCAAACACCTTATCCTTCGAGTCCGCGTAAACCCTGGTCCTCACCGCGAATAGGGGTGAAGTCATCTTCAGCTGTGCCTGCCTTATCTGATACTTCTCAAGGTCTAGCATGAACTGCCTTCACCTAAGCCTGTAGTACTCCCTCTCATACTCGTAGTAGGGGTAAGGTCTATCAGATGTTAGTGATGCTGGGTTAAGCATCTCGGATAGATCCTTAATGATCTGCTTAGCAACACTCGTAGACCTACCAGTAGTCTTACTGAGGACCCAATCAGCAATAACAGACCTACCACTGGGTTCAGGAGCGAATATTATCTGTACGAAGGTTCCAGGCTTCATATTAGCTAGTATCACATCTATGGGGTTAACCTCTAAGGGCTTCTTCTCTGAGTGACTAATCAGTACGTTCCAGAAAGGTCTAGAGAGCCTAAGCTCCGCTACATACCAAGAACAGCCCCTCCTAATACGGTAGCGCTGCTTCCTCTCGTCATACTCTAAACATTTAGAAGTTACTAGTAAGGACTTAAGACTCGGGGGACTAGCCTCCTCAATAATAACCTTACCGTATATGGTTTTAAGTGACTTCCTAAGATTCCTTAAGACCTCACCATGACCTACCAGGTATATACGTATGTACTTACCGGTATAGACTATCTCGAATGATAGGTCATCCTTAACACTCGAGAACAGCTCCTCAAGCTTAAGGGGTTCAACCTCAGACTCAGGATGAGGAACAAGCTCAAGAGCACTCAATATACTCACATATACCACCAAAGCAACATAGCTGTTACTCTTGCCTATCCAGCATAGCAGTTTACGCTTAATACTTAATGAATGAAAGGAGCAGTTATAGATAGGAAATGTCTCACAAAACCTCATGGGATATTGCGGGGCAAATCGCCGAACATCTAATGCAGGAAATAATCACTAAGTGGAATATACATATAAGTGTGTTTTTAGCTATAATTGCAACCCTAGCTTTAGCATCACCATCATTATCAACAACTATTCACTACCTCATATACTTCGTAACCTTAGCAATAGTATCTGTCGTACCTTTTATAATTAGGGAGGACGGGGCGTCCACAGTAATTTTCGACATTACTGTTGTAGGCGATGTTATTCATGTAATCAAGCATGTAGTGGATAATCTAAAGAATGAAAGAAACTTTACCTGTCAGGAAGCCGCAGAAAGGAACGCATTTATATGTACGCTTGATCTCGGTAAAGAAGAGAGATATAGCATTAGGTTCTTCAAGTTACATTATTACTTTATTCTCCCTAAGAGGGGTTTCAACCACATGTTAATAGATATCTACGTTGATGCTAAATTCTGCGGAGTTTTATACTATTCAATTAAGGGGCTGGTAGAATCCATTGCTTACACTATTAAGTCGAGATCTAGAAGACATAGCGAGGTATTAATTCCGAGGACGCTTTGGAGTGAGTTAAGAGAGGATTTAGTGCTTGAACTTTCACATCTGATAAGGGTATGTGAAGATGGGAATTTAAAATTCATGACTTACACATAACTTTTTGCAAATGTTTAAGCCTTTTGTTAGAGGTTTTATTCCTTAAGTAGCTCCTCATATTTTTCTCGCGTTAATACGTTCTCTATTATCTCATCTACTAATGCCTCACTTACGAATCTAACCATGTAGTCTGGTGGGTAATATTCTTTAGGTGTTATGCTGAGGGGGTTTATCGAGCCTAGGTAAAGAATTTCATCATCTATTATCACTGCCTTAAAGTGTAGGGCATCCACCTCAACAACCTTCATACGAGCTTTCTTAAGTTCCTCAATTGCATTTCTATGGGTTTCAGGATCACTAACCCCTCCTTTACCTCTTCTAGCAGGTCTAGTGACTATAACAAATTTTACTCCCCTACTTATTGCATTACTTACACTCTTGATGCTTAAGAAGAGCTTTACACGGTCAGTATTTAGGTATGGTGAGAATATCATAACAACAGCTTTAGAGTGCTCTATATCCTCTGAAAGTATACCATCAAACTTAGCAACATCAACTATCTTAGTTGAAGCCTTAAAGACCTCCTCTCTCAACCTCTTAAGAATGGGTCCTTTTTGAATACGTTCACGTAGGAACTTTCTAAGAGGACCTTCACGCTTAAATATCACTTTAAACCCCGCAATAGAGGTTACTGAACTAATACATAAGTATTAATTTAATAACTAAGGTATCACTTTCTAATCATAACAGTCTGAAATCAATATCTTAGTATTATTACCCTTGCTTTTAGCGGGAAGTTCACTATTCCTATGTCTTCAGCATTGATTGTTAGGTAGTTCTTGCTTGCTGTTTCTTGGTATATTACCTCTCCTGTCTCGGTGTTGACTATTATTACTTTGTAGCCCGGTCTTAGCCCTGTTATGTTTATGTATTGTGACTTAACTACTAGGATTTCATCAAAGCCTATGTTTACGTAGTATGGGGTTGAGTCGAGTCTCCATGCTCTATAGGCTTTAATTTCGACTCTATGGCTTCCATAGGTGTTGACTACCGCCTTAAGGAGTATCCAGACACCGTTTACACCGGAGTTTCTAGCTAAGGTTCTTGAGTCAATAATTAAGTCTACGTAGGGTATGACCGAGACACCATAATCCATTATGTAGGTCCACGCATAAACCACCCCCTCACCGTTAAAGCTGAAGGTTAGGGATGCTTCAGGCCTGTCTGGATCTCCAAGACCCTCCTCTATTATTGTCCATGTTGAGTTGGGCCTAACCGCGTTATCGCTACGGAACCACCATAAGTCATCGCTCGGGTCCTTACTAGGTATCGATGTCTCGTTATCGCATGCGTAGTAAGCTATTAGGCCGCTAGAAGTCTTAACTAGACCGCTACCTCTTAACTCAAATACATCCCCAGGCCATAAAGTACCTGTCCAGACAACCGCTGAGTAGTTACCTACATGAGGCAGTACGTATATGTACATGATCGTGAACTCTAGGTCTACGTGACCAGCTATGGTGGAGTTAACTAGGTACTCAATAGTTACTTCATGGGGGTTCTGAGGACCGAAGGTTACGTTAGCTATGGTTAGGGTGTAGTCTAGGTGGTTAGTGTAGGGTACTTGATACACATTAAGCCTAGCTCTATCATTAACTACCCTCCCGTCAACCCATACATTGCCGGGATAGGCATAGGCGTAGAAGTCCACACTAAACTCTCCAGTATAGATCAGCGTACCACCCACGATGATGTCGTACCTACCAGGACCTAAGGGCACATTAAATGTGATGTTTAGTGATGGGTTTGTGACGGGGTCCCAACCAAACCTGAAGCCGAGACCCATATCCCAATCCTGAAACCAACCCTCATAGGTAGGTCCTTCAGGAACTACGTAGCCAAACCTAAGGTAGGGCTCAACACCAACACTCCTAGCACGATGCTGAAACTCCAAAACCCAAACACCAGAAACATTAGAAATAGGGTGGGGATTTCCACTTACGTCTATCACTACGGTCTCAACGTCGTTAGGGGTTAGTGTGACGGTGTAGGTCCTATTGAAGTGATAGCTTCTGACGTCATTGAACCATATTTTGACGTCATATCTTTGAGGTATTAGGTTCTTAAGGAGTATGTAATATGGTCTATTGGTATAGGTTATTGGTTCATAAAATCCGTATACGAGGCCTTGTTCATCGTAGAGCTCTATCCTTATGTTTCTTGCAGGCTTTCCTGAAGCGTATATGTTTAGCTCTAATGCTGCGGTCTCTAGCTTTGCAGTAATCTTAAATGGATTAGCAGTTACGGGATCTATTAACAACAACTCAGGAGTGTATTCTAACAACTCAGGTATTGTCCACGCCTTAGACGTGGTTATAGTCACATACTCACCAGGGAATACCGTAAAGCCCGTAGGCTTTGACGTCTCTATCGTTAAGTTCCTGTCTAGGTCTCTGCATACATAGTAGGTTAGGTTTTGGAGTTCTGCAAGGCATAGCTCTGCGTAGCCAATCTTGAATGCCCTACCACCATCGTTAAGTAGCGTTATCTTGAGCCTATAGTAGCCAGGCGTATCAGGTATTAGGTCTATCGATACTAGCTTTAAGTGCTGCATAACCTTATTTTGATAGATGACGCCCTTCTCTGTTATCCATGACGTATAGGCGTAGTATAGGACTGCTAACCTACCAGCCATTAAGAGGAAGGCAATGATCATACCTATGAGGAGTATGGACCATCCTACAGCGAACTGCCCTTTCCTAAACCTAGACCCCACCATTCAGGATCCCGAAAAGATAGAGCAGTAGCAGTGACACCTAGTTAGCAGTAATAACCGCTAACCTAGTGGTTTGCAGTGTAGACTGCAAACTGAGTACCTTCTTGGAGTCTCTGGTAAACAGTGTTTACTGAAAACCATTATCAATTTTAAAATTGAGAGTTGATGCTTCATTTCTCATTTTTAAAATCTAAAATTGAGAATCCATGACGTTACGATAGCTAATATGGAGTTAACGGTTATAACTTTTAACAAGGAGGGTAGGTCGTAGTTAAGAGTTATTAGTTATAACTCTTAACTACTATAGTCTTCAATCTGTGCTGTATAGAGTTTTCGGTTAGCATTCTTCACTAAGAACTTATGGTCTAGAGTCTATACTTCAGAATTGAGGAAGGTGTAACCGGTCTAAAGTTTAGAGTTTAGATTTAGAGGGAATAGCTTCAATATCTCGTACCGAGTTTGAATTCCGTAATGCAAACTCTGAACAGCCAAGTACTCAGTTCATATTCTGAATTCCAAACTCAAAACTGAATTAATCAAAAGGATAAGCCTGAACCCATTTACCATTGACTAACTTTTCAATCTTTATTACGCCATTTAATAGCTTGCCAAATGGATAATTTATTTCATTCTCCAGTATTATGAAGTTCTTGTGCCAAGACTGCCTTAAGGCTCCCGTATCTACCCAGAGGTAGCATTCGAGTACTGTCCCATTTCTTAAGTGGAATCTAAGACCGTACTGGTTTTTCCACCAAGTCTCGTTACATAGGAGTGCTGAAGCGTGAGGCTCCCTAACCACGGTAGATAGATCCATTACATTAAAACCAAGAAGCATCCCTAAATGAGCCGCAACACCTGCCCAATCACCGCATATACCACCTTTTACGAAGAACTCCGTTAATGTATTGGGGTTACCGCCATATCTAGACTGCTCTATGATGTCCCTAATTATTAATGCCTGCTCTTTCGCATTACTACCTAATACTTTAATGGCAGGCACCAGTACATGCTTTAAGTACGTTAGTCCTTCAAGAAAATCTATCGGATAAGCTAAGAAGCCGCTATAATTCGTCACTAACTTGGGTACTGGAACCTCAAACACAAAGTACGTTAATACCCCATGAACAGGTATGTCTTTACCTACCTTATAGACCTTAAATGTTATGTTTTCCTTAGTAAAGCATACATTAAGCTCCCTCTGCCTGGTAAACACTATTGCGCAATGCTTATCGCCATTTTCCTTAAACCACAACCCCTTATATGCGGTTAGATTCACATGAAGGTATGCTTTACTTCCCTTCATTGTTAATACTGCTACATCACCTAAATTCACAGTCTTTACTGTAGTTGTAGATGTCTTGTGTAAAGTATCTAGTTTGATTTCCCATATGCCCGGTGATGTACCCCTATAGTGATGTCTTTGAGTATTCATGGCTATGGCTAAGATCGCTATGAGTATGAGTGCTGTAGCTACTACGGCTATCGCTACCCCCTTACCCACCCTAACCCCCATTACTAGATTCCCGCATTAAGGTTTATAAGTATTTTCGTATTTTTATATTGTGGTGTTCGTTTTTGAGTGCTGAGGTATTCGTTTTCGAGGCTAGGCTCACACATGTAACTGGTAGGAAGTTGGGTGTTTACGTACCTAAGGAGCTGGAGAGAGCAATCAGTAAGTATCTAGGCAAGAAGGTAGTAGTTCACATATACATACCTAAATACCCACTATGAGGTGTTGAGTAATGCCTATAACTAAGGATGTTCTTATTGAGAGAGTTAAGTACTTAAGGGATAGGCAGAGGTTTTATGAGGGTGTTGGGTTAAGCGTTATTGGTCTATCAGGTGTTGCTTTAAGTATTGGTGAGTATTATGGTAGGTTAGCATTGCTTTCCCTAGGATTTATCTTAGGGTTATTAAGCTTTATAGGACATATTATTGTGGAGAAGGAGTTAAGTAGCATATGGGCTGATATAATGAAGGATCCAAAGCCTAACTACTTAAGTGTGCCCTTAATAGCTTTGATAGGTGTTACTATATTCCTTATAATACATATAATCCAGCTCATACACCCATGACTAGGTAATTAGCAGTGGGTAAGCCCCATGAAGAACCCTGAGTGGTGGGAGAAGATTCCATGGGTGGGTGTAGCAGGGCTAATCATAGCTATAGCATCACTAATAGCGTTAATACTTACTTGGTAGCGTTTAAAGAATCATTAACTAAATCTAAACTTAAAATTAATGATTCAAGAATTAAGTCATTCACTTACTTTATCCATTAACTTCTTAACCCCCTCGTAGAGCTTCCTTACCCTTGACTCACTAATAGATCTTTCAATGAAGTTGGAATCCAGTAGTAGTTGAGCTAATTCGTTAATAGATTCTCTAGCCTTTAGAAAACCTTCTATTAAAATCACCACGATTCCTCGCCTTCCATATTAAGCTCATCTCGATATTCATCAATATTTTCTCTCTAAAGCTATTCTCTATTATTATGTCATGTGCGAGTGTATAGATGAGTTTCCTCTCAATAATTAAGTTTATTAGTTCTTGAGCAAGTTTTCTTGATCTCTCATACGTCATTATAGCTCTTAATCCTTCCTCACTTAATAATCCCTTAAAGATGTGGGGTAGTAACTACAACCAATCCCCTAAGCGATCTCTCATGTCGTACTCACCGTAAATAACATCCTTAATTAGTCTAGTAACCTCACCTTCTAAGCGGTCTTCAAACCTGTCTAAGATATGGTGGAGTATGTAGTATAACTCGCCCTTAACACCAAATTGAGATGATACGGTGGCTAGTTGAGTCTTTAATGCCTCAACATCATATCTGCCACTATCATGACCCTCACTTTTATCTATAATTTCATCTATTTCCTCACTATGAAAGCCTATTACCAAGTCACCCCATTTAGCATGTAACCTCCAACTTGGCATCTCAAAAAGAATCATAACTATGATTTATATTCTTATCTTAAGAATAAAGAAATTAAAGAATAAGTAAGATAAGTCTGAATAGCAAAGGAGATCTAATGATTTCTTAAGGGTTGAGAACTCCCTCACCACGCCTAGCTATGTTAGCTGTCTTAGCAAAACTAAATAATTAATGAGATTATGGTATCTAAAACTATAGTATATGAAGCGTAGAGTAGTATGGAATATATAGTATTCATAGATTAAGACATCGATGGAAACACGTATGGCTCTAAAGACGATTGATTAACGAATGTCGGTAGGGCTAGCGAGACCTTAACGGTAGGTGTAACTACAGCATTAGTTAAAGTATTAGCTACAGACTTAACACCCTCATCTGCCTGACGTAGAAGTCATTCAAAGAAAGATCTTAAATGGCATACTAGATCCCACGGAGCACAGCCATCACTAAGAGCAATTACGGTAAAGTTTAGGTGTTGGTCAATCACTTAGGTCCCCTAAGGAGAAAAAGCAGTTAGTTTTGTTTCAATCCGAAGTGAAGAACTTTATAGCATTGTATATGAACGCTAATACCGCTAACGCCCCGCCAATCCATTGAGCGAACGTTAATATGTTGTTGAATGTGTTAGCAACTGACTCAAGACCTGGTGGTGGGCTTGATAGTGCACCGCCAGTTATGAAGTCTACTATTGGCTTAGCAGCAACAATGAATATTAGCCCTATAGCAATGATACCCATATTCCTTCGAGCTCGTGCTTGCTCCATAGGATCACGTAGGATCCCCATCTAACACCACCGAAGAACACTAGCAGTAGCTATATGCCATCCTACAAATTACTTCTAGGTAGGGACTTGTGAGGTTCTTATACCATAAAGAGACCATAGAAGTAAAAATAATCCCGGAAATAATTGCTTCACACCTCGCTGAGCACATAACAACGACTAGATTTGATACCAAAATACATGCTATGAATAAAAGTAACTTCCTAGGCTTCATTGGTGAAGAGCTAACTCGGAGATACGTACTACCTAAGTTATGCTCTAACTACGACTATGCAGTATATTTTATAACTAATGCTAAGTCTGTACAAGAAGCCGTTATAAGGAAGGTCGTAGATAAAGAGCTAAAGAATGTAGAATTACCACAGATGTTCCAACAAAACCTTGAATACTTAGTTAAGTTGTTTAATGATGGAACTACTGAAATCCCTATATACGTGTATAAGGACCTGAGCGAGTATATCGGCTTAATTGTTAAATGTGAGATATTCAACTCTTTAATAAGTTCCTTAGCTGAGTATCTCCGTATACTTAAGATACGCTCAACACTTTTCCCTCTATTCTATTCTAAATTATTTGACTTTGTATGTCTTTCATTAAGTGAGGTTCTTAGAAAATCAATGTTAAAGCTAAAGATATATGAGTGTACTAAAAGTGTGTTTTATCCGACTATGATTAGTAAAGGTATATGTAAGCCTGTTATGCAAGAAGAGCTTGAAGTCTTAATACCGAGGTATGAAATTAATCGTGTTAGATTCATTGAGGTTAAGACAACTAGTAGAAGTAGCGATGATGTTATTAATGAGGCGAGATGGGACATGAAGAGAAAAATTGAGAGTATACGTAATGAGGAATTATTCTTAAGACTTATAGAGAAGGGTAATCTTGATGCGTATCTAATTTTCGTAAGATTAACTAGTGATTTAAGGAATGCCGTAATATCTGTTTACGAATTTAATGTACCTCGTTAACTCATCATAGTATCCCCTAATTCTACCATGCAACCTTAACTCGGTATAAGCAGCCATTCCCTCTAGATACCATTTAGGTCCTTGAATTCCCTCCATATCTTGCACGTAATGTACTAATTCATGATCCAAGACCGAAATAAGTCTTCGGATCTGTTCTTAGGTATATCTAGGAGTATTATACCTAGACCCCAAACATACTTACCTCCTGGCTTACTGGATTCTCGGAGCATTAACCACACAGTCGGTAATGCTAGGTTACTTGGTGCTGGGGTACTAAATAATACATTATATATTAGATTTAACCTCTGAGATAGAATTCTCTCAATGAACTCTCTAACCTCACGCCTTCTACGCCTTACGTCATCACTAATGAGATACTTAAAGATGTATAGCAGGTTTATACCTATGAGGTCTAGGAATGCGTAAATAATTAATGTAAGCCCTATTAGTGCTATTATTAAATGAAGCATCATATCATCCCGTAAAGTTTTAAGTCATTAATTAACTTCTCAAGCTCCTCACGAGGGCTTCTCTTTGGATACATAAGCCTTAAGACATGCCTCCAGACAATTAACCGTTCTAGCTTAAGCTTTGAGGTTAACTCAAGGTCTTTAAGCCAGCCTGTAATACCTAACCATAACTTAAACCTAGGTTCGAGGACCCTAATCACGGGCTTAATATCGATGCCATCACTTAACTCAAATGACGCGTTATAGAACACTTCATCACTATTAACGTGTGCTGCAACTGTATTCAGGTCATTAATGTAGACATACTTTATTTGAGGAATGAACTTAAGTCCGTAGATCTTACATAGACACTCCAACTCCTTAAGGAGCCTTAAATACCTGTGAAACCTAGCGTAGTTACTAACCGAGGGGTCATTGATCAGGACAGTTATGTCCGGGCCTAAGACCCCCTCAAAGTCTAGGGTTGCTATGTCATGTATTAACGTATTATTGATGGCTGACTCAACAACCTTATCCCTAACACCGCCCAACCACAACCAATACCTAATACCTAAGCCCCTAAGCACTTTGGAGAGCCCATACATCGTGCTTAGTGAGAAGCCCCTCAAGGTGAAGACAGCATCGAATATGTAGCCGTAACGCCAA
>Ga0190313_1000119_pt1 | contig 50692 bp, 58 predicted proteins | sample 4870071011_MG_FD_169989 | JGI IMG/M metagenome (GOLD analysis project Ga0190313, IMG submission 169989) | Hydrothermal vent sediment bacterial communities from Southern Trench, Guaymas Basin, Mexico - 4870-07-10-11_MG | ecosystem: Environmental > Aquatic > Marine > Hydrothermal vents > Sediment ...
CTTTCCCTATCAGAAATGCGGCAAACAAAAAGAAGGGGAAGAGAAGCCCCATTATCACGACCGGGCCTTTGAGGTAGAAAATACGCATATCTTTTTCCACGACCGATAATGACCTGAAAAATTGGGATACGATTTCAACCATTTTTATCACCCACGAGGTACAGGAACACATCTTCAAGGGATGGGGGATGCGTGCTCAGTGTTATGATTTTCAAACGATTCCGTTCAGCATATTTCACGACATCTCTTATCGTGGCATCGGCATCCTTCGTATAGATTTTCGCCTTATCTCCCGTTATCTCAATCTTTTCCGCATCTCTCACCGATTTTTCATCAAAGAGGAACGGCTGAAGGCTCACTTCCACCACCGTATGCGTCCTTCCAATCTTCTTTACTTGCTCCGGGGTATCTATCGCAATTATCCTCCCTCTTTTAATTATGGCAAGCCTTGTGCACAGCCGATTTGCGTCGCCCATGTTGTGTGTTCATGAAAATGGTTTTGCCCTTTTTATTCTCATCCACAATTATCTTCTTTATCATCCTCGCACTCATCACATCCAGACCAGAAGTGGGCTCATCCAGGAACAGAATCTGCGGGTCGGGAAGCATCGCCATGGCAAGGCTCAATCTCTGCTTCATCCCCTTGGAAAATGCTCTTACCTTTTTGTCCTTTCTATCTGACAACTCGAAAAGACTCAGAAGATATTCACTCCTTTCCTTTATAACGCTCTTTTTCATCCCGCAAAGTCCGCCCACGAGTCTGAGATTCTGCATTGCCGTGAGGTCGATGTATGGGTTGGCGGTTTCGGGCACAATCCCCATGTTTTCCCGCGCCTTTATCTTTTTCATATCTCATATCGTAGCCGAGAACCCTTACCTTTCCATCCGTAGGTTCCAGTATTCCGGTGAGCATCCTTATCGTGGTTGTTTTTCCCGCACCATTCGGGCCGAGAAAGCCGAAGATCTCGCCTTTATTCACGGAAAAACTTATGCTGTCCACAGCGAGGAAATCGCCGTAATATTTGGTGAGTTTTTCAATCTCTATCACGGGGACCTTCAATGCATATTGCCTCCTACCGCCCTCCATTACTCCGCATCCCGCATGGCCTGACGATACTCGGCCAGAACCTCTTCGGGAAGTTTTTCCGTCTTCTCCTTTGCGAGGTCCTTTACCTTGGACCATATTCCATATACGGCCACATACTTCTTTGCCTGTTCCTTCGGAGGGAATTCTATGGCACTTGCGGGACACATGTTGGCACAGGTGGTGCAACCAACAAGGCAGTGATTCGGCTGAACAACCACAGGCCTGCCATCAACGGCGGCGTAAACGCCTCTTCCACAGAGGGCGACACATAGCATGCACTTTGCACACTTGCCATAATCTATGGTGGGGTGCCAGTCCAACTTATCTCTCTCGACTCCGAACCAGTAACTGAATTTATCTTCGGACATTGGTATCACCGAGAAAGGAAAAAATCGACAGTATTTAAGGTTTTTCAAAAAAAGTTGAAATGCCTGCCGAGACAACCCGAAGCCAAAGGAAGTAGGATATACGACTCGCCCTCTGTTCGGCGAAAAACTTAAATTAACATATGTTTTTACTACGACTATGAGAAAAATCATAAATTCAATAAACAGAAGTCTTTACCGCGAAACAAAGCGACTTATGATGCATTGGGGCTTTGGAGAAACATGCTCATCCATATACGCCCTCCTCTTCATCTCTGAAGATAGCATGACCGCGAAAGAGGTGGCCGATGAACTCGGCTACGCATACTCTTCGATGATCAATGAATTGAACAAACTCAGGCGAGAAGGAGTCATAATCCGGGAACGGAAAGGAAGAAAGTACGCCTACGCCGCTGTAAAAAGTATCGACTCAATTCTTTTGAAGGAAAAGGAAAAGACCCTTTCCATTCTGAAAATGATGGGTGAGCACATGAAAAAACACAGGGATATGCTTGAGGAGAAAGCTTGGGAATCCGTGGAGAGATCAATAGATATAATAAAAGGGGGGTTTGAAAATGAAAGAAAAGAATGAGATGGATAAGAAAAAACTTAATGAAGAGGACATCCTGAAATATCTCCAAACTGTGATGGACAACAAATTTGCCCATTACATCATGAAGGAGATGGCAGAAACAAAGAAGATAGAGAAGTCACTGGCGATATACGCAGGAGTGGAAAAACCCTCGGGCGTGAGGGAATCTCTCCGTGCAAAGACAGTCTCGGTCGCCATTGAAAGGGCAGCAAAAATGTTCAATGCGGAACCGGAGGATATCAAGTCATTTCTGAAGGACCCTTATATGAGAAAGGGATTCAGCGTTATAATAAGGGGAATTGCAGAGTATGGAATATCAAAACCCCAGAGACTTTCCGCCCCTTTCATGGTGGTGTGGAACTTCACAAAGCAGTGCAATCTCAAATGCAAGCACTGCTATGCGAACGCAAAGCCATATCCTGCACCGGACGAGCTGACACTTGAGCAAAAGATGGAGGTCCTCAGGCAACTGGACGAGGCAGGCGTAGCAGCGATATCGTTTTCAGGGGGAGAGCCCCTCATAAATCGCGATTTCTGGCTCGTGGCGAAAAAGGCATCGGAGCTCGGCTTCTATGTGAGCGTCGCAACAAATGGAACGCTTATAACCGAAGAAGTGGCAAAACGCCTAAAAGAAATCGGCGTCAGATATGTGGAGATAAGTATTGACGGCCCGACAGCGGAGATACACGACGAATTCCGGGGGGTTAAAGGGGCCTTTGACCGCTCGATAAACGCGATTAAGATCCTGAAGAAGCTTGGAGGAATAGATGTCGGGATTGCAACGGTGGCAACCCATCACAATCTCGATACGATGCCCGACATGATAAAACTGGGAAGAGAACTGAATGTTGACCGGATGATATTCTTCAACTTCATACCAACAGGCAGGGGAAAGGATATCGCGAAAGGAGATCTCCGTCCAGAAGAGCGGGAAAAGCTTATGAAATATCTCTATTCCGAGTGGCACAAAGGAGATATGCAGATATTCTCCACATGTCCTGCCTATGCTAGGATATCACTTACTGCCGTGGCAGAAGAAAAAGGTCACAAACTATCCCCGACGCATTTTGCAGATATAGAACTTCCGGAGGAATACATGAACGCCGGCCGGACTCTTGCCGAATTCATAGGCGGATGCGGTGCCGGAAGAATATACTGCTCGATAGAGCACAACGGAGATGTACAGCCATGTGTTTTCATGCCTATAAAAGTAGGAAATGTTATAACGGACGGGTTCCAGCAGGTATGGGATACCAGCGACATCTTTCTAAAATTGAGAGACAGGGACGCCGAGGAATATGCGTGTTCCACATGCCCGTTCAGGTATGTCTGCGGAGGATGCAGGGCCAGGGCATATTCATACTTCGGAGATGTTCAGGGCCCGGATCCGGGGTGCATCATACAGAAGGATAAATGGGACGAAGTGACTGAAAAAGAGGATGAAGACATCCATAATGCCCATATGGGGGAGTCGGGAAAAAATCATGCCTCTTCATAATTAAATAATGGCAGATATTATGAAAATAATCGTAGCCGGAGCCGGGCCGGCCGGCCCAGGTTTTTCCATTCGAGCGGTGAGTCAGGGACACGATGTCGTTCTTCTGGAGAGAAGGAAAGACGAGAGAACTTCCTTCTGCGGCGAGATGACTACCCTGTCCCTCATGCCGGAGGGCTTTGCCAGAAGGCTGGCTGCGGAATCCGTTCTTTCCCACTCGAAAAATATCGGCCTGATATTCCTGGACGAAAACTACCGGGAACTCAGCCGAAGGGTGATTCCGCACAGCACATCCGTACTGATAGATTCAGGAGAGTTCCGCAGCAAACTTAAACGACTTGCAGAGAAAGAGGGCGTCGAATTCATGTTCAACACGGTACTGGAAAGAGTGGCCGTCAGGCAGAACTCCGTTTCCGCAATCGTCCGCCGCAAGGGGAAGGGAGATAGAAACATCGGCAAAGACACTCTATGTGGCTCTGAAAACCTACGAAAGGGAGAGAAGGATGTTCGAACGGATGTCCAGATATGTGATGGCACCGGACGTGGAGACGCTTCTTGCGATTGGGAAAGGAGAGATAAAAAAAGCGTCATGTTCTCCGGTTAATATGCACACACCCGCTGCTCACTCTGTCCGCACTGAAACGCATCGGACCAGCTAGGGTAAGGAGGTATATGAATGAATACGAAAGAAACAAATAATAGTATAAAAATAGCCTACTGCCCAACAATGGAGGTATTTACGAATGACCTCTCCGACATAGACGGTCTGGAGATAATTCTTGTGCCGAGCGCAGGGCAGGCTCTTTTTCTGCTGAAGAGCGGCATGCTGGATGGGGTCATAATAGGAAGGCGCGCAAAACGGCAGGAATTGGGCGATGAGACCCGTTTTCTGGGGATCAAAGGTGGTTATACCCTTGTGTACCGGCAGAAAACAGGGATTCCCGTGGAAGCCCTTAAAGACATTGAGGTACTCACATATATTGACGATGAGAAGATTTCACATATCTCCGGGTTTTTCAGGGCCGTAAGACAGCTCAACAGTCTCGATGAATGCCTGAAATACGGGCTGGAAATCCCTGTTATAATAGATTGGGACGACTACCGCGATGACTTCGAACTCCTCATACCTGTGAACGAGCGTGGAGAAAAGGTTCCCGAGTTTAGGGCCCCGGTATTATACCACAATGGAATTTCTCAGAGAATCGTTCAAAAAATCGATAAAATAATAGCTGAAAGCACACGAACACAACAGCCTTAAATATGGCAAAAGAATCAGGAATCATGAAGATAGCGATACCCAGCACGGATGACAAAGGCTTTGAAAGCCGCGTGGAAGAGCACTTCGGAAGGGCAAGATATTACACGATAATCGATATCGAGAGCATGGAAGCGAAAGCGGTGCCCGTGCCGTTTCAGGAGCATGGGCCGGGTGACATACCGGGTTTCATAAAGGAACAGGGGGCCGACACTGTCATAGCCTACGGAATGGGAGGAAGAGCGGTGCAGTTCTTCGATGAAATGGGAATAAAGGTCGTCACAGGGGCACAGGGAAAAATAGGCGATGTCGTCCAGGCATATGTTGAGGCAAGGTTGGCTGTGGACGAGAACTGGAAGGAGCGCGGCGACTTCGGAGAACACAATCACTGAGACAACCCCAAAGAAATTAAATGGGTAGTGCATAAACCAGCGGTGATAGTATGGATGCTCTACCCGTGATGGCCGGACTGATAACAGCTGCCGGATTGATACTGCTTGTCTTTTCAATGATAGCATACAGGCGAACCGGAATGAACCGCATGCTCGTAATCGGTGGCATACCCGGAGTTCTGTTCATCAAAGGGATATTACTGCTTCTCGGAATCTGGAATATTGTGGACACGAGTTACGAGACCATGGCGGGATTCGACCTTCTGATGGCATTTGTCTTGTTGGGCGCTCTTTTCGGAAAGGAGTGACATGGAGAAGATACTCCAGCTTGAGGCCAGAAGGCGCGTGTTCGAGGCGGTAAGGGACAATCCCGGAATACATATGCGGGGGTTGCAGAGAGAGACAGGGATACCGATGGGCACTCTGCGCTATCAGCTCAGATACTTGGAAAAGCACGGGTTCGTCGTTGAGAAAAAAGAGGGAAGGATGATAACATATTATCCCGCAGGAGCGGGGAGCGTCGTGGATGCACAGGATAAGAAGTATCTCGCAGTTCTGAGACAGGAGATACCGAGACTGATAGTCCTTCACCTGATGATGCACTCGCATTCCAGCCATGGTGAACTTAAGCCCCATTTTGCGGTATCCGCATCCACCCTTTCATACCATCTGAAAAAGCTTTTGGACTCGGAGATAATCGCAAAGGACGAGGACGGAAGATACTATGTCACCGACGAGGAAAGAGTGGCAAAGGTTCTGATAACATACAGGCAGACCTTCGTGGACACCATGGTCGATGCTTTCGTGAGGTTCTGGGAAGGGAGGAAGTAGATGTCCGATTTTCTCATACTTGATGCCTATGTCGACGAACCCGCATCTCTGGGAGTCCCCCCCTACATCTCACAGTATCCGAGATACCTCTGGGGGGCGCTCCGCAGCCTTGAACAGGATGTCAGATATGCCACCATAGACCAGTATCGGCGAGGCGAGGTGGAACTCAATGCAAAATACGTTGTGGTCATAGGCGGGGCAATAGTGCCCGGCCGATACATGCGCGGATTGCCCGCATCCGGGAAGGAACTGAGGGAGATAGCCCTTCATGCCAAGGGAACGACGATACTGGGGGGGCCGGTTGCCCGTTTCTCGAAGGAAGCGGATGCCATGAGCTATGACTATGTGGCGAAGCTGGACGTTGAGGCCGGAGTATTCGACATCATTGAGAAGGGAACATTCACACAGCGTAACAGGAAATACGAGGAATGGCTGAAATGGTCGGTGAAAGGCGCTGAGATGGTGAAGGAGCACCCTGATTTTCCGCACTACGTCATAGCCGAGATAGAGAGCTTCAGAGGATGTCCGAGATACTTCACGGGGGGCTGCTCCTTCTGCATAGAACCAATCTACGGAAAGCCTGCCTTCAGGCCGCCGGATAACATAATAGCCGAGATAAAGGCGATGTACGATGTGGGAATGAGAAATTTCAGGATAGGGGCGCAGACAGACATATTCTCTTACATGGCAGAGGGCATCGGAAGATATGAGGCTCCCGAACCGAATACGGATGTGATAGAGGAACTTTTTACCTGCATATGGGAGTGCTGTCCTGATATAAAGGTCCTCCATCTGGACAATGCGAACCCGGCCACCATAGCAAGGCACCCCGAAGAATCGGTAAAGGCTGCGAAGATAATGGTGAAGCAAACCACTCCCGGAAATGTTCTGGCCTTCGGTATGGAAACCGCGGACCCGGGAGTGATAGAAGAGAACAACCTGAACGCATCCCCCGAAGAGGTCATGCAGGCGATAGAGATTATAAACGAGGTCGGGAGGGAAAGGGGTGAGAACGGGCTTCCGAGGCTTCTTCCCGGCCTTAATTTTCTGGGCGGTCTGAAAGGCGAGACAAAGGGAACATACAGGCTCAACTATCTCTTCCTGAAAGAGGTATTCGACCGTGGGCTTATGCTCCGAAGGATAAACATAAGGCAGGTGGCACCCATACGCACGGAGTTTCCTCACATACTTTACAGGGATTTCATGCATTTCAAGAATAAGGTCCGCAGGGAAATAGAGGTGGAGATGCTCAAACGCATCCTTCCGAAAGGCACGGTCTTAAAGGATGTGTATCTCGAACTGAAGCGCGGAGGCGTGACATACGGAAGACAGATAGGCTCATACCCACTGGCGGTGCAATTGCCATATCCTGCGGAGACGGAGCGCTTCGTGGATGTGCTCATAACACACCACGCCGAGAGGAGCGCCGGTGGTGTTGAGATACCCCTTGGCATCAACAGAGCGCCTCAAAGGGCGATACAGGAACTTCCCGGCATAGGAAAGAAAAGGGCCGCGAGGATAATCTCCGGAAGGCCGTATGCCTCATTCAGGGAGGTAAGGGCAGTACTCGACGAGGAAATCCGGATACGGGATTATATCATGTTTGACTGACCCCTAATCTTCCTTTCAATGACCCCGGATTCGATTTTCACGAAGAAAACGAGTATGAGGCCCACGGCGGCACTGACTATGTTGGACATTGCCATACCATACCATATCCCTGCGGCGCCCAGTCCGAAAATCATACTGAATACATAGCACATCGGCAGACGCAGGCCCCACAGACGTATGCTGCTCATAAGCAGATTGAACTCAGTCCTGCCGGTACCGTTGAAATAGCCCATGGATGCTCGGAATATGCTGAAGAAGGGCATACCTATGGAGATTATGGACATGAAGATAATGCCGTTCTCTATTACCAGAGGATCGTTTGTGAAGAAGGAAAGGATCTGCTTGGAGAAGAGGAAGAACATGGCGGAGAAACCCCACAATATGGCGAAGCTCAACCCTGCAATCTTCCAGTAGCTCTCTTTTGCCCTTTCTATTTTTCCGGCCCCTATGTTCTGGCCCACTATGGTCGTGAGCGAGAATGCGAGACCGTCCACTATTATGAAGGTGAGATTGACCATCCGGTTTCCTATCCCGTATGCGGACATCGCAATCCTGGAATTCGGTATTCCCTGCGTGTATCCCGGAAGCCATGCTATTATGAGCATCATAACGAAGAACCCGATGGCCGTGAAGGTCATTGCCATGGACATGGGCGCACCTATGCGGAATATCTTCTTTATCAGTCCGAAATCGGGCTCCACTTCCTTTCTACCGACCTTTATGTCGGCTCTTCCGCTGTAGAGCCAGTACATCGCAATCCCTGCGGAAAGCATGCGGGATATCAGTGTGGCGATCGCAGCTCCGACTATGCCCATGGCAGGAAAACCGAACCACCCGAATATCATAATAGGGTCCAGAATGATGTTTAAAATCAGTGTTATACCGTTGATCCACATGGGGGTCACAGTATTTCCCCATCCCCTGAGTATCCTTGCGAAGATTATGGTAAGGAACATGAACGGAAGGCTTATGAAAATCACTCTCGCATAATCTATCGCCATCCTTGTGACCTGCGGGTCCGCACCTATGAACTTCACTATGTCACCCACGAAAAAGAAACCGAGAAGCCCCATGGTGAACGAGACGACAATCGCAAAGAACACCATCTGTCCTGCGACGCAATCCACCATTTTCTTGTTTCCGGCACCGGTATACTGGGATACGAGGGCCGTACCCGCGGTCCCGAAGCCCATGGCAAGGGACATGAATATGAATATCAACGGCCAGGAAACATTCATGGCCGCTATAGCTATCATGCTTTCACCTTCGGGAAGGTGTCCCACCCAGAACATATCCGCCAGATTATATCCGGACTGCATGAGGCTGGTAACCATCATAGGCCATGCGAGAATAAAGGCTGCTTTTATTATATTTCCATTGATAATTTCATTCTGCACTTCTTTCGGGTTCTTCATCATCGGACACAATTTACAGCTTATTTAAAAAGCTTTGTAGCGTCATGCAAGTGTTACGCCACAAAGTATGAAATACTCCGAAGTCTTTGTGAAAATGTGTCAAAGAACTGGATGAGGCAGAAGAGGCGGGACTACTACTACCGCAAGGCAAAACAGAACGGGTATCGTTCGCGGGCATCATATAAACTCATACAGATACACAGAAAGTTCAATATTTTTAGAAAGGGCGATATGGTCGTGGAACTGGGAGCCGCACCGGGAGGATGGTCTCAGGTCGCTATTGAGATGATAGGTGAGGAAGGAAGGCTTGTTGGTGTAGACCTTCAGGGAATAAGACCACTGGAAGGAGCGGTGTTCATAAAAGGGGATTTTACCGATGATGAGGTCAAAGAGCGCATAAAGGCGGAACTTGGCGGAAAAAGCCCCTCAGTCGTCATCTCGGACATGTCACCGAACATCTCCGGGGCCTATTCAACGGATCATGCGCGCTCCGTCTATCTTACCGAAATCGCTCTCGATTTTGCACTGGAGAATCTGAAGATAGGCGGGGTCTTTGTCGCCAAGGTATTCGAGGGCGACCTACTTTCACCCCTCATCAAAAAAGCGAAGAATCACTTCGGGATGGTAAAGATGCATTCTCCGGCCGCATCCAGAAACTCGAGTTCCGAGATATATATGATAGCCAAGGGCTTCAAGGGTAGGGAGTAAACCCGAGTTCCGAAAGAGATATCGTATCAGAGCACATGAAAAGATGACTTTTCAGCGGAGAATCGGAGGCACCGAAACCGGGAACACCATTATACATCTCCGAAAGACAGCCGGCCGTGCCGACCTCGTCACCGTTTTCCTTCACGAACACCTCCTTCACTTCGGCATGTTTCAAAAGGTAATCTATGTGCCATCTCATCCTCTTTTCCTTTTTTATGTGTCTCTTCACCCTTGCCTCGATACCGCCGGGGCCGTATGCGGAACCCACATAACAGTACATACCGTGTTTGAAGAAGAGAGTTCCGAGGGAACCGACCGGTATCTCAGTATCTTTTTCAAGACATATCAAGAGTATGTAGGTGCCTTTCAATCCATATACCTTCCGCCGTTGACATTCAGGGTTTCACCGGTGATATGTTCATTTTCTATGAGAAAGCGAACCGCATGCGCAATTTCTTCGGGTTTCGCAATTCTTCCGAGAAGCGACATCTTCGCCAGTTTCTGCTTCATGTCTTCCGTCAGGAATTCCGTGTCCACAGGGCCGGGCGCAACGGCGTTCACCCGTATGTTGTATGCGGACAGTTCTTTCGCAAGGGACTTCATCATCCCTATAAGGCCCGCTTTGGATGCCGCATAATGAGCGCCCACGGTGCCGCCCTCTTTTCCTGCTATTGAGGACATATAGACTATGTTTCCGCTCTTTTCTTTTTTCATGTGTTTTACGGCGGCTCTCGTGCAGTAGAACGCACCCCTGAGGTTCGTACCCATGACCCTGTCCCAGTCGGCATCCTGTATCTCGCATATTTTCTTCGCTTTGGGAAGTATTCCTGCGTTGTTGACCAGCACATCTATTTTTCCCCACGCATCGATGACCTGATTGACAAGGTTCTCCGCATCTTCCTTCCACGAAACATCCGCTTTTATAAGAAGCGCCTCGGAACCCGCCTCATGGACCACTCTTGCGGTCTCTTGAGCTATCATTTCGTCCCTATCGTAGTTTATCACCACGGAATAGCCATGCGTCGCAAGGTCAAGTGCAATGGCCTTTCCTATGCCCCTGCTGGAGCCTGTTATGAGAGCGCTCTTCATTTTATCCCCTTAAATATACGGATTAAATGGGTTTAGTAGACATCTATGGATATCAGTTCCACGATGAATATAAGGGTCCTTCCCTTCGTAAGGTCATTGTAGTCCATGGTATATGTGCCGTTCTCTAGGTCAACCGCCGTAAGGACGAAAGTAGCCTCCTTCCCGTCCCCGTTCACCGGTACGGACACTCCCTTCACATGATACGCGTCGTCCGGAGTTATCAGATTCTTGACCTCTATGCTACCGTTCCCGTTGTTGGCGGAACTGTCCATGCTCAGCACTTTGACATTCCAGTATCCCGTGTAATATGTCTCACCCTCGGTCGGCTGGTTTGAAACTATGGCATATCCGTCAAGGACATTCTCAACGACCATCGGCCAGTGATACTTCGGGTGTTCAACCACAAGCCCGATCTCCGGGTTCTTTCCGAAGTCATACAGGAATTTACTGTTCGGATATTCTTCCCTTATCGGCAGTTTCTCGACTATCGGATGGGTCTCTATAAGTTTGGGGTCGCCGTATCCATATCCCTTTTCCGGTGGTATGGTTATGCTTTTGGTCTCTCCCGGGCGCATGCCGATGAGCCCTTCACTGAATCCGGGTATGACAGAGGTATACCCTCCCTCACTTGCTCCACCCACATGGACCATAAGCGGGATGTATTGGTTCTTCGGCCTCATTTTAAATGTGGGTGTTTTCGGATATGACTTATTGTCCATGGCAACGCTGTATATCGATGTATCGAATACAAGCCCCCCTCCGTATTGCGGGGCGAGCATACCTATGTAATTCACCTGCACCTTGGAGCCCTCCCTAACCGTTTTTTCTTTGTCGGGCTCGGGCTGCATCGCAGGAACCACAGCAAATTGATAGACACCTGCGACCAGTGCAATGACGACAAGCCACGTTATAGCATAGACCATCCATTTTTTCATAGAATCACCCGGACATTCGGCACCTTAATAAATAGTTTGCCCAGACCTCACTCATCAAATCTTTCGATGGAGATCCCTTTCTCACTCATTTTCACATCATATACGCGGTCCTTCCCGACGATTTGTCCTATGGCCGCATCGACTTTGTGCTTTATGTTTTCATCCACAAGGAAATAAACTGCCGGGCCCCATGAACTCTGTCCTGCGGCATATGCACCCGCATCTTTTCCTGCCTTTATGATAGTCAGAACATCGTCATGCGAGTAATCACCTTTCTGTATGGGGCGGAAGAGCCTGCCTGTTTCCATATCAATCCTATCGAGAATCTTACCTGTTTCCTCTATATCTCCGGCTGAAACAGACTTTTCCAGCAGATCCGCAAGGTCTTCACCGACCATTTCTTTGTGCTTCACGGATGACATCGCCCTTTTTTCTTTCTCTCCATAGAATCTGTGCTCCGATTCCGGAAGAGCGACAATGAAAGACCACTCGGGAGGTAGCTTCAAAAGATGTAATCCCCCTCTCGGAGATACCACTGCAATCCCTCCGTGGATGAGGGATTCGAGCCCTGCTCTGGAATTCACTCCTCTTCCGAAGAACTCGGCCAGATCATAGGGGTCAAGGTCAAGACCATAGAGGGCGGATATGCCCATTCCCACCGACATGGCCATTCTTGTTCCCGAGCCGAATCCCGCGTGCCTCCGTATGCTGTACCGGACCTCTATTTCCACACCCTTTCCGGGAAGGAATCTATTCATAAAGGAGAGCGCCATGGAAAATATTTCGTCGGAATGAGGCCCTGATACATGTATATCCTCGCTTTTTTCCAGATATATCTGTACTTCGGGTGGAGTTATGGCCACTGCCGCAGAGCCGGCACTATCACCCGTCCGCACAGGAGGTATGAAGCCGAGGTGAAGCCGCGCCGGGGCCCTTACGAGGACAGCCATAACGCCCGATTATACCCACCTCTATAAAGATTTTTTAGGAAAACCATTAGATATGCTTATATATTCCAGATCGATGGAGAGTCATGGAACTTCCGGAACTCGTGAGAAAGGCCCTTGAACACAGGGGTTTTACCGTTGTATCGGACTCATTGGCGCTGGTCGTAAGGGGTGTTGAGGACGAATATGTTGTCGTCTTAACAGATAATGAAAACCCACCTCCTCTCGAAGTTGAAGGTAAGAAGCTGGTAATAGCTCTGGAAGAAGGTGCCGAACCGCAGGGTGACATATTTTGGAGCAGGGAAGACCTTGAGGCATTCATAGGGCAGGCCCTTCTGAATGAAGCGCTCGGTAAGAAATCTCCGGTGGAGACAATCTCGTCCTTTGAAGAGGCGTTCGCGGAGCAAAACGAACCCGTTGCCAGAGAACTTCCTTTACACAAGCTCGGAGACGATGTTTCCGAGGCAGTAGTGTCGATAAACGAAATAATACCATTTCATGTAATCTATTTCTCTCTGGAGTCTGGAGACATCACGGATGCCGGAATAATCCTGATCGATGCGGTGGACGGAGAGGCATTTATGGCGAAAAAACCCCTTTTTATCGAACAGGGAATTCCCGGAGAGCGGAGCAAGGAGCCGGAGATATCCGCTGAGAGGGCGGAGGAACTCGCCATAGACCACATCATAGCCGCCCACACGAAAGAGGTGGAGGATACCGAAGATATGGGTCCGGTAACCGTTGTTGAGAAAAAGACGATAAGCCCCCTCAGGGAGAACGTATCTTCAAGATATCTCGGGCTTCTCCACATACCTGTCGTACTTATTGAAAGAGAGGAAGGAACTCTTGCGGTAGACGCGAGCGGCATAATTGGTTTTAGAAAGCATTATTAACATGTAAAAAAATAGCGGAGCGTGGACGTGCTTTCATTTACCGTAGCGGCATTCACGGCCCTCTTCGCCATAGTGAACCCGATGGGAGCAATACCTCTGCTTGTCACCCTTACCGATGGGTATTCGGAACATGAGAAGAAACGGGTCATAACAAAGGCCGTTTTCACGGGCCTTCTGGTCCTGATAATCTTCGCGCTCTTCGGAAACTACATATTCGCTTTCTTCGGAATAACCATATCCGCTTTCAGGATTGCGGGGGGTATGCTGCTCATATCCGTCGGTTTTTCGATGATGCGCGGACAACCGCCGAGAACCAAGAGCACTCCAGAAGAAAGGGAAGAGGCCAGCGACAGAGAGGACATAGGCGTGGTGCCCTTGGGCGTCCCAATGCTTGCGGGTCCGGGTTCCATAACCACCGTTATGATATTCGTATCAAAGAGCGAGAATGTGTCACAGACCGGTTCCGTCTTATTCGTCGTCCTAGCCACAATGCTGATAACTTATGCACTGTTCATCTACGGAGATAAGATTTTCAATAGGATAGGCAGGGTGGGCTCCCGCGCATTTTCAAGGATAATGGGTCTTATCATAACAGCGATAGCGGTGGAGTTCGTCATAGAAGGAATACATGCTGTCCTCGTCGAATGGGGAGTGCTCCTCTGAGCACTAAGCTTTTATCCGCAGGCATATTGTGCCACTATGGTCACAAGGTTCATATTTCTCGGAACAGGCGGAGGAAGGTTCACCACGATATTTCAGGCAAGGTCCACAGGCGGCCTTTATATTGAGGACAGGGTAAAGATGCATATCGACCCGGGCCCCGGTTCGTTGATACAGATGCGGAACATGAGGATAAATCCGACAAAGACCGACATCGTACTCGTTTCTCACTCACATCCGGACCATTACACCGATGCGGAGATAATCATAGAAGGAATAACCGGCGGAGGAATAAAGAAGAGAGGAAAGCTTCTGGCCTCAAGGAGCGTACTGAAAGGAGAATCCGGTATAGGTCCCGCAATTTCGAAATATCATCAGTCTCTGATAGATACGAAGATAATGGAACCGGGCGATTTCTTCAGCACGGATTCCATGGACATAGAGGCAACACCATCGGTTCATTCCGACCCTGCGACCGCCGGTTTCAAATTTCACACACGGAACGGAGTGATATCTTATGTTGCGGATACGGAGGCGGCCTCTCACGTCATAGATGCGCACATGGGTTCAAGGGTCCTCATACTCCCAATAACTCGCCCGAGAAATGCCCGCATACCCGGACACCTATGTACGGAAGATGCAATAAAGTTCATAGACAGAATAGGTCCGGAGATGGTGTTCTTCAATCATTTCGGACTTAAGATGGTAAGGGCCCCACCTGAGGTTGAGGCCTACTGGGTTCAGGAAAAAACAGGAATACGGACGATATCGGCAGAGGATGGGATGAGAGTATCGATGGGCACGCGAATAACGGTGAGATGATGGAGTATCCCGAATGGGAGCCGCATTACCTGAAAATAGCCGAGGATTTCGGATACAGTCCGGAGGAAGATGCCAGTGCGGGGTATCTGCTCGCAGAGCTTTTTATGAGAATGAGTGGGAACGGAGTGCCTGTGGGACCTGCCGTCATTCGAAGTCTGATCAAGGGAAAAAAGGTTCTGGTGGTGGGTCCCGCCGCAAAAACAATGCCTGATTTCAGCGGGCTCGTCATCGCTGCGGATTCCGCCGTTCCGCTTATACTGAGTAATTCAGTGATACCCGAGCTGATAGTAAGCGATCTCGATGGGGATATGAATGCTATCTTCCGGGCCAACTCGCGGGGAAGTATCGTGCTGATACATGCCCATGGAGATAACAAAGAGCTTTTGAGGCAGTATGTTCCTGCGTTTTCAGGAATCATCGGAGGGACCGTTCAGACGGAGCCTTTTCCGCCTCTGATGAACTTCGGAGGATTCACCGACGGGGACCGAGCCGTGTGCATTGCGGAAGCCGCAGGTGCGGAGCGCATATATATCACAGGATTCGACTTTGAGAACCCCATACAAAAACCGGGAATGACCCCGAAAAGAAATGAAATAAAGAAAAGAAAGCTCGAATGGGCCCGCAGGCTCATATCGATGTTCGATGTGGAAAGAATTTAGAACTGGTCGAAGTCGTCTTCTTCAACGCCTTCCAAGTCTCCCTCGAAATCCTCTTCGTCCTCGAACTCGTCGTATTCCTCTTCTTCCTCTCCTTCTTTGTCTATCGTTCCGAGGTCGAATATAAGGGACTGTGCGGCACTCTCGTAGAATTTCGCCAGTTCTTTCAGTTCCTTGGGAGTTATCAGTTGTCCGTTTGTTATCTCGGTTATCCTTCTAAGGACATCGATGGCTATCTCGGCTCTTTCCCTCTTCTTCTGGAGCCTCTCACCCTCGGGGCCTTCGGGTATCTCTATAAGGTCTTCAGGGGTATCTCCGATATAGACGGCATTTATTATGACGCCTCTGGATGGCGGGAACCTCTCTTTGACGAAGTTGATTATGGACTCCGAAACCTCCAGAACATCCTCGGTCTTTGCGAAGCTTCCCTTCCATCCGTTGAACTCTCCGTCCGAAAGTATTATGATCATGGTAGGCATCTTCTTTTTGGAGTCCTTCTCCATCAGGCTTAGAAGTTTATCCAGCTCTTCGAAGGCATTGACCCCGTTCGTCGGCTTGTTGCTCTCTTTCGGTATGTATGTGAAGAGCATCTTTATGAGCATCTCTTTGTACTGTTCGGTGGTATCAACGCCCGCCGCACCTATCTGCAGCCAGTATCTTATGTTTCCCTTATACTTGTATGCTGCGGTCTTGGCTTGACTGGAATAGGATATGAGCGCAACCCTTTCGCTGAGCTCCCTCTCCGCCTTTTCAGAGAAATACAGAAGAACGGCCGTTATGGCACCGTGTATCCTCAGAACCTCTTTGCTGTGTTCCACATTGTCAACCGTTTCTTTCAGCATCTCGAACTTGGGATTCTCCATCAGCTTACTTATTATCGGGTCTCCGGAGAGTTTCATTATTCCGGGTGTGTTGTGTATGTAGTTGAAATACATGGAACCCGAAGTATCAACCATGAGTATCCCGTTGAACGGGGATGTCACGGACACCTTTATCTGCGTCTTTTCAGTGTATATCGCATACGGGAACGGGTTTATCTTTGCCACCGTAAGGGTAATCCCTTTATCGTCCCAGTATATCTTTGCACCGTGGTTGAACACGGGCTGTTTTTCGGAGAAGAAATTGTGTATTGCCTCTCCGCCGTTCTCGTTTATCTCTTTGACTATCTCTAGTAGTTCCCCGCGCTCACTGCCTTCCATCTCCACTCTCATGACGGCTTCTTCCGCCTCGATAGGCTCCGCAGGAAGTATATCAAGCGCATCTCCGTTCGTGGCACCCGCAAGCTGAGCGCTCATCCGGTTTATGTGCGCATCACCTTTCTTTATCCGGGAATCGAATAGGACTCTGTAATATTTTGACTCTCCCCTGTCCCTGTTGAAGACCTCAACTATGTCTCCTTTTTTCAGGTCCATCTTCTTTCCGACCGTCGAGTTTATCTTTATTGTCCATGAATCGACATTGTCTTTCAGTACTGCTGAGAGAGGTTCCATGTTTAACACCTATACCACCGCACACACATATATGATTTAAGTTTTTTGGGATGAACTTCCTTGTTGTATTTCCGAATGACATAGGGGGTTGAGAAGCATGGGGCCTCAAAGGATTGTCTGTGATATCCGTATTCGAAAACAGAAGGAGAGACAGCAAACTTCTGAACATCGCCGGAACTACATTTTTCTAAACACACCGCTCCGTGATATCCTTATTATATCAGCTTCGTATAGTGCGCTATGAAGGTCAACGGCTCCATACTTACCGAGAACGGCTTCATCGAAGGCCATGTCGTCGTGGAGAACGGAGTGGTCACGGATATATCCCGAGACCTTGTTCCGTATCCCGATGAAACGGGCATAGTCACACCTTATTTTTTCAACCACCATACTCATCTGGGAGATTCGTTTATACGAAACCTTCCGAAACTCCCCTTGAAAGAGCTTGTTGGTCCGGGGGGATTCAAAGAGAGGGAACTGAAAAAAGCGGATGATGATGTGATAATTTCGGGTATGCGAAAGAGCGTGCGAACCATGGAATCCGCATATACGGCGGGGTTCATAGACTTCCGCGAAGGCGGAAAAAAAGGTGTCGAACTCCTGAAAAAGGCGCTCGAAGGCAGCAAAATCCGTGCAACCATACTTTCCCGGCCTGTTGAATGGAAGGAGAATGAGATGCTGGAACTCCTTGAAATCTCGGACGGTTTCGGTATAAGCTCGCTTTCCGACCACGACTTCGAAGATATACGGAGGGCTGCCGTAATGGCGCATGATAAGGGAAAGATGTTTGCCATACATTTCAGCGAGAGGGTGCGTGAGGATGTTGGAAAACTGCTTGAACTGAACCCGGACATGATAGTCCACGCGATAGAGATGGAAGAAGAGGATTTTCAGGAGATATCGGATGCCGGGATACCGGTGGTGATATGCCCCCGTTCCAATGCCTTTTTCGGAAAGAGGCCGAGGGTGAGGGAGCTTCTGGAACATGGAATTGATGTAAGAGTGGGGACCGATAACGCTATGCTGGCAAAAGCGGATGTACTCGCGGAACTCAGATATCTTTATCTTTCAAGCCCGAAGAAGGAAAGAAAATATGTGGAAGGTGTGCTGAAGGGCATCTTTGATAGAAAAGATTTAAAAGGGACTGGGTTAGGTATATCTGTTGGCCAACCGGCGCTGCTGGTGAAAGCCCCCTGGCTAAACCCTGAAAAAGGGTTGCTGAGCGCTTCAAGCGAGATAATCTCCTTAAAAGGAAGTGGTTCTAATGGACGAGATAAAACGGATACTCATAGCGACTGATGGCTCGGAATATACGAAAGGAGCCGTAAAGAAAGGTCTGAGTCTGGCAAAGATGCTGAATGCGGAGGTCATAGGGATATATGTCGTCGACATCCGTTCCTTTACCACAATGGAAGCCATGGATTATGCATATATCAGCACGATAAACGACCAGGCTGATGCGGTTCTCAAAGAACTCAAAGAAAAAGCCGAACCACTTGGTCTGAACATCAAAACCGTTAAAAAAGAGGGCATTCCCGCCGACGAGATAGTTTCGGCGGCGGAGGAGCTGGATGTGGACCTTGTAGTCGTAGGAAGCTTCGGGCGGAGCGCTCTGGAAAAGCTCCTGCTGGGAAGTGTCGCCGAGAAAGTGATAAGGCACGCACCGTGCCCCGTTCTTGTCGTAAGGAACAAGAGGAGGAATTGAATGAAAGTTGCGGACATAATGGTGAAAAAGCCCATTGTGGCATATCTTCCGGGAAACAGGGATGAGGTCGTCAGAACCCTCGTTAAGAACAAAAAAACCGGTCTTCCGGTGGTAAAGAAATCATCGGGAGAATATGTCGGTTTCATAACAAGACAAAGGCTCTTTGAGAAGCCGGACACCGAACAGCTTGCCCTCCTTGTGATAAAGGACCACCCGACAGTGATGATGAATGACAGCGTGGAACATGCGGCCAAACTTCTTCTGAGAAATGAAGCGCACCACCTGCCGGTCCTCAATTCGAAGGGGAAGGTCGAGGGCATAGTCACTCCCGCGGATTTTCTGAGGATAATCCATGAAAAAAGGATGAGCCAACCGATAAGCGAATATGTCCGGAGCCCGTGCATACCTCTGCACAGGAAAACACCTCTGAAGGTCGCCCTCCTTACGATGAGGCTTGCAAAGCTCTATGCGTTCCCGGTCGTCGATGATGATGGCATACTCATCGGATTGATAACGGATAGGGATGTTTTCAATGCGAATGTCATAGAGAAAAGCGTTTCAAGCTCGGAAATCGGGCTTGGAGATGATGAGGACGCGTGGAACTGGGAAGGCCTGAAGAATGTCATGAAATTATACTACGAAACATCCAAGATAGATGTTCCCAACATACCTGTCGAAGAGATAATGATAAAGGATCCGGTGACCACATTCAAGAACACACCGGTCAGTGAGGCCGCAAGCATAATGCTGGAGAATGACTACGGCCAGCTTCCGATAAAGGATGAGAACAACAAGCTCATGGCCATGGTCTATGAACTTGACCTTCTGGAATCTCTTCTGGAGGAATAGGTGTGTGGGAGAAGGTCTTTGCCGTTGCCCGCAGGCGCGGCTTCATCTGGCCGGCCTTCGACATATACAACGGAATGCGGGGTTTCTATGATTACGGCCCAATGGGGGCCGAACTGAAAAGGAATATCACAGACACATGGAGGCGTTACTATGTCCTTCAGGAGGGCATGGCGGAGATAGACTCGCCGAATCTGAGTCCGGAGGATGTCTTCCGCGCATCAGGACATCTGGACAAGTTCGAGGACCTGGTGACGGTGTGCGAGAAATGCGGCTCTTCGTTCAGAGCGGACCACCTTATTGGTGGAATAGGAAAAGAAGACCTAGATGCCTACACAGAAGCATTGTCAGATTCTGATGAAATACCTCATCCTGAATCAAATCTCTGGAAATACTGGTTTGAAGCATTGAGTCAAGATGCAATATGGATAATTATGCAAAGAAAAGGAATAAAATGTCCGGAATGCGGGGGTCCTCTTTCAAAACCCGAACCCTTCAATCTGATGTTCAAAACCAATATAGGGCCCAAAGGAAAAAGGGAGCGCACGGGTTATCTCAGACCCGAAACCGCACAGGCCATGTTCATGGATTTCCAGCATCTTTACAGATATTTTCGTGAGAAACTTCCCTTCGGTGCCGTCCAGATAGGCAAGGGTTTCAGAAACGAGATCAGCCCGAGGCAGGGCCTTCTCAGGCTCAGGGAGTTCAATATGGCCGAAGCGGAGGTCTTCTTCGACCCGGAAAACAAGATATGGCCGGGCTTCGAAAGATATGCCGATGATGAGGTGCTTCTCCTACCGAACACCGGTGGCGAGTTGAGGATATCTCTTGGCGATGCCGTTAAAAAAGGAATGATAAAGAACGAGGCCCTTGCATATTTCATCGGGTTGACCCGTTCATTTCTGCTTGAGATAGGTATCGATGAGAAAAAACTGCGTTTCAGGGAGCATCTTACGGACGAGATGGCGCATTATGCCGATGACTGCTGGGATGCCGAGGTGCTTCTTTCATACGGCTGGATAGAGATAGTCGGAATAGCCGACAGGACGGATTACGACCTGAAACGCCATATGGAGTTCTCAGGGGAAAGGCTTTCCGCACACAGGACATATGACAGGCCTGTCGAGATGGAAGTTGAAGAAATAGTACCTGACTTCGGTAAGCTTGGTCCGCTATTCAAAGGTGATGCGGAGAAGGTAGCGGGAGCGCTGAAAGAGATGGACGCTCCTCCGACGGGTGGAGAGATAAAGCTTACGATAGACGGGAAGGAATATACGGTTCCGGCCGATGCGTACACATTCAGGACGATAAAGAAGAAAGTGAGCGGTGAGGACTTCGTCCCCCATGTGATAGAGCCATCCTACGGCATGGACCGGATACTGTATGCGGTAATGGAGCACTCTTATTCCGAGACCGAAGAAGGGGATGAGACATACAGAACCATCAAATTCAGGCCCTCCGTCGCACCTGTCAAAGCGGCGGTATTTCCTCTGATGGCAAAGGACGGGCTGGATGAGAAGGCCGCGGAGATATTCGATGCTCTGAGAAAAAGGGGGATAAAGGCGGAATACGATGCTTCCGGTTCGATAGGGCGCAGATATGCACGTATGGACGAGATCGGCACCCCCTACTGTATAACCGTGGATTACCGGAGCCTTGAAGACGGGAGCGCCACACTGCGTTTCCGGGATACGAAGGAACAGATAAGGCTCCCCATCACTGAAATTCCGGGAAGAATTGAAGGGCTTATAGAGGAAAATACTATTAATTGAAAGGACATGCGGATGCGATGCTCATAAGCGTCGTGATAACGGTCCGAAACGAGGAAAAGAACATCGTGAACCTTCTGGACAGCCTTCTTGTTCAGGAAAAGCCCTTTGAAGTGGTCATTGTGGATGCCCACAGTACCGACCGCACGCAAGAAATCATTAAAAAATACCGGAAAAAATACGATTTCATAAGGCTCTATGAAAGGGGAGGGACCAGAGGTGTCGGGAGGAACTACGGTGTGAAAATGGCGAAAGGCGAGGCCGTGGCGTTCATAGACGGAGATGATATCCCCAATCCTTTCTGGCTCAAGGAGTTCAGAAAAAGTCTGCTGAAAGGTGCCGATGTCGTTGCCGGAATGAGCATACCGATAGGATACAGAGCATTCGAAGAACTTGAAAGGGTGGAACTCTACTACAAAGGATATGATGTGACATATCCGAGCTGCAACCTTCTTTACCGAAAGAGATTATTTGAAAAAATAGGCGGGTTCGACCCGTGGTTCATAACTGCCGAAGACATAGACCTGAACATACGGGCGGTGAGGGCAGGCGCAAAGATAATCTACAATCCGCGAGCAATAGTGTATCATAAGACAAGAGATACATTTCTGGGATTCTTCAAACAGGCCTTCTGGAACGGATACGGAAGAAAACAACTGACGATGAAACACGGCAATCTGTGGGGAAAGTACAAACCCAGTAATATGCTTGACCACCATTTTACATTCTGGTATGCCGCGAGAATGAGCGTGGCAATGGTAGGATATCTTGCATGCAAAATCTATGGTACAAAACCTGAACGTTAAAAACAAAAGGAAAAAGAAAGGGTTTTAGAGGTCCTCTCCGAGGTCATCCTCTTCTTCACTGATTTCTTCGAATTCCTCTTCCTCGATAGGCTCTTCCTCAGCTTCTTCGACAGGTTCTTCCTCGGAAGGCGCGGCTGCGGCGGATGGTTTCTTCTTCATCATCATTACGACTGCGATGATGATCACAAGAAGCAGTATCCCTATTCCCGCTAGCATCGTCGTGGATATGGTGGACTTCTCGTTGAGAGTTATTTCTCCCTGTGCGACTGTTGTGGCTCCACTCTGTCCGTCATTGGCCACAATCCTGTATGTGAGCTTGCTTCCGGAATCGACCTTTATGGTGGCCACATAGTTTCCATCCGCGTCCTGAGTCATCACAACGCTGGTCTCGTTTCCGCCATCGACGGAGTAGTAGAGTGTGACGGTCATCGGGTCATCGTCATGGATGGCAACGCTGAACTTTATGTCCTCTCCGAGTGTTACTGAAGTGGGTATGCTGGATACGGAGTCATCTATCTCAGGGTTGCTGGCATCCGCGGCGGAGAATGTCTCTTCGGGACTTGTTGCGCTGTTTCCTTCCGCATCCGTTGCGGTGATGGTAAAGCTGTGGTCTCCATATACTATGTCGGATATCGTATATTCGAAGACATTGTTCTGACCGCTATATGTCATGGCATGGCTTGTTCCATCCACGATTATGACGACGCTTATGTCTGCCACATCGTTCACATTGTCCGTGACAACACATGTTATGGTGACATTCTGGTGTTCAACGATGTTTGCAGGTACGTTTATGTCGGATATCTCCGGTGCTTCCGTGTCCACTATTGAAAAAGAGCCTGTTGCTGGTACCGCAGGATTACCTGCCGCATCGGCCGCATTTATCACAAATGTATAGTTCCCGAGCGGGAGAGCTTCGGATGTGAAAGCGTAAGTATGTGTTGTGGTGTTCGTTTCCGTCATATCCATCGGATATCCGGCCAGTACGTCTCCGGTGCTGTTGAATATTGTTACGGTCACGGAATCCACTCCTATGTTGTCCGTTACTATCGCCGTTATATTCACTATGTTCTTGTCGGGAATGACCGAGACATCGCTTATGACAGGTGCTGTTCCGTCGGTTATCTCAAAGCTTGCTAGTGTGGATGATGCCGCATTTCCGTTGGTGTCGTTCGCCCATATGAAGTAAGAATAGGTGCCTATGTCCATATAGGTCGTGTTGTACGCATATGTGCCGTTGTACAGTGTCATCGTCTCGTTGCGGAATGTGCCGTCAGGATATGTTATGTTCACCATAACGGTGTCCACTCCTACGCCTGCATCGGTAACATCCGCAGTTATGTTGACACTTCCACCCTGTGCGACAGTCGTGGGCTCTGCCGCAACATTGCTTATCACCGGAGCGGATGTGTCCGCAGTTACTTCGAATGTATTATTCGTGCTGTTGTCCAGAGCTGAATTGTTAGCAGCGTCTTTAGCTTCTATCTCGAAGACATATGTGCCGACTCCATAGGTATGAACATAGGTGTAAATGCCGTTGCTGTTTGTCATGTCCGTTGCGTTTATAACCACGGTATATGTGGTGTTATTTCCGACCGTAGTTGCTTTCTTTACTGTGAGCTTGACGCTGGAAACGGCCACATTGTCCGTAACATTGGCGCTTATCGTAACAGCGTTTCCTTCGACGACCGCGGATGGTGTGACGCTTACATCGGATATCGTCGGTGCAGTGGTGTCAGTAACGGTGAAAGTATTGTTTCCGGAGATGTTCCAGTTTCCGTTCGCATCGGTCACATTTATGGTGTAATGATAGACTCCTGCCACGCTATACGCTGTCGCATTCCAGTATGTACCGTTCCCGTTGGCATCGCTGGTGTTCGTTATCATCGTATATGTATGTGTGGTGTTTGCGGGGTCGGTCACGGTAAGGTTGACATAGGATATCGCAACCGCTCCGTTCGCTGTCACATCGCATGTTATGTTCACTGTGCCGCCCTGTCCAACTGTGGCCGGGCTGGCCGTTACATTGTTGATAAGAATGTTTGTATCTACCGCATTTGTCTCTATAGCTGGTGCTCCCGCTTCTGTCATGGGTATCACGGATACCACCATTGCGAGCACAAGGAACGCCGCTATTATCGTATTTGTTCTTTTCATGGTTAAACCTCCATTCTAGCCTGTCTACTTTTGTCCCCTATATATATGTTTTGGTAAAAGTCCCTCTATTTCGTCTAAAAGTGAATAACTAAACGACAAAAACTAAAAATCAACGGTTAGAATGGACATCTCGGAGGCATAGACCCAGTACGCATGACCGGGCAGAAGGAGTTCATCGCCCTTCATATCGATATAAGTCCCGGTTTCAGAGTCCCAGCGCTGGACCCGATACCATGGAACATCTGCGAAGGCCGCATCCAGTCTCATAGGCCTCATAGAGAGATACGGGACAAAGTTCGAGCCGCTTCTGAGATGCAGGGTATACTCCAACGGGAGAAAACCGTCTGTGGTGAATGAACGAGAGCCGTTGTTCAGCCGTACGATTAAACCCATATATATCTCGACATAGAGGAGATCGAGATTGAATTTGTCAGGATATGCCGGATTGAATGACCTCCACGAGCCGTTGATGAATGTTAAAACACGGGAATAACTGTCATCCACCGACTGAAAAACATGGCGGATGTACGTATCGTTCAACACAAACGGCACTGCAATCTCGGAACTCCCGTTAGGCATGAATATTGTCAGATTGTATCTCGGAAAGAATGTCAGATTCAGGTATGCGGTATTTCCCGGGATATCCGTGGCCATTATGCTGATGTTTGCTTCCTTTCCCCTTATTCCGTAAAGGTTCAGCTCATACGGTGCTTTCAATTCCGTATACGCGCTCCCTTCAATCGAATATGACACGGAGAGAATGTGCGGGTCATCCGCATTTATCCGGATTTCTCCTCCGCTGTGGGTGAATGTGTAATTGAGCACATCCAGTGTGCCGTTCATCATGAGTTCCGAGCCTCCTCTGACAGACGAGTTTATTACCGGCGGTTGTGAATCTACTTCAAAGGCATAGGACACACTCTTTATGTGCCCCGCAAGGTCGGTGGCATTTATCAGTATGTAATAGGAACCGTCCTCCCATCCGGTGGTGTTGATGATATATGATGAGAAGTCCGTAGGGGCTCCGTTAACAGTGCATGTGAGGTTTACAAGGTTCTCTTCGTCTATCTCGAATATTATCGGTGTACCCGGCCGTATGACTCTGGACTTCGGAGAAAGTACCACTATCCCCGTAGGCCGGTTGTCTATGATGAAATGATATGATTTCGAGGCGCGGTTCCCGGCCCTATCGTTTGCGTTCACTCTTATGTCATGCGGGCCTTCGGACCACCAATCCACCGGTATGACATATGGGTAGGGCAATATTCTGGGACCGCCACCATCCAGAGTGTAGTTGGCACCGAGAAGGTTTTCATCCTCTATGGAAAGCCGTATCTTGGCCGAACTCTCGATAGCCGAGTTGTTCGCCGGAAAAATCAGGGATATGGCGGGAGCGCTCAGGTCTATGCGGAATATGAAGAATGCGCTCTCATTGTTCCCTTCCGCGTCTTCCGCCCGAATGCACACTATGTGTGTCCCTTCGCCCCATGAAGATGTGTCAATCTCGTAAGGCTGGAAAAAAGAGCGTTCGGTGGAGTTTCCGATGGATATTGTCGCAGTGCTGAGGTTATCGTCCTTTATCGAGAATCGTATGTTCTCCCCCGGACGTATAAAGGAGTTGTTTTCGGGATATATCAGGCTTATCTCCGGAGGGACTTCGTCCGCTGCCGCCTCGTGCTCTTCGGGAGCGATGCAGCCGGCGAATATCATCGTAAGGAGTATTGCCCCGATTATCACCGCATATACTTTTTCCACATCAGCCTATGGGACGCTATGTTTTAAATCTTTCCGGAAATGATGCCCTCCCCGAGAGTATGAGGAAGAGGGCCACCGGTTCAGGCACTTCCGTCTCGCCTTTTATCACATATTCCTCGCCGGAGATGGCTATTTTTATCTTATCTTCCGTGAGAACCCTCACCTTCTTGTCCTCATATATCTCAGGTATGGCATCTCGGGTCGGGAGAAAATCGTCCAGTTCGTCGCGTGATATCTCCTTGACGAGAAAACCCGTTCCTCCGTGGAGTGAACCGGGCAGTCTTATGAGCCTCCTTATATCCGGAGTCACATGGATATCGGGATGGACTCCGTATCTCGCCCTTACTTTGTGCTCCAGAAGCCTTAGGAATGCCTTTGACTCCGCCTCTGTCCCGAACATCCTGAGGTCTCCTTTCCTGAGCATCCGGTCATACTCCCCGTTATCGAAAAGATGCTCGTATATGTGCTCCGCAACATCCCTCCTTATCCCGATTTTTTTCATCATCTCTACGCTGGCATCCATACCCAGTATCTGCATCTCCTGTATGAGCGCAGGGTATGTCTCGGACACTATGCCCCTCCATCCCCCTCCATCCCTCGGAAGCATCATTTCCTCTTTTACCGAACGGCTTCCTATCAGCCTTCTTCTGGGAAAGATATCCGTAAAATCCTGAAATGCTCCCGCCACATAGTCCATGATCTGTCTTCTCTCATCGGAGTTCATATTCAGAACCTCGGCTTTCCTTATATGTATATGATATCCTCTACCGCCCGAGAATACGAGGCTCATATCATCATCTGAGAATCCCAGATGCTCCTGAAGGAATACATCGTAAAGCCTGATTATCTCCTCCTTCACAGCAGCCAGCTGCTCCTCATAGCTCAATTCATCCGCACCCGGAAGGCCGTCCGCATCAAGGTCGAATATGAGGTCCGCACCCATCCAGCCCTTTTCCGGAGATTCCATCGGAAGTCCGGGATTCCTGTAATATGCCGTCGAATAGTATGTGTGGCGTGGGACCTTGCGAAACAGATAATCCCCAAGTTCTTCCCTTCCCATGAATGTGACCGGCCTGTGCATCCTCTCTCCTCCGAAAAGGAAAAAGCCCCATTCACGGAGCGCTCCCCTCGGAGGCATCTCTATCCTGGCTCTGGAGTAATGTCTGAAAAAGCGGGCCTTTGCGAACCTTATCTCACCCTCACTCAGTTTTCCCTGCTTACCCAATCACCCTCGCCCCCGTATTATCTATTTTACATCTTATGGCCTTTATCGGCGGCTCCGCCTTCTTTCCGGTGATATTCACCATTCCGGAACCTGATTGCGTGAAGAAGACCGAGTTTCCCAGCATGAGCTGACTTCCTGTGAATCCTTCGGGTATTTCCTTCAACACATCGCTTATGGCTATGCTCTCCGCAAATTCCCTGCTCTCCTCCATGAATCTTGAGAATGATATCTCGGAGAGAAGTCTTTCGAGTGCTCTCTTTCCGGCCTCTTCCACACCCTTTCCCCTTTTTTCAAGGAAATCACGGGTGTCTATCGGCTCACCCACCACCATTATCCATATCTCTCTGACGATATCCTTTTTGATGACCTCGCCGTACGGAGGAAGCCCCGGTTCCTTGCGAACCACGAGTCCGCCGTAAAAACTGCCTATCACATCGCTTAGCCCGGTTCCTGAAATTACCTCGGCCGTGTGTGCCCAGCGAAGGGCGTCCTCCTTTTCCTTTCCGAGCAGCTCCGCAAGTGCGAGAGACGCTGCAAGAGTTCCCGCAGCGCTCATCCCGAAGCCCTGACCGACAGGCAATTGAAGCTCTATCTCAACCCTCGCTCCCTTCTCTCCGGCCTCTTTCAATGCCATTTCAACCGCTTTTCTCGTTACCTCGCCCTTTCCATATGGAATTTCCATATCAATCGAATCGGAGAGTTCAACCTCCGCAGTTGCTCCGAGGTCTATTGCAAAACCCGCGCCCCATGAGCCTGACTTCAACGGGTCATCGTGCCGATAGGGTGCGAAGAACCCGGTTATGTGGCCCGGAGCGAAGGCCCTTGCCATATCACTCCCACTCTATGGTTCCCGGCGGTTTGTTCGTTATGTCATAGACCACGCGGTTCACCCTGTCGCCCAGCTCGTTGGTTATCCTGCGGGATATGCGGTCCAGAACCTCGTGGGGTATCCTTGAATAGGTGGCGCTCATCGCATCCATGGACTCCACGGCCCTCACGACTATGGTCTCTCCATAGGCTCTGAGGTCTCCGTGCACTCCGACTGTGTTCACCGGCAGAAGGGCAGCGAAATACTGCCAAGGCATTGACATCTTTCCCTCTTCCACCGCTTTCTCAATCTCCTGTTCTGCGATGTAGTTGGCCTCACGCACTATCTCCACTCTCTCGGGGCTTGCCTCACCTATCACCCTTATGGCAAGTCCTGGTCCGGGGAACGGCTGCCTTTCAGCCACATTGAGTTTCAGGTAGCGTGCCAGCTCCCTTACTTCGTCCTTGTAAAGGTCCCTCAGCGGCTCAACCAGTTTCATGCCGAGTTTCTTCGGAAGGCCACCGACATTGTGGTGGCTCTTTATCGTATCTCTCAGCTCTCCGCCGCTCTCTATCCAGTCCGGGGCTATGGTTCCCTGTATCAGGTACTCAGCCCCAACCTCTGCGGCAACCTCCCTGAACACATCTATGAACTTCGCACCGATTATCTTCCTCTTCCTCTCAGGGTCTGTCACACCCGAAAGTGCCTCGTAGAATTCTTCGCTGGCATCGACTATGCGGAACTCGAGGTCGTACTCAGAGAATATCTCCCTGACCTGCTCGGCCTCGTTCTTTCTCATATAGCCCGTATCAACGAAGACTCCGGTGAGCCTATCTCCTATCGCCTCTGCGGTTATCGCCGCTGCAACGGAAGAGTCCACTCCTCCCGATATAGCGATTATCGCTTTTCCGTCTATGGTCTCCCTGAGCTCTTTGATGCTATCCTCTACGAATTTAGCGGGGTCCAAATCATCACCTCATTTTCTCACGATAGGCATCTATCTTCCCGGTCAGTTCGGGATACTTCATAGCCAGAATCTCCACGGCGAGCGTGGCCGCGTTCTTACCGTTGTCGAGTCCCACGGCTGCCACGGGTATTCCGGGCGGCATCTGGACTATGGAAAGTATGGAATCCAGATTCACCTTGCCGCTGACCGGCACTCCTATGACCGGCTTCGTTGTGTGTGATGCAATTACACCGGGGAGCGCTGCGCTCAGCCCCGCGATGGCTATGAAAATGTCCACATCGTCCCTCTTTGCGAGTGCCTCCACCTTCGGCGGGTTCCTGTGGGCAGACGCGACCTCTATCTCGTAGGGCACCTCGAACTCCTTAAGTACTGACTCGACCTTCTCGGCAACATGCATGTCGCTCTTGCTTCCCATGACTATGAGGACCTTCATGCGCTCTCCATGAGGGGATTGGTTAATAAGGGTTTTGAAAGGCATTTTGGGCTCCGATAGTTTGAAATACTAGTAATGCGTTGTATTACATGTGATACCATGTCTACAACACTTTCCATAAGGCTGCCTGAAAAGATGGCGGATGAGATTGACGAGGTCGCAAGACTCACCGACAGGCCGAAGACATACATCGTAAGGAAGGCCATCGAAGAGTACCTTTCGGAGTATGCGGACTATCTGATAGCGCTCGAAAGGCTCAATGACAAGGACGACGAGATTGTTTCTTCAAAGGATATGAGGGAAAGGCTTGGGCTGTGAGGTGAAGTACAAGAACTCGGTCTATCATGACCTGAAGAACATCGACAGGGAAACGGCACGGCGCATAATGGACGAGATAGGATCCGTGCTTTCCGGGAACCCGAAGGCCGGAAAGGCCCTCTCCGGCAATTTCAAAGGGCTTTACAGCTACAGAATCGGAGATTACAGGGTGATATACAAGATAATAGGTGATTGCGTGCTGGTTCTGAGGGTTGGGGACAGAGGGAAGGTTTACAGATAGAATTTCAGAAAGCTCTTTATAGTTGATGGATAGGTCAAGTTTATGATACATATTGAAGATATTATGAAAAATCTGAGTGAAAAGCGACCTGTGTTTCATTCAGAGGCTGATTTTCAGCACGCACTGGCGTGGGAGATTCATGAAACACACCCCGATTTTGGCATACGTCTGGAGGGAAGGATAGATATTGAGAAAGAATCTTTTTATGTGGATATGGTTGTTTTGAAAGATGGGAAAATGCGATATTTCATTGAATTGAAGTACAAAACTGTTGTCATAAATCCGAAGAATAAAGATGAGATATACACTATTCATGGTGAGAGTTTTTCTCTAAAGAATCAGGGTGCTAGAGATGTAGCTAGATATGATTTCTGCAAAGACATAAGGAGATTGGAAAAAATAGTGGAGAAAAAACCTGAATCCAGAGGCTATGCTATTTTTCTTACGAACGACCATTTATACTGGAAACATGGACGACGAAATACAAACGATGAAAAATTCAAAATTCACAAAGATGCGGTATTGAACGGCACTCTTAGATGGGGGCCGAATACTGGAATCGGAACTATGAAAGGAAGAGAAAACGAGATAAATTTGAAAAATGCATATAACATTATCTGGAGAGAGTACTCCGATATAGAAGAGTCGAAATTTCGATATACTTTTGTAGAGGTTTGAAAATAAACGGGAAGTCTTTAAACCCTCCATCCGTTCCACCCTCATGCCCTCCGCTCTCGTTCGAATAAGAACACCACTCTATCCCACGGAATCCAAGGAGAAAGTGAAAAAGGCCGTGCTCAACATATTCCCGGATGCCGATATCGAGGTTGAGAAGGATGCCGTTGTCGGGGAATCCCGTGACCTCGAGAGGTTCCGGGAGATATTGAGGGATTTGCGGATAAGGGACACGGCCAGACATTACCTTATGTCCCATCTTCATGATGATGTGATGTCGTTCAGCATAAGCAAGCAGGCCGCCTATGTAGGAAAGATATCCTTCGGAGGGAATAAACCTGCGCTCGGCGAAATCGATGTGGAGATTGAAAGCAAAAGCCCTGAGAAACTCATTCAATGGCTGACATTCACGGGTGAGTAGATGATACTGATATCCAGCAATTCGTTCTCATCGATGGCTCTTTCCGATGTTCTGGATGCTATAACACCGCATTTCAGGGGCTGGGAGATAACAGCCGAAGGGACGCTGAGGCTTCCGGACATCGAGAAAGAATTATCGGAGTATCTGGCAAGCCATGAGCTTCTGATTCAGATACACGCTCCCCTGAGCGATGTGAATATCGCAGCCGCGAGCCCGCCAGTCCATGATGCGGTGGTAAAAGAAATGGTTCTGGCAATGGAAAGCGCCTCGAATCTGGGCGTTGAGGTGATGACGCTTCACCCCGGTTTCAGGACCCCACTATACCGGAGGCCGGAACAGGTCAGGCAGAGAACGCATGAGACACTGAAAATACTCAGTAAAGAAGCCAACGACCGTGGAATCACCCTCGCACTTGAGAACATGCCCCTCACCTTCATAACCGTGGGGCGGGAGCCATGGGAGCTGGATGAGATGAGCGAAAGCCTTGAGATAAAGTGGTGCTTCGATGTCGGGCATGCGAACACGACAGGCACAATGGATGATTTTCTCAGAAGAAAGGACAGATTCGCCAATATACACATCCACGACAACATGGGAAAGGAAGATGAACATTTGCCGCTCGGGGAAGGAAATATCGACTGGAAGAGGGTCTTGGGAGCGCTCTCCGATTATCATGGAAACTTCGTTCTTGAAATGGAGAGAGGTGTGCCCGATGCACTTAAGAGCCTTGAATATCTGGATCAGGCCTTTCCTGACCTGCTGTGAACATACTTCACTATCTTCACCTTCTCGGTGGTTATAAGCCCATCGGTGACCGCTTCATCCAGAAATGGCATTATCTCGTCTATCTTCTCCTGCCTGTCCACTATCTCGATGAGCACCGGCAGGTCCTCCGATAGCCTGAGAACCTTTGCGGTGTGCAGGTGGCTCGCTGCGCCGAAGCCCATGACCCCGTGTATGGCCGTTGCGCCCGCCATGCCGAGTTCCCTTGCTTTCCTGATTATCTGCTCGCAGAGGCTCTTTCCATGGTACCTGTCCAGTTCTCCGATGTATACACGAAGCAGGACCGCATCGTCCCCTTTCCTCATTCCTTCCCTCATATGCTTCCCCCTATGACATTCATGTATTTTGAACTTGCGAGTCCCGCAAAGACCAGAAGGATTCCGACATTCATCAGCAGGATGTATGCTCCTGCCATTGCATTCTCCCCGTCCCGTATGAGAAGAGCGCTCTCCAGTGCGAATGTCGAGAACGTCGTGAACGAGGCGATGACCCCTATGAAGACGAAGGATTTGATATATGGAGATATGCTCTCCTCCTCCGTCATTCCCCACAGAAGACCTATTATGAACGCTCACACAAGATTGACGAACAAAGTTCCCCATGGAAAGCTTCCCCCTGTGTATCTATATGGGATGCCCGACAAATAATATCTGAAAAGAGCGCCGAGCGCTCCTCCTGCGGCTATGAGAAGTATCCTCAGCATAGATATCGGGATGAAGCCGCCGATTTAAACTTTTACATGAGACTTTGAGTAATCGGCATAAACATGGAAAAATACGAAATAAGTTTAAATAGCTCTTAATGAAGGGATAGTATGTGCGAATTTCGTTCGCGAGGTGATTGAATGAAGAGAGGCAATGAGAAGGTGATCAGCGTGTTGCTGATTGGAATCATGCTGTTCTCTGCATTTTCCGCTTTTTCAATCGGGATAGCAGGGACTGGCCAATCGGAGCCTTCTGGAACAGAACCGGTTTTTGTCTCAGGAGACTCTCTTTACTATAATATAGATGGACGGACAGGAGTGGTACCGGGTACCTCAGGAGATCTAGTTTCCGGAGTGAAATATATTCAGGAAGGAGACGACATCTACCTGATATACCAGGACTACAGCATAAGGTGGGGCAATGTCAGATATATGGAGTATAAAGACGGCATGTGGTCGGAGCCGCTCACCGTCGGACATGACTATGCCGACCTTGCAAGGGGTGGCGGAAGATCATACATAACATCCTCTGACATGGGCAAGGTATTCCTCACTGTGACTGACGAAAGAGATATGCGGACATACACTCTCTCAGATGGCCGGGGCATAGCCACGAGCGTCGGGATAGTGAATGGATATGTTACAGCATTCTGGGCGGACATGGACGGAAATGTCTATTCTGCGTCCGAACAGGATATGTTCTCAAGGCCTTCCATGATATATCATACAGACAACTCGATATACTCACTTTCTACCGATAACGGCCTGACAGTTGTTGAGAGGAACAGTGGAATGACGATTGACACGGTTCTCAAGAACTCCGATGGAGTATGGTCTATAGAGAGTCAGAGCGCATCTGGTCGGGATACCCGTTCCACACCTCAAGACGAGACAAACGACCTGGCATCGGACTTCCATGCCAGGCAGAACCAGACCGGAAGGTGGGTCCTTATAGTGTATCTCAATGGAGACAACAATCTGGGAGGGACCGGTGCACGGGAAGGCGAGTACGATGTGGGTGATTTGAATGAGATGGAAAGTGTCTATACTGATGACAATGTGGGTCTGTTCGACATAGTCGTACTCTGGGACCACAAGGGAAGTGACGATCCCGATACTCATGTCCTCTGGATCCGGCACGATGATAATGGAGCAGAAACTACCGATTCCACCGATACTGTGACATCACCTAAACTGGATTCTTATTATCCGCTGCTTAACAATGACGGTGACCATGAACTTTATCTCAGCAATTACAGCGTCTTTGTGGATTTCGTGGAATGGACTGTTCAGAACTTTCCTGCAGACCACTACTTCGTCGATATGTGGGACCACGGCGGTGGATATGACGGCGTCATATGGGATGACGATGCAGGTGGAGATTCATGGGGTCATGACCATATAACCCTGGGAGATATGCATGATGCCAGCCTTCAGATTTACAACGACATCTACCCGACCCTCGGAAGGACGCTGGATATAATCGGATACGATACCTGCCTTACGAACCATGGAGGTATCCAGTATCACAACAAAATAATGTTCGACTATGTGGGCGCATCCGAGCATACTGAAGGAGGATACGGATGGTCTTATGACACTATATTCTCTGAGATAGTCCAGAACCAGGGACAAATAACTGCAGACAAGCAGGCGTACAACCTTGCCTATGAGGTGAATGCAGACGGAGGTATAGTCACCTATGCAGTAGTTAACACGACTCTATGGGATTACGATTGGATGCCTGCCTACAATGCCCTTTCTCAGGCTATGAAGCACAAGGCCGGGACGGAGAACTCTGGAATAAAGGATGCATTCAGCAACTCTGCGGATGCCGACGACTCTTACTGGACGACTGCCCATGATTACTGGGACATGATAAACAATCATATCATCGGTGATGGAGAGATAACCGATTCGGACATACTTTACTGGGCTAACAGGTGTGTCGAGAATATGACCCACAACACAGGTGCATATTCCTCTGGAAAATTGATACCTTATTCTCAGGACACAGATACTGACGGAGTAAAACTGATGATGGCTGATGAGACAGATAAGGATGCAATTAATAGTCATGTTGCCGAGGCCTGGATATTCCAAGAGAATCAGTGGGACGAAATGATAAATCAGGTGGATGCTAATGCCGATGTGAACAATGAGGAACCCACCGTCACTCTGGACAGCCCACATGATGGAGATAGGATCCCCAGGGCGGATGGAAATGTTACCATAAGTGGTACGGCGGCAGATTCCGATGGTTCTGTCTCGAAGGTCCAGATAAAGATAGACCGGCAGTACTGGGTGGATGCTTCTGGTACAGATTCCTGGTCATATACATGGGATATACGCGATGTGCCATATGGATGGCACCACATAATGGCACGCTCCTATGATGGGACTGACTTTTCCACAGAATGGCCGGGAATCTGGGTAGAAATAATACCCAACAGCCCTCCTACGGTCAGCCTTGACTATCCGACAGGTGGAGAGGTGGTGTCCGGTGATGTAAACATACAGTGGACCGCTAACGATTCCGATGGTGACACGCTCAGTGTTGACCTTTACTACAGCAGAGACGGAGGAAACACATGGAATGTGATAGCCACAGGAGAAGCGGATGACGGAAGCTATGCCTGGGACACCACCGGACTTCAGGACGGGATAGATTACATGGTCAAGGTTGTGGTCACAGACCCTATACCTCAGAACGACAGTGATGTCTCCGGTTTCTTCTCCATAGATAATGTACTTGACGACCAGTGGTTCCTCCAAGTGGAGACTTCCAATGGCTACAATAACCTCAGCATGGAGCCTGTGGAGAACACCGGCTGGGATGTGTCCACAAACATAACATCTGCGGGCGACTTCTCCCTTGGAACATGGATGAGCCATAGTTTCTCAACAGACAGGACGATATCCGGGAACTGGACCTTCAACATATGGGGAAAGGTTACGGACATAAGTGCTACAGGAGGGCACCTTTATGCCAAGATATATTCTTATGACGGAACTTCCAGCACTCTTCTTTACACAACGGCAAAGGACGACGAGAACATCTCCTCCTATTCGGACTATCATCTCTTCTCATGGACTGATTCCGCAAGTGGAAAGGTGAATGCCGGAGATCGGATAATCGTTGAGATAATGCTTGATGCAACATCGGGTTCCAATACAAGTACAGCATATTCCTACGCCAATGGAGAGAGCACATATGCCGGAAGCACCAGTGGAGATTACACAGACACTTGGGATAGCGATGGGACATACGAAACCCTGACCGAGGAGGCTGGAGGCACCGGACTCACAATACTCAGCGAGAACTTTGACAGCGGAAGCTTGCCCGCAGGATGGACCATAGATAACCAGGGCACCGGTGGAGGATGGGAGATAACCAGCGGAAGTTCATCCAGCGGAAGCTGGGCATATGATGATTCTGATGCTGCAGGAAGCAGTGCCACGCAGGACGACTACCTGTACACACCTATCCTGGATTGCAGCAGCTACACCACAGTTTCTCTTAGTTTCTACCATGACTACAAGAATTACAACGAGAACTCAGATGAGGGCGGCTTTGTGGATGTGAGCAATGATGGAGGAAGCACATGGACCAATGTCTACCACATATATGATCAGACTGTTCAAGAAACCTTGAACATAAATATCACTAACCTAGCTGCAGGCCATTCACAGGTACAGATAAGGTGGCACTACATAGCATCCTATGATTATCACTGGGGGATAGATGATGTGAGCATAACAGGGAACAGGCCCAGTATGATGGATCATGAGTGGACCTTCGATGTGGGCGACGGGGGAACATCTCTGACCTTCCATGTCGAGGCATATCACGACTTCAACAGTGAGGGGGATGACTTCGACTTCTATTACTCAACCGACGGGAGCAACTACAACTATATGCTGACCGTGAGCAAAACATCCGATGACAATACGGTGCAGAGCTACAGCCTGCCTTCTGACACTGCCGGAACGGTCTATATATATGTGAAGGATGCGGACAGGACAGAGAGCAATGGCAATGCAGACAGCCTCTATGTGGACTATATGTCAATAGAAGTTACGAAGGGTGCGCCGCAGTTCGTCCTCGCTTTCGACGGATTGGAACACGAGTCAAATGTACTTCCGAGCATTGCTGAGCTGCAAACAATGAATGTCAGCTTCAACCAGGGATGGAACCTGGTATCGCTGCCATGGCTCAGCGCCCCCACTGACATAAACGATGCACTAAACGGCCTGGACTGGAGCCGGGCAATGATCTATCAGAACGGATGCTGGCGCACATATAACAAAGGCAGAGATGCAAAGTTCAACCTCGGGTTCCCCTTGGTGGACAACACTGTGGCCATCTATGTCTATGCCAACACCGACTACACCCTGACTGGCTCGGCAAATGACCTAGGAAACACCACAATAACTCTGCATCCGGGATGGAACATGGTCGGATATCCCAGCGGAACAGAGCGCACCGTCAGTGATGCTCTGAACGGAATAAGCTACGATTTCATTCAGGGATTCAACGGGACCAATATCTTTGACATGAATGGAAGCGACATGATGGTTCCCGGCCATGGATATTGGATACATGTGACCACAGAGCAGGACTGGACTGTAGAGTGGTAAATCCCTTTCTTTAATTCTTTTTTAATCTTCCGATAGATGGAAAAATTGGTTTGATGGTTAAATGGTTTCTTGTATCTTCTCGGATTCATTTCCATCTTCGCTTTCGAAAGAAGTCATATCTCCCTTATTCTCTGCTACGAGTGTTGGGTTCTCTCCTTTTCATGGCGAAATGAGGGCTGAGGCGAGCACTATTGCAACCACCAATGTGGCATAGATATAAATATTCTTCATAGTGCTACCGGGGCCTACCACATTGGTTGAGTTATAGATGACAAGAGGCCGCCCTTATCGGATGTGCCTTGGTATCCAAAGAGGAGTAAGATGTGGAATCGAACAGCGTAGAGTTCCTGAGTATGAACTGGGCAGGGGTATTGCCTATGTACAGAGCAGGGCCTTCATCGTATGCGTCGATCTCATACCCGCCTGCGATATAGGGGGTGTCGGCCGTCCCGCTTCCGGAGAGCACCGTGGACGCCATGTCAGTATCGTTTTTTATGTAAATCGCATCGTGAACGCTCTGAATTCTATGATCAACCGTCTGGATGCCCCTGTCTGATAGGTAAGAAGCATCAGTAGACGCATCGTTATGAGCAAAGAAATCACCGTTCTCATGGATGAACGTCCTTGGAATGTCATCATTGAAAGGATTTTTACATATCAATATTTTCTGAGTGAGATGCAGATATCGGTGATTTTTTCGGAAAATTCCATGATATTGACGATTCCGCCATGCAAAACCACATATACCTAGTACCATAGGCGAAAGTGATATCATGGAACCCGAGCTGAAAAAGATACTGGAGAAACAGCACTATAGAGTGGTCGGAGAGCACAGCGGCGTGAAGCTGTGCCACTGGCTGAAGGAGAAACTGGTGAGGGGTAGGCCCTGCTACAAGGAGGTCTTTTACGGGATACAGTCTCACCGCTGCCTTCAGATGTCACCCGCACTCAACCAGTGCACCCAGAACTGCCTCTTCTGCTGGCGCTTTCAGGCGTTCAACGAATCCACGCTGAAACAGGTTGATGACCCCGAGTTCATACTGGACCAAAGCATAGAGGCCCAGAGGAAACTGATATCTGGCTTCAAGGGAGACCCTAGGGTCAGCAGGGAGATGTGGGACGAGGCATACAACCCCAACCAGATAGCCATATCTCTGAGCGGAGAGCCGACCATATATCCTCGGCTCGGGGAGTTCATAGAACTGGCGCATAAAAAAGGGATGACCACCTTTCTGGTGAGCAACGGCACCCTTCCCAAGGTCATAGAGAACCTTGACCCGCTTCCGACACAGCTTTACATCACCGTGGCCGCTCCGAATGAGGAGATATACGACAAACTTCTGGTTCCCATGATACCGAACGGATGGGAGAGACTGAACGAGACCCTTGAAATTCTGCCATCCCTTGACACCAGAACCGTGATAAGGCACACCCTTGTAAAGGATTGGAACATGCAGGGGTATGAAAAAGAGTATGCGAAGCTCATAGAGAAAGCGGATCCGGACTTCATAGAGGCGAAGGGTTATGTCTTCGTCGGATATTCTAGGGAGAGAATGAACATGGCGAACATGCCCTCTCATGATGAAATAAAGGAGTTCGGGCGGAAGATAGGGGAATACACCGGAAGGGAGCTTCTTCTGGAATACGCACCCAGCAGGGTCGTGCTTGTCGGTGAGAAGGGGAAGGAGACGAAAATCGGCGAAACCGTTAATTAACCTTCACTGATACCGGCATATGATACCGAATGAGACCGTCACGGATGTGGTGGTGGAACTTCTGAGAAAGGCAAGCACGGGGAGCCCGCCCGATGTGGTGGATGCTCTCCATGAGGCCTATGAAAGGGAGGATGACGAGGTTCCCAAGATGCAGTTGAAGGCGATATTGAAGAACATAGATGTTGCAAAAGAGGCCGGCCTGCCCCTGTGTCAGGATACCGGAGTGCATATTTTCTTCGTAAAAGGTAATCTGAGGTCAATACCCTCTTTCTCGGACTTCGAGGATGCGATAAGAAAGGGAGTTGAGATAGCCACCGAAAGGGTTCCGCTCAGGCCGAATGCGGTGCACCCGATCACGAGAAAGAACCCCGGCAACAACATAGGAAAGGGTATCCCTGCCATAAACTACATACCGAGCGATGACCCTTACATCGAGATAATCGCATTCCCCAAGGGTGCTGGCTCGGAGAACATGAGCTTCATGAAGATGCTCACGCCCTCGCAGGGCCTCAAAGGGATAAAGGAATTCGTTCTGGACTGCGTCATAAGGTCCGGAGGAAAGCCATGCACACCCACGGTTGTCGGTGTCGGAATAGGCGGAACATCGGACATAGCCATGCACATAGCGAAGGAATCCCTGTTAAGGCCGATAGGTGACAGGCATCCTGAGAAAGAGATCGCAGAACTTGAGGACGAACTGATGAAGGCCATGAACGAGACCGGCATAGGCCCCATGGGGCTTGGGGGAAAGACCACGGTCCTTGATGTGCATGTCGAGTATGCATACTGCCACACGGCAAGCCTTCCTGTTGCGGTCAACACCCAGTGCTGGACGGGCAGAAGGGCGAGAGCGAGGATATACGATGACGGCAGGACAGAGATAATGGAGGGATAAAGATGGAATACCACCTTACAACACCGCTAAAGGAGGATGAGGTCAGAAAGCTACGTATCGGAGATATCGTCTACCTCAACGGGATGATATATACAGGAAGAGATGAGGTGCACATACATGCGCTCGAACTCGCGGAGGAGGGGAAGAATCCTCCCGTGGAATTCAAGGACATGGTTCTGTTCCACTGTGGCCCTGTGATGCAAAAGGACGAGAAGGGTGACTGGCATGTTATAGCTGCCGGCCCGACCACCAGTTCGAGGATGAATTCACTGGAACCGGAATTCATAGAGCGCTTCGGAGTCCGTGCGATAATCGGAAAAGGCGGGATGTCCGAACCAACCGTTGAATCGATGAAAAAGCACGGTGCGGTGTATCTGGCCATGACCGGCGGAGCGGCGGCACTTGCAGCAGCGGCCTTCAAAAAGGTGCACGGTGTCGAATGGTTCGAGTTCGGGATGCCGGAAGCGATATGGATACTCGAAGCCGAAGAGCTGGGGCCGCTGGTGGTCGGGATAGATTCCCACGGTAACAGCATATACAGGAATGTGGAGGAATCCGTGGCAAAGAACAGGAAGAATGTGGAAAAAATGCTGGGAATCAGCGAATGAGAAACATAGCCTGAGAGATGATGATAAATTATTAATACCGGCTATCACATATCTTATCCGTGCAAAGTGAGGATAAAAAGGTCGGGGGTATTCGGACATCCTTTCTCATCTTGGATATGTTGTGGTTTATTCTATCTTTGTGTTCTATTGTTTTTATAGAAGATTTAAGAGATCATTTTTCTGGAAAAACGACTTTTCCGGTTTTGGACTTTTTTGCTCCGTTGTTTTTAATCACCTCATTTCTTTCTGTAATTGTCATTGTCTATGCCGAATTTATGGGAAAACAGAAAAGGAATGCTTCTTTTCTGGAAATGATGAAAGACCGAAAACACAGGTATCATCTTAGACTTCTTCTGCTTCTTTTGATAATCACACCAATCTCAGTGTTATATAAATATATAGATACATACTATATTATTTTTCTGGACACCCTGATCCTGCTTTTTTCATGCGTTTTCCTCCCGGTAATTGTTTTCGCACTATCCTTCAGGTCGTCGGGAATGAACATCAAAAATACACTAAAAAAACATAAACTATGTAGTGTTTTCCTGTTTATTGTGATAGTGATTGTCATTGCAAATCTGAATATGATATATCCCATAATGCAACCGGATGTTGAATTTTACCGTGATTCATCGACACCGAATTTCTATTATATAAGCAATGATACGGCGGCGGCTGACTTGAGTGTCGTTAATTATGGAATACTCCCTGCCAGAGACATATATGTGGTGGATAATGGAAGCACAATATATCATATAGGTGTTCTTAAAGGCGGCGAAACCACTGAATTCGATGTGGATATACATTGCCGGTATAACTGTAGCTATGCGGACGAAGATTATGATATCTACGGTCCGTCCTGCTGTGAAACCAATCTGACCCTTGTCTATGAAGGGCGTGTGGTTGATAGGATAAGTGTGATATACGCTGAAAGGAACACATGCGGTGATGCTATCTTAATTGCATTTGTACCTCTGGTATTTCTTCTGAAAAAAACCAAACGCTCCTAGATACCGAATTCTTTCTTCAGAGTGGCGATTATCTTCTTCTTTGTACTCTCAAACGATCCGGATGAATCGATTATCCTGACTTCCGGTATATCCGACATGGAAAGGAATATCTCCCTGACCTTTCCGAGATAATCGAGTTTTTCGAAGTAATTGTCGTTTCCCCGCCTGCTTATGCGCTCCCACGCTGTTTCAGGCTCTATGTCAAGTATTATCACTATGTCGGGCACCGGTGCGAAGTCGTTCATCTTCCGTATCTTCCCGATGTCCATTCCCCTTGCGCCCTGATACGCCATGGTGCTGTAGTAATAGCGGTCCATCACTATGTCCTTTCCATCTTTCAGGGCAGGCAGTATGCGGTTCTCCACATCCCATCTCCTGTCCTCTATGAACAGGCGCAGTTCTTCCTCGGGAGAAGGACGGTTCCCGCTTTTCAGGGCCTCCATGAGCATTTTTCCGGCAGAGCTCTCGGTAGTTGGCTCCTTCAGGAATATGGCATCTCTTCCGATGGACCTGAGATATCTCACGAGAGATCTCGCATGGCTGCTCTTTCCGCAGCCATCTATCCCGTCAATGACTATGAAGGTCAGAGTATCTCCACCAGAGCGCTCCTTTCAAGGCATTCTTCCTCGCAGTGCTCGCCATCACATCGAAGTGCGGAGTCGTCCCTTTCCAGTCCGAGCCTTTTAAGCACCTCTTCCGGGTTGTGGTAGGTCAGTATCACGGCAGGGTTTCCTTCCTTTATCCTCGCCTTCTTTATTGCCGCGGACACCTGCCGCTCTCCGGTTATCTGCCTGAAGAACTCGGTGGCAAGACTGCTTCCCTTGGCGGTTTCGCGCTCCGCATTCCTCACGGCTCGAAAATAGGAGGAAAGGATGTGGGCTCTTCCGCATACCACCGAAGCATCAACGATTATGTCCGGGCCTATGGATGAGAGTATGGCCTCCGGGTCATGGACGGGAGATGTGCCCATTATCTCAGGGTTTCCTTCTGGCATCCCTGCTCTTCTCCTTGTCCTTCTTCACCTGTCTCTCGAGGTCCTCAAGGGCCATGGCAAGCGCCCTGAAGAGATTCCAATCGTCCTGAGATGCATAATAGGTCTTCTTCTCGGTGGTCATTCTGAGCCTTACCGTATAATTTATGCCCTCGTGGTTGTGGTGATGAACGATGTGAACGTTGAGTATGCGAGGGGGAATTATCTCCACTATCTTCTTCATCGATTTCTCTATGAGTTCATACATCTCCTCGTAAACATCACCTATCTCGTCGACACCGGATATCTGAACGTATAGTCCCTCACGTGGTGCGAGATTGGCACCTGTTTCGATTATGTCTATCTGATGTACTATGCCCACCGGTTTCTTTCCTTCGGTGATTATTATTCCGCCTATCTTGTTCTCTACCATCAGCTTGGCTATCTCTCCCAGTGTCTCACCCTGACCGACAAAGATCGGATGGGTGTGCATTATGCTCTTAACGGGTATTCTGACGCGCTCTTTGTTGCCTGCCGCATCTCCCTGTGTGGTGCGGTCCTTATCGCGCATAAGAATCATGGCGATATCCTTTATGCCGACGACTCCGATCAACTCCCCTTCCTCGTTGACCACGGGGACGGCCTTGATGTCGTGTGTGTTCATTATGCTCTTTACCTTCATGATGTCATCGAATTCGTTGACCACCACCGGATTCCGGCTCATGACTTCCTTCGCCTTTATAGTGGCGATTTCATCCACGTTCGGTACGATTCTCATTATGGACCGTCTTGTAACCACACCCACGAGCTTCCCCCGCTCTTCCACCGGGCAAAGCCTCAATCCGGAACTGAACATCACTTCGCATGTCTCTATGAAGTCGTTGTCCGGACTGAGTACCGGAGGTGTCACCATAAGGTGCTCCACCTTGGCATTCATCGGAAGGTTTCCCCTCTTCATGAGTATGTCCGAACTTATCACTCCTACGGGCCTCTTCCCATCCATAACGACTGCTTCCTGCGTGTCCTTCTTCCTGAGCTTTCCTATGAGGGTGGATAACGGCTCATCCCCCTCTATTTTCTCATACTTCTTCTCCAGAAAATCCCTTACTTTTATAAGCGACGCTTTTGTCATTTTACCACCGTCTTTGCCATATATAGCTCCGTTACTTATCAATCTTCCGTATCTTCCGTCCCTTCTTTGATCTCCTCTTCGGATTTCTCGGGCTCTTCCTCTTCTTCCTCGGCCTCTTTGTTGCCTATATCCTCTTCATCCACGCTTTCACCGGTCTCTTCTTCCGCATCTTTGACTTCCTGCGGTACATCCTCTTCCACTTCCAGAAGCTCCTCCGGTACCTCAATCTCCTTGAGAAACTCGGGAGGCACCTCCTTTGTTATGAATATGTTCGGTGCGGAGCGCATTATCTCCACACCGGTGACGGTTGCAGAAGGAACATCTATCTCGAATACGACGGGTCTCGGTGTCCTCACCTTTCCGGCCTCCACTGCGGATTCAAGTGTCGCGCTCAGATGTACAAATGCCCGGCTGGCAGGCTTGAGACCGGTTTCCAGAAGGAATTCTTTCTCCTCTTCCGTTGCCGGATAGTACAATATGTCCGGTATATCGTCCGTTGGCAGGTCGAGGTCGACATCTATCGTATGCCCGTATGTCGCCCTTATGTATCCGTCCTTGTACTGATACCTGCCTTTCGGGTCCGTTGTTATCAGAGCCACTATGTGGTAGGGCCTCAGCCATTTGAACCTTCTCTGCCTTGACCGCACCGCATTGACGAACTGTCTGACATCCACCCATCCTTTGGGGTCCATCGTCAGGTCGAACTTCTCGGGAAAGTGGCGGAGCGCTCCGGCTAAGGTCTTCCCCAGACGCTCTGTCTCATAATCGTTGAGAATGAACTTCCCTTCCTTTCCACATACCGGGCACAGCTCTCCTCTGAAGTAGCCGTGTTCCTCACACTGCCTTATCATTTTCTCACTCTCTTGTGGTTTTTCCTCACGAACCGGAGGGTGTATATATTCTTTATCGCACGGATATCGTCCTGAGAAAGGTATAGACACCTTTATATATGAGAAACAAGAGAGATGAAGGATAAACGTGACCGACGACAATCCCGAAGAAGTAGTGAGGTTTCCGCTCCCCAAAAAACACAAAGGAGAGATGATGGCGATAGCGCACAAGCTGAACGGTGCGAGCCACATAGATATCGTCTGCGAAGACGGCGTTTCCCGCATGGGGAGAATACCCGGCAGGTTCAGGAAAAGGATGTGGGTCCGTGAAGGAGACCTGCTGATAGTGAAGCCATGGGACTTCCAGCCTGAAAAGGCGGACATAATATACCGCTATACCGGAAATCAGGTTCATGTTATGAAAAGAAAGGGCTATATACCGCCTGTTCTGGATGTATTCTGAACATGAAGTATGAAGAAGCCGTGGAATACGTCGAATCGAGACTTTCGCAGTCGGTCAGGAGAGATTTTCTGGACATAGACAGAAAGACCGCCGGAGAGGTCTTCGACAATTCCACCGTGATGTCCATCTACTATCTGATGAGCCGGGGGTATGTTGATGCCCTTGATTTTCCTATATCCACGGGAAAAGAGGGAAATGTCTTCAGAGGAAGGGACAAGAAGGGGCGGATGGTGGCTGTCAAGATATATCGTATCGCCACCGGGAACTTCAGGAAGATGAGGTCCTACATAGAAGGCGACCCCAGATTCAAAGGGATAACGCACGACCACAGAAGGCTGGTCTACCGGTGGGCGATGAAGGAATTCAACAACCTTGAAAGAATGGTGGGTTCCGGTATCAGGGTTCCGATACCCATCGCTCAGAAGGACAATGTGCTTATCATGGAATACATAGGAACCGAAGAACAGCCCGCCCCCCTCATAAAAGATGTGGATTTCGATGTCCGAAAGGGTTTCGATTTCATAGTCGATGCCATGAGGAAGATGTATACGGATGCCAAACTGGTGCACGGCGACATCAGTGAGTACAACATACTGGCGAACGGAGACGAGTTCGTGCTCATCGATGTTTCGCAGGCGGTACACCTGAAACACCCGGCATCTGCGGAACTCCTTGAAAGGGATGTCAGAAATGTTGTGAGGTATTTCGGAAAGAAAGGTATCGAAAGGGATGAGGACGATATTATGAAGAGAGTGAGGGATTAGATGTACTATGTCAGGGTTCCAAGAGACAGGGTCGCAGTGATTATAGGAAAAGAGGGAAGGACAAAGAGCATTCTGGAAAAGAGGACCGGGGTGCATATCTACATCGATTCGAAGGACGGAGAGGTAAGCATAGACGAGTCCGAGGCGGAGGACCCCCTGAACGGAATGAAGGCTGTGAACATAATTCGGGCCATGGGGAGGGGATTTTCACCGGAAAAGGCGATGCGACTCATGGAGGATGATGTCTATCTCGAAATAATGGACATCCGTGATTTCTCGGGGAAGAAGAAGAACGCTGTTAATCGCCTGAGAGGGCGTGTCATAGGCACCAAAGGGAAGACCAGGAGCCTTATAGAGGAAATGAGCGGTGCGGATGTCTCGGTTTACGGGAACACAGTGGGAATAATCGGAGATTTCCTTGAGATGGACATAGCGAAGAACGCTGTCGTAATGCTTCTCAGCGGCAGCGAGCATTCGACGGTCTACAGATATCTGGAGCGCAGGAGAATGGATATAAAGATCGCTGAGATGGGCGTTTATTACGAGGAAAAGGAAAGACCCGAACCGGATGATGAGGAATATGATGAAGAATACGAGGAGACGGGTGAGGATGAAAGTGAGTGACGAGGTCCGTTCTTCTATCAAAGAATCGATTGAAAAAGGGCTGAAGGAACTGGGTTACGACGGGGCTCTGGACATACAGCCCGCTCCAGAGGGAAAAGGGGATGCCGCAGTCCCCTGCTTCAGGATAGCGAAAGCGGTGAAAAGGAATCCTGTCGAGGTAGCCGCCGCACTTGCGGATGGCTTCGAACCCAATGAACTGGTGGCCTCGGTCTCCGCACAGGGACCTTACATCAATTTCATCTTTGACAGGGATGGGTTCGCGAAGCTCTTCCTTTCCGCCATAGATGAGGGCTCGTTCTTCTCCCCTGAAAGAAAGGAAAGGGTCCTTCTTGAGCATACCAGTGCGAACCCTACCGGCCCACTTCATGTCGGCAGGGCGAGAAATCCGATAATAGGAGACACCATGGCCGGAATAATGAGGGCCGCTGGCTATGATGTTCAGACGGAATACTATGTGGACGATATGGGAAAGCAGGCCGTCATGGTGGCATGGGGTGTTGATAGATTCGGAGCGGCGAAGGACGAGAGAGCGGACTATCTCTATGTAAAACACTATCAGAAGGTCAATGAACTGATGGATAGCGATGAAAAAGCGAAAGAAAGCATATCCGATTGGATACGAAGGTATGAAAATGGTGATGCCGAGATAAGGGAGAATGTGAGGAAGACCGTGGATGAGATGATGTTCGGCATACTGGCCAGTCTTAAAAGGCTCGGAATAGAACTGGACAATCTCGCTTATGAATCCGATATCGTATTCTCAGGAAAGGTGGATGAAGTCATAGAAGGCTTGGAGGCAAAGGGAGTGCTGAAAAAGGACGAAAGCGGAGCCCTCTACATCGACCTTGCGGATTACGGTATATCGGGAAAAGATACCAGATTCTTCATCGCGCGCTCTGACGGTACCAGTCTCTATTCCACGAGAGATGTGGCATATCATATCGATAAGGGAAATCGCTCGGATATCATGCTCGATGTTCTCGGAGAGGACCACGGTTTGCAGTCAAAAGCGGTTTCCATAATGCTGGATATTCTTGGGCATAAAAAACCCGATGTGCTCTTCTATGCCTTCGTCGGGCTTCCCGAAGGGCGAATGAGCACTAGGAAAGGAAGGGTGGTCTACCTCGACGACCTTATGGACGAGGCCGTTGACAGAGCCTACGAGGAGGTGAAAAAGAGGAGAGACGACCTTTCCGAGGAGGAGATGAGAAAGATAGCCGAAGCCGTGGGCATATCGGCCATAAGGTACAACATAATCAGGGTCCAGCCCGAGAAAAGGATGGTCTTCAAATGGGAGGATGCACTTAACTTCGAGGGAGAGAGCGCTCCGTTCATCCAATATTCCTATGCCCGTGCATCGAGCATAATACGGAAGGCCGGAGCTTTTGAGAGGGTCTTCTCCGCAAAGGAAGACGGCGAATGGGCCCTTCTGATGAAGATGTCCGAGTACCCCTCCGTTATAGAGGAAGCGGCAGAGAAGAAGAAGCCGCATATGCTCGCTTCATACCTCCGGGGACTTGCCTCCGCATTCAACGATTTCTACAGGGATTACCCCGTACTGAATGCCGAAGAAAGGGATTCCAGACTCACCCTCACGGATGCTTTCAGAAAAGTCATCGGGAACGGTATGCGAACTCTCGGGATAACCGTGCTTGAAAGGATGTAGGAAAGCTGTTATATCAAAGTGTATATCCCATGCCGTGGCAATGAAGGTGCTGAAAAAGAGGATATACGTCCACAGGAACGAGGTGGTCGATTCTCTGGAGGTATACGACGAGAACCGGAGGAAGTACTACAGCTACACATACATGGTGGAGACCAGAAGGGGATGGATGCCCTATGTCCGGTGGGATAACTTTCAGCAGCAGCCCCATGTTGACAGGTACGATGAGAACGGTGCTCTCCTTGAACAGATGAACACGCCTGAGAAGGAACTGGATGAGATAGAGAGGCTGGTCCGCATATTCAGGAGGAACCTTGCCGCCATGTCGCTGGAGGACCTCGTATGAAGGTTCTGATAAAGAACAGGGTGGACGGCGACTATGTGAAGGAGAAGGCCGATGAACTTATAACTCGCTACGGCTCCGTGGATTCCCTCGGTCAGAAAGCCTCCATCGGTAAGTGCGCATCTCCTTCGGTCGTGGACGACTATGAGATGCTGAGAGCGCTCCTCAAAGGGGCCGAGATGGAGGAGGAAACGGTGTTCCACGATTATTCCATTTTCTCGGTTCTGGGGGAATCGAGGGTTGAGATACTGGATTATCTTCAGAAGAACAGGGTGTCATCCATCAAGGAGCTCGCTTCAGCGCTCTCCCGCGACTACAAGAACATCTACTACGACCTGATGGTAATGAAAAAGATGGAGCTGATAAGCCTCGTCAAAAAGGGAAGGGAAAGGGTTCCGGTTTCAAGGGTTAAGAGGATAGAGATACTGTTCGAGTGAAAGGTTTCATGCGTTGTCTCCGTAGAATGTGAGGTTCGGCCAGTTGGTGGCTCCGCCGCCTTCGAGGATTTCATGCTGGTAGAAGTAGGAGTTGGTGAAGATGGAGGAGGGGATGATGATTGTGTTGTTCATACCTGCTTGGATGGTGGAGTCGGGGGAGGTGAAGGGGGGTAGGTCTGTGTTCTGTTGTAAATATCCCGATATAGCCGGAAAATCGTTGCTTATGTACTCTTCATATATGTATATCATCACTTTCACCTTTATTTTTTGATTTGTATGCCTCAAATGCCTTTTTTGCCTCTTCATAGAACCGATCTATGACGGCATCCTTATCATATGCTATGACGGTCTTTTCCTCCCCGTTTTTCAGGAGAAGAACGACCTGCCTCATCTTTTTTCCTCCGTAAGGGAATGGTGCGACATAAATATCTTCGACATCCTTGAAATGCCATGTACCTCGGTATTTCAGGGAGTAATTGGAGTAAATGCCGTTTTCGTAAACAATTGCTTTTATAGAAAGACCCCATAAGAAAAAAGTTAACCATATAATAGGCAGTATATATGAAGAATATAAAAATAAATTTTTCTCTATTGGATTTGAAAGAGTATGTGAGTAAGCATTAACAAAAAGAGTTAAAAAAGCAATGAGTGGAAGCTCTAAACAATCCACTACTTTCTTAAAAAGAAATCTTTCTTTATATATTATATTTCTAAGATATATTTTTGTATTATTATTCATATACTTACCTCACGAACCTCTCTTTATTGATTTCGTATTTGGACCGAATGATGCTATAAAAGTGAAAAAAGCAGCCGAAGATGACAGAGTCCCTATACAAAAACCTGCAAATCCCAGCAATCCGGGTATTGTTCCTATTTTTGGACCTGCTATGCCTTTAAGACTTTGATATGCACTTTCAACGCCTATAACCATAGAAAAAATAGAAATTATTGCTTGTGAGACTGTGTCTTCATATATTAAACCGCTTAAAACCAAAATTACCGAAATTAGTGATAGAACGAACCCCCCTGTAGTTTTTAAACGGTTGTCGAAAAACAAGCTATCTATTAGTTTATGTAATGATGAAAAAAGTAGACTTATAAGAGCCACATATTCTGATATCTCTTCCGAAGGTTCGGCATCCTGTATTTTATCAATAAGCCAGTCTTCGGCAGATGACATTGAAAATACTGCCTGTTCCACCATATATGAAGCGGCACCCACTATGATACCCAACAATATTCCAAAAATAAAGTCTGTACCCATTGTTCCAACCTTGGCGGCTATTGTTAGAAGAACGGAAGTGACCGTTATTCCGATGAATAAAGGTATAATAATTTCCGGATGCAGGGCCCTAGTAAGACGAGATTGTATTTCTCCCGGACTTAATCTATCAAGATTTTCCAGAATGTACTTTCCAGCATCAATCATATCTTGTTTTATGGATTCTATTGCGTCAAGGAGAGGCTTCAATATGTCTGAAAATGCTTGTTTTATTACTTCTGTAACCCAGTCTATAAACGAGGCTATCACATCCACGACCTTCTCAACCGCTGCCTTTACATCGGCCATGGCTTTTTCGAAGGCTCCTATGACCTTTTTACCGAAGTCGATTATTGCTTTTCCGAGCTGAGTTACGAATTCCGTGAATTTTACTGCGACTGCGGTTATTGCCGAGCAGACTATGTGAGCGAGTTCGGTTCCAAGGTCTACGGCTTTGTCCCAGACCGCTGTTCCG
>Ga0190313_1000120_pt1 | contig 50628 bp, 40 predicted proteins | sample 4870071011_MG_FD_169989 | JGI IMG/M metagenome (GOLD analysis project Ga0190313, IMG submission 169989) | Hydrothermal vent sediment bacterial communities from Southern Trench, Guaymas Basin, Mexico - 4870-07-10-11_MG | ecosystem: Environmental > Aquatic > Marine > Hydrothermal vents > Sediment ...
ACGTAATATAAAGTTTTCGCTAATTAAAAGTTGCATCTCAAAAACGAATAAAAAGAACAGAAAAGGTAACAAAAGAAAGAATTTAGGAAGCCTCAGCTTCCTCTATGGCTTTACTGAGGATCTCCACGGCTTTCTTGAGGTTGAGATATGCTTTCCGTAATGATGCCATAACCCTTGGATTGTTAAGGTTTTGTACTACTGGACCAAATTGCTTGGCTTTCTCATAGTATTGCTCTGCAAGCTCCTTGTAGTGTAACGCCTCTTGGATAGTTTCATTATCAATTCCAAGCTCAATGCTCTTGTTGTAGAGTTCATCAAATTTCTTGATTCCTTTATTGTACCACATGTAATAGATGAAGTTAAGGGTTGCTATTGAAATTCCTTCTTCCTTTTCTGGAAGTTCGTATATGACTGTTATCTCTGCCGGTGAGTGTAACCTAATCTCCAATGTTAAGAGGGCATAGGTCTCATATCTTGTAAGTTCCTCTCCTAATAAATCTGCATTGTTTACTATGACCTTATAACTCTTAATGTCCTTTGGAAGGATTACTACAAGCTTGACAGTTGCATTGTGTTCGCCATCAACTGTTATTGAAATGGCTGGCTTTCCATCCACTGTTGTGTTCTTAGCCTCTTTAATTTCCGCGGTACCATTTATTGTTTCTTGAACAAATACTGGCGCTTCAATTCCTTCTTCCTCAAGCTCCTCAGTAACCTCTGGTGTCTCTTTAGGTGTTCCATAGTAAATGTAGAGTTTTGAACCATTCTTAATGGCAAGGATTATCTCCAGTGTTACGTTGTCTTCTAAGAGCCCTTTGGAGATTATTGTGGCATTTTTGCCCTCTACTGAGTAGAATGTCCAGTTCTCTGGAAGCTTGACAAACACTCCTACTAAGGCACTGTCTTCTGGAGTTGCAAACGTGGCAGTCATTTCGCCTGTCCTACTTGTGACATTTACAATCTCTGCATCTCCAATGCTCCACATCAGTTCGGTTCTTTCAACTGGTTGCATGGCTCTAACTTTTATTACTTTAATGTTATTGTCTTTAACGAAGTCATATGGATACTCGAGCACAACCTTGAACTCATGCATATCCAAGTCACTGAGTGTAACGTTGAATGAAACTAAGTCATCCTCACCTGCTACTATCTCTTTTCTCTCTGAGCCTACCTCCGTAAGTCCGTCTCTAATCAGCTTAACAGGCACAGATGCATTGTTCGGTCCATAGTTCTTGATGTGGACATTGATGGTGAAGAGCTCTCCGACCCCTGGTGGAACGGGCCCTATTCCGATGCCTACTATTCCAAAGTCGGTAATGTACGGATTTGGTGCAATTTCTATTGGCACATCGAAGAGCTCTCCGGTTCTTGTTCCTCCAATTTTTATATTACCTTTGTATATGGTGGTGTTCGGAAGTGATGTTAGGTTGTAGCCATAGGTTACGATGTATTCTCCGTTTACCTTAGTAATGTTCTTGACAAAGAGTTCTCCTCCAGATACTACCAGGGATGCGGTTATGTTGTAGTGTGTCTCTCCCGGAGCCGGGTTATAGTAACTCTCAACGATCGCAGCATACGAGCCCTCTGCTGGCTCTGGAATCACAACTTCCTCATCTGCTGTCCATGAGTACGAGCCCCCAAGATACTCCCACTCACCTGTTATCTCATTGTAGTAGTACACTTCTAAATCTATGTCAAGTCCATAGTTATCGTCGTCTTCGCTTTCAGTCTTAACAACAAGTGCATTTGCATGTTCTGCCACCTCAAAGTAGTGAACTGTGTAGTTGTCAGTCTCTGGAGCCTCGACATTTTGTTCCTTGAATATATCCTTGGTCTTACCTGGTGTGATGCCAACCTCCAAGTCAAAAGTTGCCTCTCCTGGCTTTGGATTCTTGTATCCGTAAACCTCAATGATGTATATTCCATCTTTTGGCATTGTAACTACTACCCTTTCATTTGCTGTCCATGTCTCTGATTCTCCAACTTCCTCCCAGTCTCCCGTTGATTCGTCGTAGTAATACACGAAGAGGTCTATGTCCAGCTTGTCCCATGTGCTCGACGTCTCCACCCTGAGCTGGGTTGCATTAACAACGGTTACGTTGTAGTACCATGATTCACCAGTTGCTGGAGCCGTAATCCCTGTCTTCCTTGTGAGCCTCTCAAATCCGACTCCATATGCTGTTAAGTTTCCAACGAAGTCTGGTATCTTTACTCTTATCTGACCTTCCCCTTCCTTGGATTCAGCAATCATTGTGACTTCTGATGGAGTGACTTTTGCCATGCCAACTTTGCCGTAGAACGTTGTGTAGCTTGCATTAATTTCGCTGTTGTGTAGCCACATTGCATGTAATCCTGGGACTGCCTTTGCCACAAGTATACTCTCATTTGATGCAATAAGCTTTCCTGTTGCAGTGTGTGCTAGTGTGTGAGGTCCAAATATTCCTTCATAGTACACACTCCACATATCACTTGATGGTTGGAGCAGATATGGGGTTATTACCGCTGTATCATCATTCCATGAGATATCCGCTATAACGTAGGTACCATTTGTATCTTCTGTTGGAACATTGAAGTAGAACAGTCTCCAGTCTCCTCCATAGATATCTCCTCCATAGACGTTTGAATTGTCGTACAATCCACTAGCCTCAGTCTTTCCTCCAAATTCGAACTCTGCTCCTGGTGATGCCACGACTACGCTGACTGGTATTGTCGTTACATGATTGTCATACTTGACATAAATCGCTCCCTCATAAATTCCAAGTGGTGTATCTTCTGGAACTGTTATTGTTGCAGTGAATGTTCCCTCTCCCTTAGCTGGCAAATGAAGCGCTTCTTTGTCTAAAGTGACCCAGCTCCATGGTACCCTCTTGTAGAACTCGAGCTTAACTTTGCCGTCATATGGATACCCTTGGTACATTACATCCCTAACCTGTAGGAACAACTGCTCGGCTCTTGCCCTTGGGTTCCTAACTGTGAAGGATGCAACGTTTGTTCTGTATCCACTACCCCCGTTAATTAACTTAAGCTGATCATCTTTGTATCCATAGATTCTCACGAGAATGTAGTAGTATGGGTTATCCACATCTGTATAGAATGACACCTTCATGAGTTCTGCATCCTCTGGAATTGCATATGTTACCGGTATCATCTGTGGTTCGTCTGTTATTCCCATAATTGGTATCTCAACTTCTCCAATCTTCTCGAATACTTCTGCAGAAATCTCTACATCTTTGGCATCTCCGTAGTTAACTAATGTGAATTCCTGTGTATCGCTTTCTCCTGGATAAATCACAGATGGGAATGCCTTGTACTTGTGACCCATGTACGAGCCAGCTTGCCACTCACTTGGCGAGACTTTGACACCGTCAACTTCCAACGCTATTTCAACTGCTCTCGTTGCATTCAGGTATCCAGCGCCCTGGAGGAAGGCATCATTGTTTGTGTCTTCTGCGGCGGACTTCAATATTTCCTTTAATTCCTCGGCGGTTGGATATCTTCCATGAGTCTTGTAGAATGCTTCTTCGACTAAGGCACCAACACCAGCTGCCATTGGGGTAGCTAAGCTTGTTCCGGCCCAAATTTCATTGGCATAGCGACCATTTATTATTGGCTGCATCCTCCAGTACTGCATATTTAGAGGTGTGCTCCCAAGCCCAAACTTTCCTGTTGCTAATATATCAGGCTTGACCTGTCCTAAGGTATTAGGTCCTCTGCTTGAGAAGTCTACGACATCTCCGTATTCCGCTTCATAGTCCCATCCTACTGCCTTTCTATAACCGAATTCTGTTGCTGCGCCTACTGTTATGACTCCTGGGGAAGCACCGTTGCTTGAGTCGGTACCGTATCCTGAACCCTCATTACCTGCTGCGAAGAAGTGTGCCGTGTACGGAGCGTACACCTCCGATAACCATGTAAGGAACCTGTCCTCCCAGTTGAACCCTCTATCTATGGCGTAACTCAGATAATAACCGTAACTGTTGCTTGTTATTCTTGCCTCATCTCCGGTGTTTGGGATTCCATCGTAGCCCTCCGTCGCGAAGAGCATCATATCTTCCCACTCTGCCAGTGAAGTGTACAGGTCTCCTTCAGCTATCAGTTTTGCACCCTTTGCGTTACCATATGTTGGATACATTTGTGATTCATCATCAGTAAATTCCTCTGGGCCAATTGTCCTTCCCCTTGCACCAACGGCAGCCGCACAGAGTGTTCCGTGTTCAAGACCTCCTGCATAGATTGTTCCAATCATGAATGCCACCAAATCACCGTTTCCGGGAACTGTCTTGTTCTCCGGAACTCCGTATTCTCCAAGGTTCCATCTGTTGTAAACTATTTGTGAGTATGGAATTGGGGTTTCTCCATCAGCTATGTAGTAGATAAGTCCACCTGAGATGTCATCGTATCCGTCCTCTCCAATTGTGCCGTCCGCCTTGACGATGTCCCATGCAATCACCGGGTTCTCTTTAGTATGACCAACATCTTCATTGAAGTCTATGAAGTATCCCCACTCACTTGTTAGGTCAACATAAGCTTTGTCGTATTTAGAGTCTCCGTCCGAGTCGACTACAAGCACCCAACCCGGCTCGAGGTAGTAGTCCCATGGTGGAGTGTTAATTAGTGCCAGTGCCAAGTCTGGGTGGAATCCTATCTTGACATAGCCGGTGTATGGGAGTGTTAAGTTCTCATTGAGTGGTAACCTAATTGGCCATACCGTGTCCTCTTCAATGTCGTATGGTAAAGCCATGTATGTTGTCACGAGTACACTTGCATTTTCATCTGGAACTACAAAGTCTGCGAATATGTCTGAATATGCTGGCCTTAGAAGTGGAAGCTCTAAGTACCAATAGGTGTAATAGGTAACATTTGCCACACCCCTGTTTACAGCGCCAATTCTGAATCTCTCTCCATTCGTTTCACCCACTGAAGCTACACCCCGGTCTTGGTAGTAATATGTGGAAGCATTTACGTGCAGGTATTCTCCAGCGAACTCTGAGGGAACAAGCTCCCCTTCTTTCTCTACGGTGACGGTTATGTTATAAGTATATTCTCCAGGCTTATCATTAGTCCAAGTATAGACCTCTACCATATACTCTCCAAGCTCTGGGTTTTCAACTGTTATTGTCTCATTTGGTCCCCAATTTAATGAATAACCAATCTTTTCCCAGTCATCTCCAACCTTGTAGTAGAGACGTATGTCAATATCAAAGTCAGTACTCGAATCATCTGTCCCATATTGGCTTGTTGTAGTGACAGTAAGCTGGGAAACGGGCTCAGTTAAGTTGAAGTAGTGATATTCATAATCTCCTTCTTCTGGGGCAGTCACATTTGTTTGCTCGTATATAATTTGTATTGATGGAACGAATCCCTTCTCATAGAGGAAGTCAGTACTTATGAGGAATAATTTTCCCCCACCGTTTAGATATGCTTCAAGGTTTGCAATGTCCTCATCAGTGAGGGTGTCCTCCCAGTATTCACCTGTGAACCATATAACCACGTCATATTGGCTTAAAACTGTTGCATTTGGCCCGCTTTCGTGTGCTAGAACCCTATAGATTGTGTAGTTGTAGCCAAGAATATCCAATGCCTCAACATAATATGGATCGAAGTCAAAGAAGTCACCACCGTTGTCCTTACCGTTGTCGTCGTCAACGAGGAGTATATTTCCTTCAAAGCTACCGTTGGAGAGGAATGTGAGTGTGTTGTTGATCACTTTAGCCCTCTCAAGTGGATCCTGAATGTTTGCAAGCTCCATTCCAGAGAATGCTGTTGAGAAGTTTGATCCATAATAGCCAATAACAGCTGGGTCTTGGAGAATTACTGGAATACCGGTTATGAGGGACGTGTTTGTGTACCACGTCTGCGTTTCCGGGAATGCATAATCATGCTGTAGGTAAGCCATCATTGAAGCGCTGTCAAATGCAATTGGCCATCCATAGTAAGGTGACTCCGGATTAGTATCAACTGCATAGGCATCCTGCAGGTCCGGGTTCCCAAAGTCGATACCGCTGTCGATTATCGCAACGTTGATTCCACTACCGGTAATGTTGTACTTGTCCCACGCTGTCACTGAACCCATGTGGGTAACTGCATAGATATCCTTAGGTATTGGAGTTCTTTCCTTCATGATCTTGAGAAGATATTGCATTGCATTCTTTGTTCTTAGTGGGAACCTTCCGATGAGGCTTCTTGGAGAAGCCACTCTATAATCTCCAATTCTTTGAGGCACTGTAAATATCCTGTTTAACATTAGATCTTTTCTGCCCTTTAAGCTCTCAATGATTTTCTCGTGATCAAGCTCTTCCTTTGACATGTCTTCTAATAGTGGCTTAACTGGGCTGAACGTTGTTATGTATTCAACTCCCTTTGTACTTGCAAGTTTCCTGAGTCTTTTGAGTGCATCAGACGTAATCTGCAATTCGGCCAAATATATGTATTTTCCTGCAATATTTGCCCTCCCTATTATCTTTACGCCTTGGACGTCTAACTTTCTTATCTCTCCAGAGGCAAATATCTTGATTGGTAATTTTACTTGTCCGTTCATGTTACTAAATTCTTTAACTAATTCCAGCAGTTCTGGATCAATTTTCTGAGTTGGCGGTATGTTTATTGGCTTTGAAACTTTCTCAGAAGTCTTATTTGTTTCTTTGATAGGAAGCACTATGGGGGTAGGCGCTTTAGTGGAAGTAGTGGAGCTTTCAGCAGTCACTAGCCCTACTGGTAGTGCTACTGGCACTGCTGACAGTATCATCAGCATCACGATCAAGAGAGTTATAGCCCTTCTACTCATTTAGGCACCTCCCTATGTAATTGTTCGATGATATACTACTTCGATCAAGAATATAAACATTTCTATGAGTAAAGTTTCATTTCGAACTTTAAAGACTAATGTAAAACGTCCATGTACATTTAACAAACTTTGTAGAGTAATCAATATTTAGTTGTAGAAATCTTAAATTTGACAATAAATACAGTAAAAACTAAGCAAAAAGGTAACCAAATAAATAGAAAGTATCCAAACAAGCCTTACAAATTTGAAAAGTCAAAAGCCAATGCAACTTCCAGCGCAGTCCCTAAATGAAGAACATCCTCATCAACATCGAATTTTGGATGATGGTGCGGATAGACTATACCCTTCTTTTCGTTTCTAATTCCCAATTGTATGAATACTCCGGGGGTTCTTTGAAGATAGTAAGCAAAGTCTTCTGCACCCATAGATTTGGCAACCTCTCCAATCCTCATGCCATATTTTAAAGCTACTTTTCTCACAAATTCCGTCATCCTTGGATGATTTATCGTTGGTGGAACAAGCTCTTTGATGTCAAGCTCATATGTTGCTCCATGAGCTGAAGTTAAACCTCTCAAAATTTCGTCCATTCTTTTCTCTATTAACTCCCTAATCTCCTCACTGAAAAAGCGATGAGTGCCTTTCATTTCGACCTCTTCTGGGATAACGTTAAAAGCAGTACCCCCTTGGACTGCACACACACTCACAACACCTGCCTCAATTGGATTGAGATTCCTGCTTACAATCGTTTGGAATGCTAAAATTGCTTGAGCAACAATTGGAATTGGATCAACAGTCTCATGAGGTGCAGCTCCGTGACCACCTCTCCCTTTTATTTTAATGCTGAATGTTCCTGCACCTGCTAAGATTGGCCCATCTCTAATTCCAAAAACTCCGCTTGGCAAGTCCATCCATACATGTATTCCAAAGATTGCATCAACTCCTTCCAGAGCACCGGCTTCAATCATCTTTAACGCTCCATTACCTCCTTCTTCAGCCGGCTGGAATATTAGACGAACTGCATTTTGGAGTTTATCTTCATGTTCAGCTATGATTTTTGCCGCTCCTAAGAGCATTGCTGTATGAGCATCATGACCGCAAGCATGCATCTTTCCAGGGATTTTAGACTTGTAAGGGACTTCATTTTCCTCCTGAACAGGCAGAGCATCCATATCTGCTCTAAGGGCTATTCTTTTATCACCTTCTCCGATATCAGCTATTATTCCTGTTCCAACACGCTTAATTTTATATCCCCACTCTCTCAAGTGTTCTTCCACAATCTTGGAAGTTCTTTGCTCTTCATATTTGAGTTCTGGATACATGTGGAAATCCCTACGCCACGCTATAATCTGGTCTTTTATTTTCAAAGCTTCTTCAACGGGATTCATCCTACAACCACCAAGATAATTTGGCAAGATAGTTATTTTAGTGTTTCGATATTTGTCTTAGAGTAAAGTGCACCAAAGAGAACTAAGACTGAAAGCAGAAATGCATCAATTCCACTTTCAATGGCATAGATTAGGGTCGAGAGAACAATTGTTGTTGTCTTAACGTCTCTTTCAGATAACTTAAGCAATGTCCCTAAGAAATAAGCTTCTACTACTCCAAAAATTCCAAAATCTGCTATTGGCTGACCGAAAAGAAAGTAGGTGTAGCGGTTCTTTAGGGTAAACATAAAAGCAACCCTCCATCTTGGATCGCTGTGAAGCAAAAGTCTCCCATGGAAAAATCCAAAGGGCATTGAAACATGAACCAAATTATGAAAAATTAAGAAAGTAAACCCAATCCTAACTAATAACCCCTCCAAGCTTCCGCTGAGGTAAAGAATTAGTAAAAGCACTGGAATAGCGAGGCAGATTTTATCCAATGTAAGCCTTTTTTCAAAGTAAAAAGGTAGGATGTACATTAAGAATACAAGGAGCATAAGCGATCTAAAGGTTCCAAGGAAAAACAGCATTTCAAGAATCAAAAAAGCCAGAGTTTTAAATTTGATGTTCCAATTCACGTAAACAAGGGATATACTGCTCAAAAATGCTAAAAACACAAGAATTTTGCTTAACCTAAATCTGAGTCCCCACTCAAATATCGGAACTCCAACAAGCATGTAAATTGCAACTATGAGGAATAGCGAGAAAAAGAAGGATAGCCCAGCATAATCTTTAAAGCTGTGATACTTTTTAGAAATCAAAAAAACTATCAAAGTGGCACCTAACCCCCAGATTCCTATGCTTAGGGATAGAAAAGAAATTATCAACCAGTAGCTCCATTGGGGCAACTCGACGGGCTTAATAAACCCAAGAACAAAAAATCCGAAAAATAGAAGCGCAATCAGGGAAGCAACCCATATTCTGGACATGTCAAGCTCAGCAGCATATAATTTGTCCTTAAGAAATATATTGGTATAAAGGGTGAGTATGAGATAAGTGAAAAATGCCAAGCTAAAGAGCTTTAAGGATTTCATTCCACCACCAATTTAATAAGGCAATGTTCATGTTAAAAGAGTTAGGGGTGTAAGAAGTGAAGAAGGAAAAAATATACCTCATTCTGTTGCTCCTAATCTCATTCATAATAAGGCTCATACCTCACAGAAATCTGCTGCTGGCGGTGTATGATGAATACCTGCACAGGGATATAACCCTGAGGATTGTCAATAAAGGGATAGGCGTGATTTCAAAGGACATTGGCTCACTCCTCGGGCTTAAAGCATACAGCTACCCTCCCCTCTTCCACATAGTTGGAGCTCTTGTGTATAAGCTCTTTCCAACCGAGTATGTGTTCTTCATTCTCCCAGCGGTTTATGGCACGATAAGTGTAGGTCTTTTTTATCTGTTCTCAAAGGAGATTTTTGAAGATAACAAAAAAGCACTATTAGCCACGACTTTTCTGGCCTTTGCACCAAATTTTGTATATAGAACCAGCCTCTATATTCCAGAAAACCTTGGACTTGTTCTTTTTATAACTGGAATGATACTTCTTGTGAAGTTCCTTAAAAGCTGGGACTATAAGTATATATATATAATATTATCAATTCTATTACCAATCTACATGCTAACCCACAGAGGTTGGGTTTTCTTCGTTGCTGTTGCTGTAATAATGCTCTTTATCCACCTAATTCCCTGGATAAAGAAAAACTTACACTACTTTGCCCTGGCTGTGCTAATAGGTGCAGTACTATACTTTATCCCCCCAATACATCACTTTATTGCCGGCCTTCTTTTGAGAATGCCAAAAGAGGAAGTTACAGCCTTAGGGTACCTTAAATGGATTGGCGTTGTCCAATTAATCTTTGGAATCCTTGCAACTAAAAAATACCTTAAAAGCGATCCCATAAGGCAGGGAATTGCACTATGGGCATGGACTTTCATGATTGCCGGTGCAATAGCATTTAGATTTAGAGACCCGTATGCCTCGTTACCACTTTCAATTATGGCTGCTGAATTTTTCTATGACGAATTCCTCCCAAATCTGAACACCTGGCTGAATACTGTGATCAAAGATACAAGCGGAAAAGGTGCAGAGCTGTTTAGGGGAATCATTCTGAGCAAGAGAACAAGGGCAATCATGATCGCTATTCTTGTCATAGTTCCAATCGTTCAGGGAGCATATTCTTCATATAAATACATAATCCCCCCGACAGTAAAGGACAGAGAGGCTTTTGAGTGGATTAGAGAAAACACACCTCCAGATGAGGTCTTCCTTACATGGTGGGATGTTGGTTATCTCCTAATTGGAAACACTCACAGAAAAGATATAGTTATGTGGAAAAAAGTCTATCAAGGATTTTTTGAAAAAGCTCCTGACCCAAGAGAAGCAATACAAGCGTATAATGATGTCGTAACGATGTTTGGAACAACGCAGAGAGAAAGAGTGTACAAACTTATGAAAAAATACAATGCAACCTATGTTTATTCGGATAGGAGGATGAGGAGCTTGGGTCTGATCAAATATGGATTAATGGAATACATAACCTATGATACCCACTTCAAAACTCTCTTTGTTAATGGAAACTCCGAAATTTATAAATTCATTCCAAATCCACCGCTGAAGCCATATGATCTAAACCCACTGAACTATACTGGAAAATACTCAGCAATTGTTAACTTCTTGGAAAAGTTCTGGACAGGGTTTAATTATGCTGATTTTGATGATGGGTATAAAGCCGACTTTTTCTTGAATGCAAGGATTGCTCGGCTATATGCATACCTTTATCAAAAAACTGGGAATGAGCAGTTAAAGGAAAGATATCAATGGCTACTTAAGTGGCTGGCATACAGGCAGTTGGATAATGGAGGTTTCCCTGAAGGAGTTCCACCAAATGATTTCACTCTATATACCGCATTCACAATGGAACCTCTCAAAGATCTGCCTTTTGAAGGGAAAGATCGGACTCTCAACTATCTAAAAAGCAGAGTAAGGGAAGATTACATAATGACAACACCAAAAGACAAGAAAGGGGACTTATTCGCTGAAGCGCAGATGTTGCCAATACTTTACGAGCTTGGGGTTCTGAATAAAACCACAACAGACAATTTGATTAAAAAGATTCTTGAAGAGCAAAGGGATGATGGAAGCTGGAAAAAAAGCTTAGGTGGAACTATTGTTACGGCATTTGGATTAGCAAGATATTATCAGCTCAGTGGGGACGAAAGGGTTTTACCGGCAATTAAGAAAGCTGCTGAGTGGATATCCACATGGCAGGAAGAGAATGGAAGATTTAAAGGCGAGGTTGGATATGGCTACTCAAGAGCAACCTATGCAAACCTTCTCTTTATATATCACGTTGCTGGCATGAAAGATAAAGAAGGGCAGATTCTCAAAATAATTGAAGAAACTTATGACCTGCAAAAAGAACCAAGACCCCTGCAAGCTACCCTTGACATATTAAGGGCATTGGAGTACAGTTATGGACTTGAACGTGCATTAAATATACTCGAGAACATTTTAGAACTTCATCCTTTTTAGCCTTTTTAACCAAAATTTTTTGATTTTGTTTTTGCAAAAGGAAACTTACTTGGCTGTTTTATAAACTTAAAAGCCACATTTGAACAGTTAATTTTAAATAGCCTCCTCCGTATATCACCATCAGTTATTCTAAAAAGGAGGGGTTGAAATGGCGTACAAATTCATAAAGTGGTTTGAGGAACTGAGCAAAGAAGACGTCCCACTTGTTGGTGGAAAGGGTGCAAACCTTGGAGAAATGACAAGAGCCGGGATACCAGTTCCCCCTGGATTCTGTGTTACAGCTGAAGCATACAAATACTTCGTTGAGAACGTTAAGGTTGAAGATGGAAGAACACTCCAAGAGTGGATTATGGACGTAATCAGCAAGACCAACGTTGATGACTCAAAACAACTCCAAGAGAACACTGCTAAGATTAGAGAGAAGATAATTTCCCTTCCAATGCCAGAGGAAATTGCAGAGGAAATAAAACAGGCATACAGAGAGCTCAGCCAGAGATTCAAAAAGGAGGAAGTTTACGTTGCTGTTAGATCATCAGCCACTGCCGAAGATCTACCAGACGCAAGCTTTGCAGGTCAACAGGAAACATACTTGGACATTATTGGTGCCGAGGATGTAATAAAGCACGTGCAAAAGTGCTGGGCATCACTCTGGACCGCAAGAGCTACCTTCTATAGAGAGAAGCAGGGATTCGATCACATGAAGGTTTACCTCTCAGCAGTGGTTCAGAAGATGGTCAACAGCGAGAAGAGCGGTGTTATGTTCACGGCCAACCCAGTTACAAACAACAGGAATGAGATAATGATTAACGCTTCTTGGGGACTTGGTGAAGCTGTCGTTAGCGGTTCAGTTACACCAGACGAATACATCGTCGAGAAGGGAACATGGAAGATCAAGGAGAAGTTCATCGCAAAGAAGGAAGTTATGGTCGTTAGAAACCCTGAGACTGGTAAGGGAACCGTTTATGTTAAGGTTGCTGATTATCTCGGCCCAGAGTGGGTTGAGAAGCAGGCCCTCACAGATGATCAGATCATTGAAGTTGCTAAGATGGGTGCAAAGATTGAAGAGCACTACGGTTGGCCACAGGACATAGAATGGGCATACGACAAGGATGATGGAAAGCTTTACATCGTCCAGTCCAGACCAGTCACAACACTTAAAGAAGAAGTCAGAGGAGAAGAAGTTGAGGAAGCAGAAGAGGCAGAGGTTATCCTTAAGGGTCTTGGTGCCTCACCAGGAGTTGGTGCAGGTAGAGTTGTTATAATCTTTGATGCCAGTGAGATTGACAAGGTCAAGGAAGGAGACATTCTCGTTACAACAATGACAAACCCAGATATGGTTCCAGCAATGAAGAGAGCTGCTGCAATTGTCACAGATGAGGGTGGAAGAACAAGCCACGCTGCAATCGTCTCAAGAGAGCTCGGAATTCCATGTGTTGTTGGTACAAAGGAGGCAACCAAAAAACTCAAGACCGGCGACTATGTCACCGTCGATGGAACCAGAGGTGTCGTCTACAAGGGAATCGTCAAGAGCCTCGTCAAGAAGGAGAAAGAGGAGAAGGCCGAAGGAAAAGTTGTAGTTGCAGGCGCTCCACTTGTCACAGGAACAATGGTCAAGGTTAACATTTCAATGCCAGAGGTCGCTGAAAGGGCTGCTGCAACAGGTGCAGACGGTGTTGGACTGCTTAGGGCAGAACACATGATCCTTACAGTTGGACAGCACCCAATCAAGTTCATCAAGGAAGGAAAGTTCGACGAGCTTGTTGAGAGACTCGCCGACGGTATTAAAACAGTTGCCGCCGCATTCTACCCAAGACCAGTCTGGTACAGAACATTAGATGCTCCAACAAACGAGTTCAAGGAGATGCCAGGTGGAGAAGACGAGCCAGACGAGAGAAACCCAATGCTCGGATGGAGAGGAATTAGAAGAAGCCTCGACCAGCCAGAGCTCCTTAAGGCAGAGTTCACCGCAATCAAGAAGGTCGTTGAGGAAGGCTACAACAACGTCGGTGTAATGCTTCCACTCGTCAGCCACCCATACCAGATCAGAGAAGCAAAGAGAATTGCAAGAGAAGTCGGCCTTGAGCCACACAAGGAGGTTGCCTTTGGTATCATGGTTGAGGTTCCAGCTGCTGCAATAATCATTGAAGACTTCATCAAGGAAGGAATTGACTTCATAAGCTTCGGTACAAACGACCTCACCCAGTACACACTCGCCCTTGACAGAGACAACGAAAACGTTGCAAAGCTCTACGACGAGACACACCCAGCTGTGCTTAAGCTCATCAAGCACGTCATCAAGGTCTGTAAGAAGTATGGTGTTGAGACAAGCATCTGTGGACAGGCTGGAAGTGATCCAAAGATGGCAAGAATCCTTGTCAGACTTGGAATCGACAGCATCTCAGCCAACCCAGACGCCGTTGAATTAATCAGAAAAGCCGTTGCACAAGAAGAGCGCAAGATAATGCTCGAAGCTGCAAGAAGACAAATCTTTAAGGACGAAGAAGACATCTTCTGAGGTCTCTTAGCTTTTCTCATTTTGTTAATCTCTCTGGGCTCTATTGTATCCCCATTCTGTGAGCGTATTGCTACCATACAGAAATATGGTTATCAGGACAACCGTTTCCGCTACCAGTTGCATTCGTTTGTAACTGGTGCGGTTGGCTTTTTACTCCCGTTCACATTGGGTCCACCGGCTATCTCAGCAGGAGGTCATCAGCCTTCGGGCTGAACGGAAACAACCCCAAAACAAAACCACACTCAAAACCTCAAAAATTTACGATTGCAAAAACGATACTGTCAGGATAAGCGGTGGGGCGTTGGGTTTAAGTTTCTGATATCTCTTCAGAAGAGAAAAGGGAGAAATCATGATGACCAGAAACATAATACACTGGGTCTTAAAAACCTTTTCGCCGGAACAATATTCCACCAGAAAATCAGGGCACTTGAGAGGCCTCAGCCACAGGCAAGTCGCAGAAATCCTGAAAATCAGTCACACGACAGTCCAAAAACTCGCAAAAACAATTTACCAGCTCTCGCAGTGAAAAAACAGAGTCGCAGTTGACGAGACTGTAATAAAGATTAATGGGCAGAAGGTTGTGATTGATGTTGAGAGCAGCTTGCAGTCTGGGCTACGAGCACCAGAAACTGGTGGATTGCCGGTCTGGTTGTTTTAAAGTCCTGTGAGGGTCAGCCTGTTTTTCTGGTTGATGGGACAAAGTGGTACAAGTCTGCTTTTAAGTCTCTTGGATTGGAGTTTGTTCATGTGACTTTCGGGCACCAGAGTGTTGGTTCAGGACTGTTAAGGAGCGTTTTTGGAATAATTTCAGGAGTAGTGATTGGAGGAGGGTTCATAGTTTTTTGCTTTCTGGTATAATTTTGTTCGAACTCATTCTCGAGGTGGGCCGCCTGGTGATGGGAGTGAATGGCTTCAAGAGGTGATGCCACAGCTCTCCTGACAGTATCAGAATTCGGGTAAAAATACTTTTATTATGTCAATTGAGATGAGTAAATTGGTGGTGTTATGGGGAATAAACCGAGATATACTATCAGGATTTATATGGGAGCAAAGGACAAATATATTGCCCTGAGCCTTTGGGAAGCATATATTGACGGGTACGGAAAGTTTAGACCTGCCAACATAAGTATGATAATCCACAACGAGGGTGTGGAAGCTAAAGCATCTATGAGAACCGAGACTGCAGCCAGGTTGGCAGCTGTCTTGCTTAATATGGTTGCCGAAGCTGAAAAATTAACCATGAAGGAGAGAAAGAGAATAAGTATCGAAGAAAAACTTGAGGAGCAACTCCTTCTTGAAGAGGAGGAAGAGGACATTTTGAGTAATGTAGAGGAAGTAGAAGCCACTATTAACGAGGAGTTATGAACTCGAAAGAGACTGTCAAGATAAGTTGAGCGTCACTTCCAGAAAATTATAAACTACAAAAAAGCTTTGAACCGAAGTAAAAGAAGACTTGTACGGGGGTTAACTTCCTCAACCAAGAACTCCCACACCACATTCATGATCAGAATTAACTATCAACCAATACTTCACTGTTATCTTGACAGTCTCGCAAAACATACAAATGCAACAAAAGAAACCACCAAAAGAACACCCTCCAAATTCCACAAAGTTTTTATCTTAACATTTCGATAGTCATTTGATCTACAATGACACCAAAAATACACGAGATGAGACAAGAAATCGTTGAGGGCAATATAGAAAAGACCCTTTTCAGGCTATCTTGGCCTTTAATAGTGAACAACATAATCCAAGTACTCTACAACATAACAGACACCTTTTGGCTTGGCAGACTTGGGAGAGAGGCTTTATCTGCACCCGGTGTTGCATGGCCTCTAATTGGAACACTCATGAGCCTCGGAATGGGCTTTGCCACAGCTGGCTTCGCATTTGTAGGACAATATATTGGAGCAGAGGAATACAAGAAAGCCGAAAGAGCTGCCGGGGCGGTTTATTCATTGATGTTCATCTTTGCCTCCATTGTAGCTGTTGTTGGTTATCTAATAGTCCCCTATGCTTTGAGGTTTATGAAGGTTACTGAAAACGTATATCCCCATTCATTAAGCTACACAAGAATAATCTTTATCGGGATACCCTTTGCCTTTAGCTTCATGGCATTCAGCTTCCTTATGAGAGCAACTGGAGACACAAAAACTCCAGTTAAGATAAGCTTCTTTACAGTGGGTTTGAACATAATCCTTGATCCCATCTTAATTTTCGGTTTATTTGGATTTCCAAAGCTTGGTGTGGCGGGAGCTGCATTAGCTACAATAATCTCGAACACCACCGGTTCAATAATTGGAATGCACCTTCTGTTAGCTGGAAAAGTGGGCATTCACTTAACAAGGGAAGACTTAAAACCGGATCTAAGATTTTATGCAAGAATATTTAAAGTAGGGCTACCCTCAAGCATAGGCTCATCAGCGAACAGCTTTGGGTTCGTAATCCTAACAAGGATTATTTTTGGATTTGGAGACGTTACCTACGCCGCTTACACAATAACAACCCGTTTGGTGAATTTTCTGACAAGCATTTCAAGAGGAATTTCAATGGCAATGGGAACGATGATTGCACAAAATATCGGAGCGGAGAAATATGAGAGAGCAAAGAAGATAGCCGAAAGAACAATGCTCGTTAACTTTACCATCGCAAGCATTGCTATTCTTTTAATTGGGATTTTCAGGGTTCAAGTTTTTAGAGTATTCCTAAATGATCCCGCGGTAATAGCAGAGAGTGCAATAGTGCTGAAGTACTTCCTCATTTCAGTGCCGTTTTTCAACGGCGTTTTCATGGTTGTTGACAATGTCTTCAGGAGTTCGGGACATACAAAGAAGAGCATGATATTGGGGATTTTGAGACTTTGGGGGCTTAGAATTCCTTTAAGCTATATTTTGGGATACCACATCTTCATATCATCAAAAGGAGTTTTCTTAGGCATGGGGTTGAGCAACTTCATAGCCTCTGGGGTGGGTTTGCTGTGGTTCTTCAAAGGGTCTTGGATGAAGAGGATTATTGAGGAAGAAGCTGGATCAACAAGTTAAATGGTGCGGGGGCGGGGATTTGAACCCCGGAACCCCTACGGGAGTGGATCTTGAGTCCACCGCCTTTGACCAGGCTCGGCAACCCCCGCACTCCATCTCTCTATACAATGGTGCAGTTTTAAAAACCTTATGGTTTACATTTTTCCGAGAACTAAATTTTCACTTTTAAGGCTTTGATTCATCATTAACTGAACTCACCAAACTATTTAACCTCAACTTTCAAATTCTAAAACATGCTAAGAATACTCACTTATGAAACTCCAAATGACCCCTATCTAAACTTGGCTTTTGAAGAAGCCTTAGCAAGAGCCAGGTCAAAGGATTTAGTTGAGGATACATTAAGAATATGGAGAAATGAAAAAGCTCTGATTTTGGGGTATTTTAGAAATCCCGAGGAAGATATCAATCTTCTGATGGCCAGAAAGATAAAAATCCCGATAGTTCGACGCTTCAGCGGAGGAGGAACTGTTTATCATGATATTGGTTGTGTTAACTATTCTTTGGCAATAAAAAGAGATGTTAAGTTCCCAATCTCTTATCTTTATAATGAACTCTTAAAAGGCACGTTGCTTGCTCTAAAAAAGCTGGGAGTTAGTGCATATGTGAAAAATACCAATGACATCGTAGTGAACGAAAGAAAAGTTTCTGGCACTGCGGCAAGCATAAAATGGGGTGTATTGTTTTTGCATGGTTCAATTTTAATAAATTCAGACTTAAAAATGCTTTACCTTCTATTAAAAATCCCAAAGAACATTAAACCGGCAATAGACCCCGTAAAATACCGAGTTACCAACCTTTCATTATTCCTTGGAAACATTGATATCGATGAAATTATGAACGCTTTAATCTCCAGCTATTCAAAAATACTCATGAGTGACTACTATTTTGATGAGCCAGGAAAAGAAGAGCTCAAAATTGCCAATATTCTTCTCAAAGAAAAGTACTTGAAAGACGAATGGAATTTCAAAGTGCCACCTAAAACAAATGAAAAAGAGATTGAAAATAAAATCAATGCGATTCTATAAGGTTAGCCGTCAAAGAATCCCCTCTCAGCTGCAATCCTCAATGTCTTCTGATAATCTATGACCCTCGGTCCATTTCTTGTAACTCTTGCTGTAACTTCTCCCTTCACTTCAGCTTCTCTTTCACCATCCAAAGCAAATAGAGAGGGGGTAGTTTTTATTTCAACTTCTTCTCCAAGCTCTAAGGTTCTATAACTTTTAACACTAACCTCTCTTAAAACCCCGGGAGCTATTGGGGCCCTTATCTTCTTTCCTTCTCCAAGCTCAACATATAAACCCAAATCCTCATATTCACGTATCTCTTTTATTATTCCCGGAATTGAGCTCAGCCCGATATTTGAAGGTGAACATACACTCACAACGATTTCTTTTAGATATTCAGGCTTCCAAACAGCTCTCGAACCAACAAAGAAGTGTGTGGTTGCAGCAGCATCTATCAACGCTATATCTTTTAGCTCACCATCTTCAAAAATTTCAACCCTTTTGGCTTTGTAAGTTCCTTCCTCTGGCTTTACGATACGAGTGGCTATTGCCGCAACTGCTTCACCTGCTATTGTTGCTTCTATCATATATGGGAAAACGTTGTTGGTCCCTGTCGAGATTGGCATTATTGGTGTGTCCCCACAGACTTTTGCAACAACTCTATTAGTCCCATCCCCTCCAATGACGATTATGGCACCCACTTTATCTCTCATTAGCTTCGTTGCCTCATAGGTATCTCTCCAAGTTCCAAAGACCTTTATAGGGAGAAACTCAACTTCTAAATTCAAATGCTCTTCTATTAAGTGCATTGCCGCTGGAACAATTCCAAATGTCTCTGGCATGGCCAAGACTTTTTCAACACCAAAGCTCTGAAGTATCATTAGTAATCTTTTGACTATGCTCACCTTTTCCATGTTATCGAAAACGCTTGCATGGGCAATTAATCTCCTTATATCTCTCCCAGATTCTGGATTTGCGATAATCCCAACGGTTGCTTTCTTCATTTGCACTCTCTCCTTACATAAATCGTAATAAATGCTATTGCTATCAACATCTCGTTCGTTTTATCTCCAAATTCCTCAAGAGCTATCCCTGGACCTTTTAATCCGCCATTAACAACGTTAATAACTTTCTCACATCTTAATGGAATAGCCTTACGAACCTCTTCAACATCAACGTTTTCTGGGTATGGAATCCCTATGATAGCTTCGACTTTTACGTCTCTTTCAAAATCAAGCTCAAACAACTCAAGCAATCCAACTGTGCAAATTCTGCTTATAGCGTCTTTGACTGCTTTTATAGCTGCCTTTGTTGAGTCCTGACCATGCTGATCAATTCCCATACCAATTTCTATAACATATCTTTTCCATTCACTCAACTTCAAACACTTCCTCTGGGTTTTCCAAGTAGTGCTTAACCTTTTGTAGAAATTTAGCCGCCGGGGCTCCATCTATTACCCTATGGTCAAAACTTAAAGATAGATTCATGACGTTGCAAATCTTGATTTCTCCATCTTTTACTACAGGTTTTTTCGCAATTCTGTTAAGTCCTAAAATTGCTATCTGCGGAGGGTTAATTATTGGGGTGAAAGAATCTACTCCAAACATGCCAAGGTTTGTCACTGTAAAAGTTCCTCCAACAAAGTCTTTCTCCTTGAGAATGCCTTTTTTAGCCCTCTCGACCAAATCTTGGTAATCACTTAAAAGTTCTTCCAAGCTTTTCTTGTCCACATCCCTTATAACAGGTGTAATAAGACCTATTGGACTATCAACAGCTATGTTAATATTTACATCATCGTAGATTACTATTTTATTGCCTTCCGTTGTTGCGTTTATTTCTATGAAGTCTCTAATTGCTTTTGCAATGCACTTGAGCATTAAAACAGTGTAAGATGGCTTCTTTCCCAGCTTTTTTGCCAATTTTTCCCTTATTTCAATAAGCTTGTCCATCTCAACCTCCATGTTGAGGGTTACATGGACTGCCTCTCTGTAGCTTTTGGAGAGCCTATCTCCTATAACCTTTCTAATTCCAAAAATCTTGAGTTCTTGTTTCACCTTTGGATAAAAATGTTCTTTTATGTAAGCTTCAAGGTCTTGAAGGGTAACCTCCCCATTTGGCCCAGAACCCTTTATCTTAGACAAATCTATGTCATATTGCTCTGCTATCCTCCTAACCTGCTCATTAACCTCCATACTATCACCCTTCTACCTCAATAATCCCGATAGGCTCCCCCACGGGAACTTCATCTCCTACATCATGTAAAATCTCAACTAAAATTCCGCTTGCCGGAGCTTCCACTTCCCCAGTTATTTTTTCTGACTCTACTGTTGCAATAACTTCACCCTTTTCTACCTTTTCACCCACCTTCTTTCTCCATTCTACTATCGTTCCCTTCGTCATTGTCAAACCAAATTTTGGCATGATCACATTTACTTTTTTCATAGTTATCACCCAAAAATAACAACTTCGTTAGGATATTAGCCCATAATTTGTATATAACTCTTGCGAAAAACGTATATACAAATTTTGCAAATAATGACATTGGTTAAATCTATTCTTGGGTGTAATCTAAACTTAGTGGAGGGAAGGAAATGCCAGTAGAAGAAATTCCAAAAGAGACTCTCTTGTGGATGTATGAGACTATGGTAAGGATAAGGGTTCATGAGGAAAGGGTGGCAGAACTCTTTGCTCAGGGAAAAGTTCCAGGCTTTGTACACCTATACATTGGAGAAGAAGCCATTGCAGCAGGAGTTATAGCTCATTTAAGAAAGGATGATTTTATTACAAGCACCCACAGAGGACATGGGCACTATATAGCGAAGGGAGGAGACATTAAAGCTTCAATGGCTGAGCTTTTTGGCAAAAAGACGGGGAGTTGTAAGGGCAAAGGTGGCTCAATGCACATTGCCGATCTGGATGTGGGGGAATTAGGAGCAAATGGCATCGTTGGTGGCGGAATTCCTCATGCAGTAGGAGCGGCATTGGGAATAAAACTAAATGGCCTTGAGAGGGTGGCAGTTGCATTCTTTGGCGATGGTGCAGCTAATCAGGGGACTTTTCATGAGTCTTTGAACTTGGCATCAATATGGAAGCTTCCAGTTGTTTTTGTTTGTGAAAACAACCAATATCAGATATCTCTTCCAGCAAAAGAGCACACAAATGTCAAAGACATTGCTGAAAGGGCAAAGGCATATGGAATTCCCGGAGTTGCCGTTGATGGTCAGGATGTCTTAGCAGTTTATGAAGTTGCAAAAGAGGCCATCGAAAGGGCAAGGAGAGGAGAGGGTCCGACGCTGATAGAGGTAAAGACCTACAGGTTTAGAGGACATTTTGAAGGAGATCCGCAAGTTTACAGATCCAAGGAAGAGGTTGAGTGGTGGAAAGAAAACAAGGATCCAATAAAGATTTTTGAGAAAGTTCTCTTAGAAAAGGGAATCTTTACAAAAGAAGAACTTGAGAAGGTCTGGGAAAAGGCAAGAAAAGAAATTGAAGAGGCCGTGAAATTTGCAGAGGAAAGCCCATGGCCTACAAAGGAGGATTTAACGGAAGACGTGTTTTCTACCCCAACTAAGGGGGTGTTAGTATGGCAATGGTGAGAGAAATAACTTTCGCTCAAGCCATAAATGAAGCATTGGACTACGAGATGTCAAAAGATGAAAAAGTAATAATTATGGGTGAGGATGTAGGAAGATACGGAGGGATTTTCGGGGCAACTGCAGGGCTTTATGAGAAGTATGGCCCTGAAAGAGTAAGGGACACACCAATAAGCGAGTCTGGTTTTATTGGAGCCGCTATAGGAGCCGCCGCTACAGGTCTTCTAAGACCAGTGGTAGAACTCATGTTCATAGACTTCCTCGGAGTTACTTTCGATCAGATATTCAACCAAGCGGCAAAAATGAGGTATATGTTCGGTGGAAAAGCAAAAATCCCAATGGTTCTAAGAACAACATGTGGAGCAGGCTTCTCAGCAGCAGCACAACACTCACAGTCACTTCACGCCTTGTTTGTGCATGTCCCTGGATTAAAAGTGGTCATGCCCTCTACACCCTATGATGCAAAAGGCTTGCTAATTGCCTCAATTGAAGACGACGACCCCGTGGTCTTTATAGAACATAAAGGTCTTTATGGAATCAAAGGCCCAGTTCCTGAAGAAGCATACTCAATTCCACTGGGGGAAGCTGACATCAAGAAGGAAGGAAAAGATGCTACAATTGTTGCAACAGCGGCAATGGTTCACAAAGCATTAGAGGCCGCAAATAAGCTTGAGGAAGAAGGAATAAGCGTTGAAGTAGTTGACCCAAGAACTTTAGTTCCCTTAGATGTTGACACAATAGTCAATTCCATAAAGAAGACCGGAAGACTCGTTGTTGTAGATGAGGGGTATCCAAGATGTAGCTTCGCAACAGATATAGCGGCAATAGCCGCAAGTAAAGCGTTTGAGTATTTAAAGGCTCCTGTTAAACTGGTAACCCCACCAGCAACCCCAATTCCATTCAGCCCAGCCTTAGAAAAAGAGTGGATCCCAAGTGCCGAAAAGATCGAAAAAGCCGTCAAAGAAATCCTTTGACGCCCGTATTTAATTTTTATGGTGAGGAAAATGGTGCTGAAAGCGGCTTTTATATTTGTAGCCCCTGAGGCAGACCCCAAAAAGCACAGAGCTGTAGTTGCAACGCCGATTGTAGAACTCCACGTAGTTGGAGTTAAAAATTATAAGGAAGCTTGTGAAGTGGCAAAAGAACTTGTAAAAGAGGGCATCGTCGCAATTGAACTTTGCGGCGGATTTGGACATGTTGGGGTTGCAAAAGTCGCTGAAGCTGTAGGAGGCAAAGTGCCAGTAGGTGTCGTTAGGTTTGATATTCATCCAGGATTAGAGAACAAGAGCGGCGATAAATTCTTTTTGTGATTTAATTTTCTCTTTTAGCGCTCTAATTTCTTAATTCCCTCTCTTGTTCCAACTAAGACAATATCAGCTATATCCGCAAAAATTCCATTCTCCACAACGCCGGGAATGTTGTTGAGTTCAATCTCTAAATCGAGGGGATCATCAATCCTTTCAAACTTAGCATCAAGTATGAAGTTCCCGTTGTCCGTAATCACAGGGCCGTCTTTCTTAACGCCCCTCCTGAGCTCAGCTGTAGCATTGAAAACTTCAAGTTCTTCCTTTATAACCCTCCAAGCCGCTGGAATTACCTCAATCGGAACAGGCATTTTTTGGCCAAGATATTCTACAAGTTTAGACTCATCAACGAGAACGAGAAAAGTTCCAGCTCTATATTCGATAATTTTCTCCATGGTTAAAGCTGCTCCTCTGCCTTTAATCAAATTTAAATAAGGATCAACCTCATCCGCTCCGTCAACGGCTATATCAATTGCATCAACCTCATCCAAACCAACAACTGGAACCCCACTTTCTAAAGCTAAAATTCTTGCCTGATAAGAGGTTGGCAGTCCATAAACATCAAAAAGCTCCTCGTTCATGATCATTTTGCCCAGCATTTTGATAAAGTAAGCAGTCGTGGAACCAGTACCTAATCCAACTATCATATCATCCTCAATATACTTCAAAGCTTCCTTTGCGACCAGCTTTTTCATTTCCTCGGTGTTCATAATTCATCCCTGTGTTGCGTTATACAATAAGCTCTGATTTGAGTAGAAGACTGGCTGCTGTGGAACTACTATGTTATATACAAGTATTGTGAAGTAGAACCAGAACAACAGGAAACCCCAAAATGATTTTTTAAGGAGAACATTGTCGTCTTGCAGCTCTCCAGGCAGATCTTTAATAGTGGCTTTAATCACCTTAGGAGTCAGGATGTACAAAAGCAGGCCAGCAACATAGCCAAGATTAGCGTTAGCAGAAAGTACGCCACTGATTACTCCACCCAAGGCTCCCATTGCATAGATTACAAGTGACATTTTGTTCTCAACTCTCACGCTTCCCACCTAAAGGCTTTAGTATCCAAAGATCTTTAAAATTCTTTCTGTTTGTTCAACTTTTCAAAATCCAAATAAGAATTTGAAGAGAAGTACAATTAAAATACCTACACCCATAATGAGGACAATGAATTTGGATTTTCCTCCTTTTAAGCCAACAAGATAAATTGATGTCAAAAACAGAATATCTCTCCAGTAAAGCCTCAAATACCAGAGGGGAGATGACAAATCTTTAACTTCCAGGTAATAAACTCTACCTCTACCATCACCAAATATCACCCTTTTTCCGTCGAAATAGTAGGCAGAAAACAATTCTATCCGTCGTGTACGCAAATAAAGGCTTTCCCCATTTATTAAAAACAAAAACTCCACCCATTTCGAGCCATTTACCGGTTATAAAGCCAGCAATTAAACCGTCTTTAACCTCAACACTAAACTCTGTTACCCCAAATCCCTCTTTCCATTTTAGCTCACCTGGAATAGAATAAAGCTCAACATTCGACGAGCCAACGGCAACAAAATCATTACCAAGGGAAACACTCCAAGCTTCATCTGACTTGCGATTCCAGATTTGACGTCCTTTGTAGTCATAAAGTTTAACATGTCCATGCAACTCCATATAACTGCCTTTGTCAATTGCCCACCTTTCACATAGCGCGATTACTCCATCTTTGTAATCAATATCTGTTATGTGTCCTTTAACATGATTTTCCCAAAGTAGCTTGCCTGAAAAATCAAATACCACTACTTTACTTCCATAAAAGTTACAGGCTACTATAATGTCCCTTTTGAAGTCTACAAATCTTGGAGTTATATTAGTGTGTATTATCTTTTCAAAATCAGTGCCATTAAAGACGTAAACTGCTGTGGATGTGAATACTAAAATTCTATCCCCTTGAACATCAATCCTATACACGCTCTCATTAAACGGAAGCTTCAATACTGTATTCCCCTGTCTTGAGAGGAGCAAGAAGACGCTATCCCCAGCAAATACTATCTTATCATTAAAAATTGCCAAATCTCCCCAAGAAATGTTATCAAATGTGTGACTCCAAAGCCGATCCCCTTGGGGATTAAATAAGGTTATAAAAGCTGTGTGATTGTCTTTTGAATAAACAGCAACGTAATCATCAATGATATCAATTGAACGTACATGTCCCGAAACATTAACACTCCACAATGGTTCAATTGTTGGCACTTCCCACAGCTCATAAGTAAATGGAATCGTTGAAATTAGGTACACAAGGAGTATTAACATCAGAGAGTTCTCCATGACCACCTCCATAAAAATTTAAACTTAATCAAATAAAATTCTTTCTATTCTTCGAAGTTCTCCAACAACCGCTCCCCCTTCTCAGTCAATTTGTAGTAAATTCTTCTCCCCCTCTTATATGCCTCCTTTATCAATCCCAAGCTTTCAAGCTCCCTAATGTGCTGGTAAACAGCCTGATACTTCATTGGTTTTTCCAAGTTCTCCCATATCTCATATCCATACATAGGATTTTCTTTCAGCAATTTGAGAATTTTAAGCTTGGTTCCTCCAATGGAAAACTTTTCTCGCTCATCTATGTAATAGCTCTTGAGTCCAGACCCTGTGACTATTAAAACAATTCTGTCATCCTTTTCAAAATATCCATCCTCATTAAGCCTGAGGAGAGCGGGTATTACAACAGCTGATGCATATTCTGCAAAGACACCCTCCTTTGCCAACAGTTTCTCCCCAAGATCAAGTTGCTCCTCCTCCACTATAACAGCAGTGCCATCACTTTCTTTCACAGCTTTAACTGCTCTCTCTCTGTTTACTGGATCTTTGACATAAAGCCCCAAAGCTTTTGTAAACTCTTTTTTTGAGTTTATTCCCAGGATTTCACTTGCTATTGGGTTACACTTATCCGTTTGGACGGCTATCAGTTTTGGTAACTCACCAATTGCTCCAATCTCCAAAAGCTCACTAAAACCTTTATAGATGCTGTAGAGATTGCTCCCACTTCCTGTTGGTATGATAACATGCGTTGGGTTTATCTCTTCCCAAAGCTCAAAAGCTACAGTTTTCTGACCCTCTAATCCAATTATGTTGTTTTCTGGGGTTATATCATACAAACCGTTGAGCTTTGCAAGTTCCTTAGCATAATCTATGCACTCATCAACACTGTCTCCATAGCGAATTATCTTCGCACCAAAAGCTATCATCTGAATGAGCTTCCCCTTATCAACCCTCTTCGGGACTACAACAAAAGCTTCTCTGTTAGCTCTTGCAGCATAAGCAGCCAGAGAAGCGGCGGCATTTCCATCACTTGCAACTATAAAACCATTATCAGCATAAGAAAGACCATAAGAAACTCCAACAGTTACAAGCCTATCTCTAAAAGAGCCTGTAGGATTTCGGGTCTCATCTTTTATATAAACGTTGAGATTTAGCTTTTCACCAATTTTAGCTCTCACTAAGGGAGTTCCACCCTCTTTGAGGGTTATTATCTCATTAACTCCGGGTAAAAGTTCTTTATACCTCCATACTCCTTTCTCACGTTTTTTCCATTTTCTGGGATCAACATTAGAGTAGTCATATGTTATCTCAAGCAGTTCCCCACATGAGCATCGTGGAGGGATAAAAGAGGAATACTCTCTCCCACATTTAGGACATCTCATGCTATCACCAAAAGATAGATAGTAAAAAGATCACTTTAATCTTATTGCATCCAAATTGTTGGGTGCCCTTGTTGAGATGCTGAATCTTTTATGCAGACTTGAGGCTAAATCAAGGCACTTCTGAGGCTCACCATGAACTGTGATTACTCTTTCAGGTCTTGGTCTCACCTTTGCAACGTAGCTTATCAGTTCTCTCCTATCAGCATGACCTGAGAATCCATCGATTGTGTGTACTTCCATGTTTACCCTTATCACCTCTGTCCTGCCACCTTCCCCAATTGTTGGTATTTCTCTGAGACCCCTTTGCACTTGCCTTCCAAGTGTCCCTTCTGCCTGATAGCTAACAAAGATTATTGAATTTCTTGGATCTGGTGCCAGTTGTTTGAAGTACTCAACACTTGGCCCACCAACAAGCATGCCCGAAGATGCTATTATGATTGCAGGCTCTTCACTGTCAATTATGTCTTGCCTTTCCTTAGAATTTGCAACTGGCCTGAATATTTCATTTAGAAACGGGTTGTATCCCTCATGGAATATCTGGTCCCTCAAGTGCTTACTTAGATATTCCGGATAGGCAGTGTGAATTGCTGTTGCTTCCCAGATCATGCCATCAAGATATATTGGGACCTCAATACCACCAACTCTTGCGTACTCCTCAAGAACCATCATAATTTCCTGAGCTCTACCAACGGCCATTGCTGGAATGAGAACCTTTCCTTTTCTTTTTATTGTTTGGTGGATAACCTCAATGAGCTTTTTCTCTGCATCTTCTCTTGGCATCTGATAGTCATTGCTACCTCCATATGTTGATTCCATCACCAAGGTCTCAAGTCGTGGAAACCTTGCATTGGCAGGTTCAAACAGCCTTGTTGGAATAAACTTGAAGTCTCCCGTAACTGCCACGTTGTGAAGTCCATTCCCTATGTGCAGATGAACTATGGCAGAACCTAAGATGTGTCCAGCGTTGTGAAGTGTAAGCCTCATATCTGGGGATATATCCCTGACCTCACCATAATCGAGGGTTATCGTGTGCTTTACTACCTCTTTTATGTCCTTTGGTTTATAAAGGGGTTCTACACCGTTACTCTGCTGTATTTCAATGAAGTCCTTCTGAAGAAGAACCATTAAGTCCCTTGTTGGAGGTGTTGTATAAATGGGCCCATCGAAGAGGTTGTAGCGGAAGAGGTATGGCAACAGTCCGCTGTGATCCAAATGAGCATGGGTAATGATTATGGCATCCAGCAAACCCTCATTTAGAACATACCTAAACTCGGGGGCATCAAAGTGGGGGAATGCCTTTTTCGGATCGTTTAATGCTGCAACATTTATCCCAAAATCAACCAGAACGAAGCTTTCATTTGTCTGCAGGAGTATAGCACTTCTACCAACTTCTCTAAAGCCTCCAAGACCCGTTATTCTAATCCACTCACTTTTAAGTTCAGGCTTTCTGTAGATGTTTCTCCCGACATTTCGAAGGAACTTTCTCCTGTCTTTGCTCTCCGTTTGTAGAATTTGCCTGATTGAATATATTGTTTGAGACTGTAAAGGTGGGGTTCTAACAACCCTTGGTGCCCAGTGAACCTTCTGTGTTATCTTTCTCAATGTCTCACCGTTCTTTCCAATCACCAATCCCGGCTTTTTAGCTTCAATAATAACCTCACCAACAGAAGGGTCAAAGCTTATGTTTGTGATTTCAGCTTCAGCTGGAACAATTTCTTTAATTAAATTCTCAGCCCTTTCAGGAGGAAGAAGAACATCCGGATCAGGTCTGACACTAATCCTCTTTTTGAGAACTTTGGCAAGGTTTTTAATTAAATCACCATCTTGCATTATTGCCTCGGGATTTTTAACATAAATAACAAGTTCAGGCCCTTCAAACTCGATATCCGTTATCTTTGCTTCCCTTGGAACCATTTGATTTATAATCTCTCTCATTTCTTTGAGTATGTCCTCCACAAAGCTCTCTCTTTTTATCACTTTACTCACCTCAAGGTTAAAGCCTTTTAAGAATCTTGTTAACCTCTTCTTCGCTAAGTTCCTTATACCCTTCCTTGGTAACCTTGACAACCATTATTCCATCTCCCGTGAAAACATCCCTCTTAATAGCAACATTTATAGCCTTAACCGCTAATTTAACACCCTCATCAACGCTCATGTCCTCTTTATATTCACTTTCCAAAATCGAATAGGCAAATTCCATACCAGAACCCGCCGATACATATCTATCCTCAGTCATTCCTCCAGCCATGTCAACAGAATAAAGTCTCGGCTTTTCATCATAACCTCCAATTAAGAACCAGCCAAGATATGGGAGATATTTTGTTCCATTAAGGATATTAGCGGTTAATGTTGCAAGAGCTCGTACACTCATTTCTCTGCCAACTCTTGCTCGATAAAGCTTGGTCTCCGCCCTGAGCATTCTGACAAGGCTCAATATGTCTCCTACATTGCCCGCACCTGCCAATGCCAAATGTTCATCTATCTGGAATATCTTTGTAACATTCTTTGCCATAACCATGTTACTAATTGTTGCCCTCATATCCGCTGCCAACACCACCCCGTCATTACAAACAATGCCTACTGTTGTTGTCCCTTTAAATTTACTCAAGTGCAACACCCCTTTAGCCATGATAGAACAGATAGAACTCTACAAAACCCCCTAACTCTGAATACTATTTAAAGTTTTCGCATTTAGGGAGTTGATTTATAAACTGTTTTGATGAAAATCTCAATAACCCTGAATAAAATCGAAAGGGTGAGCAAAAATGAAAGAGATAATTCTTCTAACAGGACCTCCACTCAATGGAAGGGATGAATACATTGAGGAAGCGTTGAAGTTTGCAAGAAATGAGAGCTATGCTTATTATCACGTTTTTGAGTACCTAAAAGAAGTGGGCAAGGAAAGAGGGGTCAAGATAACAAGAAAAAATGTTCTTGACTTCGCAATAAGCCATCCAGACTTAATGAATGACATCAGAGATGAAGCTTTTGAGAAGATAAGAAGGAACATAGAAGATAGTGAAAAAAAATTCCACCTTGTTTCAACGCCTTCTCTCTTCAGATGGGGAAGTGGAAGCGTTTTAGGGTTCACACTGAGCAATTTAAAGCTACTCAAGCCTGACAGAGTCATAATAATGCTTGATGATATCCTAAGTGTCAGAAGAAGAACTGTAAATGATCCAGAATGGTTTGAACGTTTTGGAAACGATAAAGATAATATAAAGCTGACAACTCTTGTTATGTGGCGTGAAGATGCGATAAACCATGTTAAAACCCTAATCCACGAACTGAAAAAAGAAGGCATAGAGGTGCGTTATGTCCTCCAGTTTGGAATAAGACATCCCTATCAAACGTTTTTGGATTTAGTATTCCATGAAAGAGAAAAGCCCCTTGTTTACCTGAGCTATCCAATGACTGGGCATGAAGAAGAGTACTATCACCGCGTTAGAGGATTCTACGAAAAGCTCAGCAAATACTTTACAGTTCTTGACCCTGGTGCCTTAGATGACTGGTGGATTGTTGCTGAATACGACAATCAAGTCGAAAAGAATCCAGATATAAAGAAGATCACAATCAAAAATATTTTTGATGGAGAGGAAATAGAGGAGCTTGACAGGGAAGATATAGAACATGCAACTGACATTCTGAGAAGGCAACTTGTAGAGAGGGATTTCAACTTAGTGGATGTCAGTAAAGCAATAGCGGTTTATCACTATGCTGAAGGTATTTCCGCGGGAGTTATAAGTGAGATGGCTGAAGCATACAGAACACTGGCGGCAATTTACCTCTATTATCCATTCAAGCGTCGTCCAAGTCCATTCATGGAGTTCTACGGCATGCAGAATCCATCAAGGAGGACTATGTTTAAAGATGAGGATGAAATGATTCAAGCAATGATAGAAGAGAAAGAGTACTGGGCAAAGGCTTAATTTCTTTCTATTTTCAATTCTTTAGATAAAGCCAATTGCAGAAAAGAACAATAAGAAAAGAGGAGAAAATCACTTCTTGACCCATCCACGCCACTTCATGGCTTCATATACTCTGCTAACTGCCCTTACGTAGGCAGCGTCTCTCATGTGGATGTTCTTCTCTTTGTGGATGTTGTAAACGCCCCAGAATGCCTCAGTCATCTTCTTGTCAAGCTTCTCCCTTACTTCCTCTTCTGTCCAGTAGTAGCCCATCAAGTTTTGTACCCACTCGAAGTAGCTGACTGTAACACCACCGGCGTTACAGAGGAAGTCTGGGATCTGGAGTATGCCCTTCTCGTAAAGGATTTCATCTGCCTCAGGGGTGACTGGACCGTTTGCAACCTCAGCGACTATCTTTGCTTTCACTTTGTCGGCATTGTCTTTGGTGATGACACCCTCAATAGCAGCAGGAGCGAGGACGTCAACCTCAAGCTCGAGGAGCTCTTTGTTGGTTATGTTAGTCGCGCTTGGGAAGTCCTTAACTGAGCCGTGTTCCCTCTTCCACTTGAGGACTTCGTCCGGGTCAAGTCCATCTGGGTTGTAGATGCCGCCCTTGCTGTCGCTGACGGCGACGACTTTCATGCCGAGCTGCTCCTTGGCAAACTTGGCAGTGTGGTAACCAGCGTTACCATAGCCCTGAACGGCAATAGTCTTGCCCTTGAGGTCCATATCGAGGGCCTTGGCGGCTTCCCTTATGGTGAATATAGCACCTTGAGCAGTAGCAGTGCGTCTTCCTAAAGAACCACCAACTATAACTGGCTTACCTGTGATGACACCAAAGGATGGGCCCTTTCTTCTTGAGATTGCTTCGTATTCATCCATCATCCATGCCATGATCTGTGGGTTGGTGTAAACGTCTGGAGCAGGGATATCGGTGTATGGGCTTATGATGTCATAGACGGCCCTTATATAACCTCTTGCAAGTCTTTCTTTCTCTCTATCGCTCATTTCCTTTGGATTACAGATGACCCCACCCTTACCTCCACCATAAGGTAATCCTAAAGTAGCACATTTCCATGTCATCCAGGTAGCCAATGCCTTGACGGTGCTTAGGGTTTCTTCAGGGTGCCATCTAATACCACCCTTTGTGGGACCAAGAGCCCAGTTGTGTTGAACTCTAAAACCAGTGAAAACTTTTACGGAACCGTCATCCATCTCAACTGGAATGCTAACTTCAAGAATTCTTTGTGGTTTCTTTAAAAACTCAAGAGCCTCTTCACTTATGTCTATATATTGAGCAGCTCTCTCCAACTGCTTAATTGCCATCTCAAATGGGTCTAGTTCAACCATGTTCATCCCTCCAATTTAGATGATTGGCGATACACTTTTGGGCAATTACCTATATAAACCTTTCGCCGAAAAAGCTTGGAAAACTCTTATTTCTAAACAAAAGGTTATATATGGAAATTTCAGCCAGAATAAGAAAATTTCCAAAACTTTTCGGCTTAGAAGAGTCCACAGAACTTTAATTTTACATACATTGGTGTACATAAAAGAATATCAATGCTCTAAAATTTCAATCACATGAAATTTTTGATAAATGACAAGTATGTGCCCTCAGCGAGAAGTCGGTCATCACTACTCAGCTCACTCTCGTTCCAATCATCGGGCAGTAAAAAATTATAGGCCAAATGTTAAAAGTTTTTGTGCAAGTGGTTAAGCAAATACCTAACAACAACTTAGAAATTTACCGAAGAGACAAAAATCTTTTTACTTTTCTTCAGAGTATTGAAAAAATGACAAAGACTCCATTAACTTTTAAGTCCAAGTAAATCGTCTTTTGCCGAAATCAAGAAGGAGAAAGTTTTTTATATGGCTTTTGTGTTTATATATAATGCATATATTTGTCCATCGGCGTTAAATTTGGTTGAACTTCGTATAGAGGTGGAAAGAAATGGCTGAAAGGGAGGAATGGGGAAGTAGAGTAGGTTTTATACTGGCAGCAATGGGCTCAGCAATTGGACTTGGAAACATATGGCGTTTCAGCTATATGTGCTACTCTAATGGTGGAGGCGCTTTCTTAGTGCCATATTTCTTCGCTCTGCTAACGGCAGGAATACCAATAATGATACTGGAAATAGGACTTGGAAGCATGACAAGATTTTCAGCGCCTTTTGCATTAGGAAAGGTTGCTGGTAAGAAGGCAGAGTGGATTGGATGGTGGACAGCTGTTGCAGCGCTGATACTGAATTCCTACTATATGGTGATACTCTCATGGGCGTTCCTGTACATATTCAAGTCGGTCACCCTGGCATGGGGTGAAGACCCAGGAGCTTACTTCTTCGGCAACGTTCTCGGTCTCACCGATGGTCCGTTTATACTTGGTGGAATAAGGGTGCCAATATTGCTATCGTTCTTAGTGATAGTCTTCATAAACTGGCTCATAGTTTCAAGAGGTGTCAAAGGAGGAATAGAGAGGGCATGTAAAATATTCCTTCCATTGATGTGGATCATTGTGTTATTGCTTGTGATAAGAGGCATCACACTCCCACATGGTCTTGAGGGGATCAACTGGTACTTAAAGCCAGACTTCTCAAAGTTGGCAAACCACAAAGTGTGGCTTGATGCCTATGGACAGATATTCTTCACACTCAGTCTGGGAATGGGAACAATGATAGTCTATGGAAGCTACCTTAGAAAGGGTGAAGATGTGGTGAACAATTCATTCCTCATTTCCTTAGGAAACTGTGGATTCTCATTCCTTGCAGGATTTGCAGTCTTTGGAACACTTGGATACGTTGCCTATGCACTAAACAAGCCCTTTGAGGAAGTAGTTGCTGCAAGCATAGGACTGGCATTCGTCATGTATCCAAAAGCCATCTCACTGCTACCAGCAGGAAAGGCTCTGATTGGAGTACTGTTCTTCTTCCTGCTAACGATAGCGGGACTGAGCTCTTCAATTTCACTCATGGAAAACACAGTTGGAATTCTAATGGACGGGTACAAGCTAAACAGAATGAAAGCAACGAGCATAGTGGCTGTGGTAACCTTCCTGATTGGAATAATTTACACCACTGGAGCAGGTCTGTACTGGCTCGACATGGTCGATCACTTCATCAGCTATTATGCATTGGCACTCGTGGGACTGCTTGAGACAATAGCTGTTACATGGGTGTTTGGCGCCGAGAAGTTTAGAGAATTTGTGAACAGTGTTTCAGAGATAAAAGCGGGCTCATGGTGGTCTGTGTTTGCCAAGTATTTAACAGTGGCAATTCTTGCAATCCTCTTACTCCTTGACATCTACAAGCTCGCAACAGAGGGCTATGGTGGATATCCGGGGAAAGCCTTGGGAATAGCGTTTGGCTACATATTGCTTGGAATGATAGTGGCCTACCTCCTGCACACTAAAGAGAAGCTCGACGTAACGAAGGAGGTGAGCTGAGATGCTTAGTGGTGGTGCAATAGCAATGCTAATATTTGGAGCAGTGGTTCTATACGGGGGATTTGCATACTGCCTAAGGATAGCGATGCGTAAGAGGCTTTCTTGACTTTTTACTTTATTTTTGTTGGTGGTAGAAATGAGTGGAGCTGAGATTTTAGCAAAAATTTTTGCCCTTATTGGAGTTTTGCTCTTTAATGTAAGTGCATTCTTTGTCTACATTCTGAAAAGAGAGTCCTTCGTTATTCCCATGTTAGTGGGTATATCATTTTTAAGCATGGCCATGCTCTTTATATTCATCTGGAAGAAGGATGAAATTAACAGAAGATTCCAGCAGGTGGAATCAGGTGAGGAGTACTGAGATTTTTAAAGAGATAGCTGAAATTTTGGAAATTGTGGAGGAAAGAATAGAACGCTCAAAATTATTGAATCCTAAAGAGAAGGAAAAAGCCGCAAAAAAGATTAAAGAAGCCAAAAAGAATTTTTTGGAACTGAGTAATGAAAGTACAGTCGAGAACGAGGAACTTGCGAATTTCTTTTTAAAAAGAGCAATGGTATTGAAAAATTTTACGATTGACAAAAATATCGAAAAAGTTGGAAAAAAAGCCTACATGCAAAGCGTTGATGAGATTCTTAAATTTTCAAGGATGGCGAAGTATGACTTCACGGACAGGATAAAAGAGGTTCTTAAAGGATACAGGGCTTATGCTCTCGGGATGGTGTTCTTTTTCATACTTTGTGGAGTGCTATCGCCAAGTTTTAAGATGGCAGCATTTTTTCTTTTAATTCCAGTGCTTCTCTCCCTCTGGACTCTTAAAAGGAGAAGATATCTTGCCCTGATGTCAGCATTCATTCTCATTCCTCTGCCAATTATCACTGGCATCTTGGCAATTGGGAACAGTATACATATGATTACCAATCCAGCGATGCTCCAAGAGATAGCTAAAAGCATGGCAAAATCATTAACCTTTGTTAGGGCACTTCTTATATTAACAATTGTCCTCGGAGCTTTGGAAGTTGTCTTATTGAGCTATGCAGCCTATGAGCTCTACAAGCACAGACATGCGTTCCTTTAATATAATGCGTCGTTTCCTTTTTCTCCAGTTCTTATTCTTATTACATCATAGACCGGGAGAACAAATATCTTCCCATCTCCCGGGATTCCCCTTCTTGCATTTCTACTTATTGCGTCAATAACCTTCTCAACATCCTCATCTTTAACCACAATCTCAATCTTGAGTTTTGGTAGCAAATCATAAGGGGGAACCCCTCCTTGAACACCTCTACCTTTAACAGGGTACACAGTTAATGGAACAATGCCAAGCTGCTTAAGAGCACTCTTAACTTTTTCAAAATCTTCTTCCCTAATAATGGCTTCAACCTTTTTCATAATATCACCGTTTATATTTCGATTTAGAGAAAGATAAAAGTTTCTAATTTTTCAGTTGTATTTAAAGACAAAAATGAGAGAGTCAAGAGATCTGGCTCACAAATTTTTTCAATCTTTTAACTGAAATCTTTGTCTTCTTTGCAAGATCCTCTAAATCAGCACTCTTTAGATCGTTGAGCGTTCTTATCCCAGCTTTTTCAAGTTTCTTAAGAGTTTTTGGGCCTATTCCCTTTATTTTTAAAAGTTCGCTTTGAGTTTTTCTTCTCCTTTTCTTACTTTTTCTTTTCTTTAGTTTAGGAGGCTCTTTGGGAGTCTTTTTCCTTTTTATTTTTTCAGCTTCGATTTCATAAGCTCTCTGTACTACCGTGTATGAATAAACAACCTCATTGGCAACTTTAATCTTTTCTTCAGCAGCTTCTTCTGGAACCTCTGGGGGCTTCACATATTCAGGGAGGGTAGGCGGTTCTTCACTCACGTAAACCTCTATATTTATGGGGTGGAAGGGGTTGTCCTTCTCCTCAATCTCCTCTAAGAATTTAACCTCCTTGAATTCATTACTTCTAAAGTACTCTTCTAAAGCATTTGCCAAGCGGTGGAAAGCATTTGCATGCTCCAAAAGGCGTCTCTTTCCATACTCCTTAGCTTGACCTGTTGTAATTAAAAAAGGCCAATCACTGCTCTCAACCAGCAAAAGCTCCCTTCCAAGCTGTTCCAAAACTCTATCCCCAAACTCGTCTTCATGGAGGTATTTACTCGCTAAAGCAACCATTCTGTCCTCAGCTCTGTGTATGTGTTCCCACATCCACTCAACTTCAGGATTCCACCATGTGTAATGAGTTCCATACATCCCCCATGAACCTTCTGGGAGTTCTATCTCATACCTCTCCCCTTTATAATTCTCAAGGAATCTTGAAATCGTGGTTGTCTCTATTTCCTCTTCGCTCATTAACTCCAATACACGCCCAAGCCACTTGACACCCTCAAACCACCAGTGACCAAAGAGCTCGGTGTCATAAGGAGCAACTATTATGCCCTTTTCTCCCGTCTCTTTCTCATAATCCCCAAGTAATCTTTTCACTAAACCAACAAAGTGCTTTGCATGATCCTCAACTCTTTCCAAAGCTTTTTCTGGGACATAGGGCTCTTTATCCCCTAAATCAATGTGCTTTCCAGTAACACGCCAATACTGTCCTCCACTCTTCTCAGCTTTCTTGTGGAACTCTCTATACCAGAAATCACCGGGATATCCAATATCAGCACTCCAAACTTGTAGTCCAGTCTCTCTGTTCCTTGCAAAGACCGCTATGTTTGTGCCCTTTATGAAGTATGGCCTCAGCGTTGATTTCGGAGTCTTGGCTGGAAGGATTTTTCCATAACCAAAGCTCGCGGGCCCTTCATCAATGAGATGACTTTCAACGAAGAAGAACTTAAGGTTGTACTTCTCCAAGAACTTCTCTATGCCTTTTCTCCATAAAATTTCCCCGCTGCTTGGACTCTGCCAAAAGCCTTCAGGCCGATAAGCACATTCTGGGAGCCATATGCCATTTGGTTTCCTTCCAAAGTGCTTCTCATAGGTTAATATCCCATTTACGAGCTGCCCTTCAATTGCTTCATCTCTCCCCAAGAGAGGCAGATAGCCGTGAGTTGCTGCCGAAGTTATGATTTCAATGTACCCTTCATCTTGGAACTGCCTGAATTTTCCGATTATGTCACCATTGATGCTCTTCCAGTACTCAAAGACTTTTTCAAAATAATTGAGCATGTATTCAACAGCTTTCTTCAACTCAGCATCTTCAAACTTCTCCAAATCCTCACGCATAGCGTTGAGCTTTCTCTCCATATATTTCTCAAACTCAGTCTTTATGTATTCATCTGCAAGCTGCTCTGCTAAAATTGGTGTTACTCCTATGACCAGCTGAAACTTAACACCTTTCTTTTTTAAGCGTTCAAACTCCATTAAAAGAGGAATGTAACTCTCTGCTATTGCCTCGAATATCCACTCTTCACCAAATGGCCATTTGCCGTGCTTTCTCACATAAGGGATGTGAGTGTGTAATACGAACGTAAAATATCCTTTAGTCATAAAATACCACCTCCTCGCTGTAATTCTGTAGAACTTTATTAACTTTTGAGTATTTAACAATTTCGGAATGGAGACGTTTTTATAGTTTAGAAATGGTTTATAGTGGTGAAATAATTTTCACCTAATTTTCATCCTTTCTTTTTAATGAGATAAGCCCCCATTAGGATGAACAGCACAACAATCAGGATTAAAACGGCACTATCTCTGAAGTTCGAAGCTTGTGTTGGGCTTGATGCCGTTGAGCCTGTCTCATTAATTCCCAGAAATTCCCTAAGCTTTGGAGTTAGGTTTTCAATTCTTTGTCCATCAAATTCTAAGACAGCCTCATTACCAGCCAAAATAAACCCTCCTCCACTCCATCCAATCCATCTTATCCCAGAAGCATCATCCAGAACTTTTCTAAGAGTTTCGTTAAAGAGGTAGAGTGAAGAGCCGTTATAAATCAACCAGCCCTTAGGACTCCAGAAAACATTGGTGCCTTCCTCAAAGTGTTCTTTACGGCAGTCAAGTGTTATGTAAAAGAGTCTGTGAAATTCAGATGCGTTGAAGTTTTTGAGATTTATTTTCCCAACTTGAACAATGTTATTTGAGACCTCATAGAGCATGCCATTAGCAAAAAGCAAAGCTTTGCCATTGTGAAACTCAGACATTTGAGCCTTAGAATTCACAACAATTCTAAGGCTTGCATTTTCCACATCATAAAGATATGTCCCATTGTTACTCACCAAAAAGAGCCTTCCCTTATATGCTCCTATGGGGATAAAGTTGTCCGAAAAGCTTGCAACCTTTCTGAAATCTTCTGGAAAGTGATAATCGCCCTTCGAAGGTTTCACCGTATAAAGGATTTTGTTATGGAGCAGGTAAACTCTTTCGGAGTCATAAATTAGCTGAGAATTGTTAAGAGGAAATTGCGACGTTATTTTTAGCATGGGAATAGCATCTATGAGGATTACAGCCTCGGTAAAGTTTTGATTAAAAATCGCTAAAGCACCATTCTTAAGATTGCGAACAAAATACAGATAGCCTTTTTGAGCGAGCAAAGGTAAAGATGCATTTCTGAAATCTCCTGTTAAATATCCGAACTTCTTCACCACTATTTGCCCATTTTTGATAGTGGACAGCCAGAGAAGGGAATCAAAATGCTCCAAATTGCACCACATAGAGAAGCAGTAGAAGGGATGGAGCATAAGATAGTAATCTCGATTCCAGAAAATACTCACCGCTCCATCATTCCGAAAGCTGAGCAGTTCCTTAAATTCTCCATTAGGATAAAGGTGACCATAGTGATCATACACCCTATCAGGTAAGGGTCTATCGCACCCTTCACATCCATAAAAGAGACATCCCTGAGGAGAGCAGTGAATCGGGATCATAATAAAGTTGGAGCAAACGTTCGTTTTACATGGAAATGCTGTTCGGTTCAGCAGTTCAAATCTACTCTCTGAAGGAAAATAAACCACTAAAAGCTGAGTTGATGAATTTGTAATGTTAAAGATTGTTGGGTTTCCTATTAGAGCATTGTTAATGGTCAAAGAATAAGCTAAGTGAGTAAAGGAGAGCATAAAAAAGCATAAAATGAGGGGCTTTTTTCTCATTTTCACCATCCTAGGCATTGGTTTTTACATTTTTATATTTATGATTTCTCCTCCATATATAAATTCCGATTACTAGGAGCATCACAATCAGCACAATAATGTAAGCTGGGTATTTAATATTCTCTCCCTCATTAGAGACAATGACATTGACCTCTGGCTTGTTCTTCTCCCAGTCTCCACTATACAAGCTCAAAGCAATTAAAGCATAGGCATAGCCATCAAAGCTTCTTGAGCCATCCTCGAGACCTTTAGTTTCTAAGTACTCAATCGCCTTTTGAAAGCCTTCATAAGTGGTTTCATTGAAAGCATAAAGCCATATTAAAGCTACTGCCGTTGAATAGACGTCACTGCTCCATGAATAATCGAGAATCGAGGGGGAGAAAGCATGCATGGGGCATTCCTTATTAGTATAACCCTTATTACACTTAGAGTTTGGATATATCATAAACAGATGATCTAAAGCGTCAACTTTGATTGTTAAAACACCTCCAGCTTGAGTGTTTGGAAAGTTAAGCTCAACGTTAATGCTCTCATTTGGAAATCTAAATCCGTAGTATACATAAAACTCTCCTTGATAATCACTCTTCAAAGTGCCGTTTAGCGATGCAATTGGAATTATACTCACGGTAAAGTTTGAAGCTCCCTTATATTTGTACCCAGATACTTCAAGATAGACATGTTTTCCTGGAACTTTTTGACTTTCTTTTAGAGCTTCGAGTATTGTTCTCGTTGCATTATTTCCAGGAATTAAACCTTCCTCTCTCAAGTAGAGCAACGGCAAAGCTAGGCTCTCATAAGGATCCCGATAGTCAAAATCATTCACAGGAAAGGCCAAATCTTCCCTCCACCACCATTTTGGAGGTCTTCTGTGAGAGTAGATCTTTAGTTCACTTGGTTCTAGATCTTTTGTTGAGATGTTTGCAAATTCGATACAACAGAAACTTAAGGGTCGATTTATTAAGTTGTCGAGAGTAAGATACTCTTGTAGAAATTTTAATTCATCCTCTACATCATAACCGAGCTTGTGGAGAAGCGCTGTTGCATAGGCCGTTGTCACAACCCCGGGAACTTCAATACATACACTAAAGCCCCCTCTATCCATTCTGCAAACTCTTGTTGTCCAATAAGCTCCTTGAGTTACATTGCTCGGAAAAGCAGACTTGCATGGGATGTTAGTCCAGTTTTCACCATAACACCCTGGGACAAACTTACTAACATTTTCATCAGGGTGGTAAGGTTGTCTTGTCACAGTCTTTAAGAGATATTCAACTCCTTTTTGGATTACTTCAGAATTTGGATCCTCCCCTGCATCGAGAAGAGCTAAGAGAGCCAAAGCCGTTGAACCTGCTTTGGAAGATTCACAATACTCGAAGGTCATTCCATCAGTACTCCAAGGGTAATAAATTGTTTCTTGGAGCGGAACTGCTGGAAAAGAACCATCTCTTTCTTGCAGGCTTTTTATCGTTTCCCTTAATTTCTCAAGCCTACTTTCGTTATATCCACTTCTAACGAGTGAGATAGTCTCAATGTAAAGATAGTAAATCTCCAGAGGGAAAATTCCCCGATAAGAGTGGCAAGTGTATATAAAACTCGGGAACATACTGTAGTCAGGAAAATATCCATTAGCTGCTCCATTCTCTACTTCCAAAACCTTTTCTTGGTACTCTTTTATTGGGCTTTGGGCATTTGCGGGGAGGGGTAGAATTAAAAAGAATACGAAAAACCATAGAACTAATTTTCTTGTCATATCCTTTCAATACCTCCTCTCATTGCCAAGCTCCTATAATTATAGAGTATTATCCCATCAAACCATTGGAGCGCTTCATCTATAACCTCTTGTAAGTCTGACGTCCAGTAGTGTGGCTCTTCAACAGTCATTAAAAAAATACAATCTTTTACTTGTACCTGAGGTTGAATATCCAGAAGCTGAGTCACCATTCTTGGCTAAATCCCTCATCCACTTTACATACATCTCATTTGGAGCGTAGTACATCAACATTGCAACGCCTGCATCTAAATATCTTGTTAGACCCTTATTGTCATCGTAAGCCTGTCCAAGATTCCAAGCCTTCATGCAACCGTAATCTACATGATCCCTTGGAGTATGTAATACTCCAAGAAAACTTCCAGAGTACAACGGAAGATTATTAGTCATGTATGCTCTCAGTACTCCAGTAGCTTCAGTTACATTCGTTATATGGTTTGCCCACGTCTGGTAATAACAGTTGGGACAAAATGCAGTATAGTTATCCTCTTTTTCTCCACTTGGTCTGTTTGGATATCTAATTAGGTCAAACAAGACTAAAGTGTTTGAGTCTACATAATCTACTAGCTTGTCAATAATTGCTCTATAACTTGGGTTAAAATCTATACCCTGGGTTTTAATTTTGTAGGGGTCAATCCATCCATCAAGGTATTCGGGTGTTGGATAGTTTTCTCTGGGGATACAAACAGGGGATTTTCCCCATAGAACTCATTTCCAAAAGCATTGAACACTATCCCATGCTCCAGCAAGTTGGAGTCTTTTATCTCCATGAAATAACCAGGAGAGCCATCTTTCAGTTTCCAGAATCCATAAGCCCTAGAGAATCCCCTATTGTAGACCACAAATGCACCATCAACACCCCATTCTTCCAAGTTTGCCCTTACAACTTCTGGGCTGTCGGAGGGAGTTTGGCCTTCATGCACTCCCAAAGTTATTATCACATAGACAGGTTTGTTGTCCGGTATCCTTAACACCATACTATCACCTCAATTGATAGTTATTCTATGACGCTTTTAAGTCTTTTGATTTCTTGATACTTAAAGAAGTTTAACTAGTATTCTACGTCATTAAACAAACACCAAATTCCAAACCATAGTTCCCATCATGTCTTTGGCTGTGCATTGTGGTTAGTTGAACATTCACACATGAGCAACCATTTAGTATCCTATAAGCATCCAAACCGATTTTTAGTCTTGATGGGAACTAGGGTCAAATTCCAAGCATTATGCCCTCAAAATACTCTCTTGGTAATATTTAACATCAATAAACCCCCAACCAGATATTTAGCTACGCTACTTCGTTCTTGAGAACACCCTGAAAAGGATGCCAAGGATTATGCTAAGAATCAGAGCAATGACTATCATCAAACCACTTCCCGCTTTCCAAGTCTTTCTTGATGAAGTGGAGGATGCAACATGAATTAGAGACACATTCCCTCTACAAACCAGGGGATTAAAGGGTTCAACGTTATGTCCTAGTTTAGCATATGGAACAATGTCAGAAAAGGTCAACAGAAGAAATGTTTTTGTTGTGTTTTTCTGAAGATTGTACCAAAGAACACGATAAGATGGCACTTGTTTGAAGTTTGTTATATTAAGGAGGATAGTATAGTTTTTTCCGTTCATCCGCATTTGTGTGATTACATATCTCCAGCCACTCTTTTCAGGCAACAAAATAATCTGAAGATTATCAGGATAAATGTATACTCCCTTTGGGTCAGTGGGAAAGCAGTATTCTTCTCCGGGAAGCTCTCCTTTATCACAGTGAATGAGATTTGGTGTGGCCACGCTAATCGAGGTAAAGTTCAATCCGAGCTCTTTATTCACGAGTTCTGATGGAATACGCCAAGAATATATAGCAAAGTTGGCACCGTAGGCTGGGTCAACATAACTTACAGTGAAGTTAATCAAGAAAGAGTTTCCAATATTTAACCCCTCTACAGTAAATCCATGTGCAGAGGCAGAACGAGGTAACTGAGAAACAGGTTTAATACAAGAGCGGTTAAAAGAGAGATAGGTACTTTCCAACTTGTTCAAACTAATATTACATCCTAAAGCTCTAAGGAAGCTTCTAAGGGCAGGAAAGCTGGTTCCAAAACTAAACTTGATATACCATGTGTTGTTATTATAGAGCACAGAAGGAATGTTCTTTTGCTGCCCCTCATATAGGAGATATGCTCCTGAAGCATTGAGGTAGAAAAGGTAGCTGGTGGCTTCTGTATAGTTGCAATCCCCCATACACTTTTGAAACAGAAGGGAAAGGTTAAACTTTGGAGCAATTGGAAATCGAGATTTGATAACCTGCACGGCCACTATAGCATCGTCTGCACCTACGGTGACTTTCGTCCTGATATCAAGCATAACCCCGTCCTTATCAGTAAAGGCTAATGGAGTTGAGAACATAAAGAAGAAAAGCAAAAAGATTGCTAGCACTTTAACTCTAGAAGGCATAAATGTCCCTCACATTCTCGTCTTAAATAAGATACCCCGGACAGCACTGTTTCATTATCTGCAGATTCTGGATGTCTGCCCCATAGTAATATGCTCTATGTGGGTAATTCTTAGCGTATCTTACATACTCGCATGCACGTCTTATACACTCTTCAGGACTTTTATTGTTGAAACATCCATCACTCTGAACTCCGTTGTCACATTCCATTTCCATAAAGACATTATTGAGATTATGTCCCTGTCTAAATGAATTAAAAAGGTAACTCCACTCATCAAAATCCTCAGTCTTTCCTTGGTAATAATTTGGCTGAACAAAAATATATGTGAAATATTTGGCAATTGTTTTTATGTCAGTATGCTCTAGATTTATTCCCTCATGGCCATAGGGAATCCATATAAATTGCTGACCTAAATCGGAAATCTTATCAGATACAGTACTTATTTCCCCTTCGTTAATTATTCCTCTAATTACCTGCCATGGGAATTCTAGGTTCCAGTAAAACCCCTTTTGAAGACTTCCAGTGTGAGTATAAACACCTTCAATCCAACCTATCCAGTAGTTTAGTTTCCTTGTGGGAGGCTTTATAGTGTATCCTGAGCTTTTAAAGACCTCCCACTGTTCCTTATCATCTTTAACGAGTACCGGGATTTCAACCAAATACTGAATCTCAGAGTTTATAGTTTCCTCCAGCCAGTTAGCTAATGCCTTACCGTCATTGTACCCATCCTCATAAGAGTATCCACTCATAGGCATTTGACCATATTCTCCATTCCTCCCGGTGGCATGAAGACATATTACATAGTCAAATCCAAGCCTTCTTAGTTCAGAAACTGGAATGTTTGTGTTGAAAGTTGCATAATTTCCGTCAAGAGGCTTAAAATACCACAGTGCATACCTCGCCATAGCATCACCCCAATTAATAGTTATTTACGATACTTTTTAAGTTTTTTGATTCTTTAATACTTTTGATAGTATAAATAACATTCTACTTCCCAAAATAGATTCCAAAATTACCCCAACCTACCTATGACGTGAAAGAACTCCTAAAGACTCATCAAAGCACTCCAATGAATTAAGACAAGAACACACAATGAAACTCTTAAACCGTAATATAGTTTAAAAACTATCGAGATAAACCTCCTTAGGTGAGACTAATGAAAGAAGAAATGAGCAGTATTGACATCAAATACATAGTTGAGGAATTGAAATCACTCAAAGGCGCGAGAATTGATAAGATTTATCATGACGGAAGCGAGATTAGGATCAAGCTCCATAAAGCGGGTGAGGGGAGGAAAGATTTAATTATCGAGGCCGGCAAAAGAATTCACTTGACAAGTTACATAAAAGAAGCTCCAAAGATGCCTTCATCTTTCACGATGCTTCTTCGCAAACACTTAAGCGGCGGCTTTTTTGATGAAATTGAGCAACATGACTTTGACAGAATTGTAAAGATTAGGATTGATAACTATACTCTCATAGCCGAGCTCTTTAGGAGAGGAAATATAGTTCTGGTTGATGAAAATAACATCATCATTGGCGCTTTGAGGTATGAAGAATTTAAGGACAGAGCAATAAAGCCAAAGCATGAATATAAACTTCCTCCAGCAAGGGAAAGCCCTGTAGAAGTGAGCTGGGAGAGATTCCTTGAATTAATTAAAAGCGAAGACATTGAGATTGTAAGGGCACTTGCAAGAAAGCTGAACATGGGAGGACTTTATGCAGAAGAAATCCTTCTGAGAGCTGAAATTGACAAGAAAAAGAAAGCAAACGAGCTGAGCGAAGAAGAGCTTAAGCTGATTTTTGAAAAGATGAAAGAAGTTTTCAACGCTCCGAAGAAGCCAAACATCATATATAAAGATGGGACAATGATTGATGTAGTCCCAATTGAGCTTAAATGGTATGAAAATTATGAGAAGAAATACTTTGAAACATTCAGTGAAGCTTTGGATGAATACTTTGGAAAGATAACCGTGGAAAAAGCAAAAATTGAGAGAACTAAGCGTTTAGAGGAGAAGAAGAGGCAGATATTAACAACACTTAGAAGGCAAGAAGAGCAGATGAAAGGCTTTGAAGCCGAGATGAAGAAAAACCAAGAGCTTGGCGATTTAATATATGCAAATTTCACCTTCATTGATAATCTTTTAAGAGAGTTTTCAAAAGCGGTTGAAAAGCTCGGCTGGGAAGAATTCAAAAAACGCATAGAAGAAGGCAAAAAAGCTGGAAATAAGATAGCCCTGATGGTTAAGTCAATAGACCCCAAGGAAAAGGCTGTCACAATTGAAATTGATGGCAAGAAAATTAGGATGTATCTCAATAAAAGCCTCGGTGAAAATGCTGAGATTTATTATGAAAAAGCCAAAAAAGCCAAGCACAAGTTAGAAGGGGCAAAGAAGGCTTATGAAGACACCAAGAAGAAACTTCAAGAAATTGAAAAGCTGATCGAAGAGGAAATGAAAAAGGAGCTCAAAGTCAAAAAACTCGAGAAAAGAAAGAAGAAGTGGTTTGAAAAGTTTAGATGGTTCATAAGCAGCGAAGGATTTCTCGTCATAGGAGGGAAAGATGCAACGACCAATGAAATGGTAGTTAAAAAGCACATGGACGAAAATGACTTGTACTGTCACGCTGATGTTCATGGAGCGCCTCACGTTGTAATCAAAGACGGACAGAAAGCGAGTGAAAAAACCATATTCGAGGCATGTCAGTTTGCTGTTTCAATGTCAAAAGCATGGAGCGAAGGCGTTTATTCAGCAGATGCCTACTGGGCATACCCAAATCAAGTTACAAAGAAAGCTCCAAGCGGAGAGTATCTTGGCAAAGGTGCATTTATGGTTTATGGAAAAAGAAACTGGTATCACGGAATTCCTCTCAAGCTGGCAGTTGGGATGATAAACTACAAGGGAGAAGACTTGATAATGTGCGGTCCAGTTAATGCCCTTAAAGCTCACACAAAGAGGTACATTGTAATAAGACCCGGAGACTTGAAGAAGAGCGAGCTTGTGAAGAAGATTAAGAAAATCCTTGAGAGATGGGGATATAAGGTTAAAGAGGAGGATATAATGGCGATTCTACCTCCCGGGGAAGGGGATATAGTGGAGGTGGTGGAATGATAAACCTCTATGCAATCGTTCAGAGGGATTTGGCTAAAGATTTGATCTTTGAGATTGACGATGAAATTGTTACCCTTTCAATCAAAGGTGTTATGATTGCGAGAACTAAATCAAAGAGCTACAACTTCTCATTTGTTGAGATAACGGAGACTGAATTTGTCTTAGCTTTGCAGATGAAAGGGTACATAATTTACCTCGGTCTTGAAAGCGATGAGGAAATTGATGAGGATGCATATCCGGAACTTGTAAGGGCATTAATTCAGCAACTCATACCTGTTATAAACAATTTGATACAAGAGGCAGAGAAAAGCGGATATAAAGGAAAGGCTGATTTGCTGATGGATGACAACATGAGCCCTGATATGAAGGAGTTTTTCTACAAAATGCTCATAAGGCACAAGAAGGATTTGCCCCACTATGAGCAGGTTGATGTTGCATAAGGTGGTAAAATGAGAGAGAGCGGGTATTACTCATATGTCGTTGGTGAGTTGCCCGAAGGATGCAAACTCTGTGTTAAAGGAGCCAAGTTAGTGCTTTTTACCACGGGTGTATGTCCAAGAGACTGCTTCTACTGTCCTCTGAGTCCTTGGCGCAGAGAGGATGTGATTTATGCAAATGAGAGGCCAGTAAAGAAAATTGAAGACATAATTGAGGAAGCTAAGATTCAAGAAGCCTTAGGAGCTGGAGTTACGGGTGGGGATCCTTTGGCGAGGCTGGACAGAACAGTAAAATACATCAAAGTTTTAAAGGAGAATTTTGGCAAAAAGTTTCACATCCATCTCTACACCACTGGGGCTTTGGCAACAAAGGAGAATTTGGAGAAGCTTTACGATGCTGGCTTAGATGAGATTCGCTTTCACCCAGATTTATTCAACCCGAACTCGAAGCTTTTTAAAGTTGAGATTGAGAACATGAAAAATGCTTTCGACTTTGGCTGGAGTATTGGCGGAGAAGTTCCAGCTGTCCCGGGACAGGGAGAGAAGATAAAGTGGTTTGCCGAACTTTTAGACAAGCTTGGAGCCAAATTTCTAAACATAAATGAGCTTGAGTTCAGCGAGACGAATCTAAGAGCGCTCATCAGCAGAGGATACCAGCCAATAAGCGATGAGAGTTCGGCAATTAAAGGGAGCTTAGAGCTTGGGCTTGAAATTCTCAGATGGGGAGAAGAGAATACCTCACTTAGCTATCATCTCTGCACTGCAAAGCTGAAAGATGCAGTGCAGCTGAAAAATAGATTGAGGAGAATGGCGAAGAACGTTGCAAAACCTTACATGGAGATAACTGAGGATGGAACTCTGAAGTTTGCAATAGCGGAATATGAAGATTTGGACGAGCTCTACAACCTTTTAGTTGAAGATGCTAAAATTCCAGAGGAGTGGCTTTACTTAAACAGGAAAAAGAAAAGAATTGAAATGCCAATTGAAGTTGCCCTTGAATTGGCTGATGCAATAGAGGGGAATGTTAGGTTTTATATCGTGGAGGAGTATCCGACCTGGGATAGAATTGAGGTTGAGAGGACGCCAATAAACTGACGTTATTACACAAAGCTGATACCGTAAGTAACTTACGGGGGCATAAGTTATGGGATTTTATCGAAACGTATTTATATATAATCGTGCTTATACTAAATGGTGAATTACATGGAATTTATAGACCGCGAGAAAGAACTGAAAATCCTTGAAAGGGAGTGGAAAAGGAAACCTTCTTTCGTGGTTCTCTACGGGAGAAGGAGAGTTGGAAAAACGCGCTTAATTCGGGAATTCTCAAAGGAAAAGAAAGTGTTCTTCTTCACGTTTCCTGAAGCTATTAAAGAAGCTCAGATGAGGGAGTTTAAGAAGGAGCTATCAAGGTTCTTCGACGATGAGCTTATTCTCAAAGTCGAGACGGACAACTGGTATGACTTGTTCAGATACCTTGCTTCCAAAGTCGAAGCTGAGACCCTCATAGTTTTTGATGAGTTCACCTATGCCATAAAGAGCGACAGAAAGATTCTGAGTGACCTTCAGAGGGTCTGGGATCATGAGCTAAGCAGAAAGAGCGTTATGCTTATTCTCTCAGGCTCCTTGTTGGGGATGATGTGGGATGACATCTTAAGCTACGCTTCACCGCTCTATGGTAGAAGAACGAGGAGCATGCACCTGAAACCCATGGATTATCTCAGCTCACTCAGGTTCTTCGGTGATCCAGAGTATGGAATTCAAGCTTACATGCTCGTTGGTGGAATTCCCCACTATCTGAAAATAGCAAGGGAATATTCTTCGGCTGAGAAATTTTTGTATGATGAATTCCTGAACGACTACGGATTCTTCTATGATGAACCCTACGTAATCCTCGGAGAGGAGCTGAGGGAGCTCAGAACTTATTTCTCAATTCTCAGGGCAATTGCTGAAGGTAACACACGCCTTGAAGAAATAGCAAACTTTCTTGGACTGCCAGCAAGAAGCGCTTATCCATACTTGGAAAACCTTCTAAGGCTTGGCCTTGTGAAGAGGGAGAAACCACTTTTCGGGGACAGAAAAGTTAGCTTATACCGGATAAGCGATCCAATGCTTCTAACATGGTTCACACTCGTTTATCCCCAGATGGACAGGATAAGCCTTGGGACTGCAACGCTTGAAAACGCTTACAAGGTGTTTTCGGTTAGATTTGAAGAGCTTGCACGGGAGTTTTTAATCCTAAAGAAGCCCTTTGAGTTCTCCCAGATTGGAAGATGGTGGTGGAGGGGGGAGGAGATAGATATAATTGCCGTTAATGAGGATACAGCATATCTCATCGAGGTGAAATGGAAGGACTTGAGCGAGAAAGATGCGAGAAGGATTTTATCCTTACTGAAAGAGAAAGCAAAGAACGTTCGCTTCAATGGAGAGTTCAGGTATGGTGTTATAGCAAGAAGTATAGAAGGAAAGGAGAAGTTTGATCTGGCATTCGACTTGGGAGATATCATGAATTAACCTTTTGACCTTTGAGAATTATTGATACAACAGGATCAGTGAGATAGTACGTTTCATCTTTTTCTTCAATCCAGCCCATCTTTTTCAGATTCTTCAAAAGCTCGAGAAGCCTTGGTTCTGGTGTTTTATACCCTTTAATGGCCAAATAATCTCTTATAAGGCTCCATCTGTTGTAGCCAAGTGCTACAGCTTGGAGAATAATCATATACCTTGGACTTCTGCGCTCCAGTTCTTTCAGCTCTCCAAATATCAATCCCTTAGCAATTTCAAGGGTTCTCGTTATAGCTCTCTCAAAATTCCCCTCCTTGGTGTATTCAACTCCAAACGTCACAAGCCATCCCGGTATGCCGTCAAGGATCCTAACGACTCTCTCAAGCTCGTCCCTTGGAATGTTAATGCCGACTTCATCAAAACCCTTTTTTAGAAACTTAATGGAGGTATCCTTATCAAAAGGCTTCACATAAACTTCTCCTGCCACTCTCCCATACAAGGGACTTTCATAGTTCCCAATGTTTAAAAAATCATGGAGCAAGCCCACCTCTGAACCTGTCAGAATAATCTTTAAGTTGGAGAGGCTATCGTAGGCGTAAGCGAAGAGTGCAAGCAAATCCTTTCCACCTCTGGAACCATAAAACCTTAAATATTGTGCTTCATCAAAAGCCAAAATGAACTCTCCGGTTTTTTCTCCCACTTCGTTTAATTCCCTAAAAATCTCCCGCAATGAGGTCTCTCTTGGCTCAAGCTTTAGGAACTTTAGATCAATGCTAATTTTAAATTTTGCAAAAGCTTTAGAGAGCAAAGATCCGCTGGCTTGGAGCTCTCTTATCAAGTCCTCTCTGGTTATATGTCCTCTTTCCCCATAAAGCTCCCTGCAGTCTATAATAATTCCAGGCTTCCCATTGAGATATGCTCTTAAGATTGAGCTCTTGCCTACACGTCTTATTCCCAAAAGTAGGGTTAGAGGATATGTTTTAATGCTCTCTTCAAGCTCTTTAAACTCTTTCTCCCTATCAAAAATGTCCTCTCTTCTGCTTTTTGGTCTCAAATCAAACAGCA
>Ga0190313_1000121_pt1 | contig 50624 bp, 41 predicted proteins | sample 4870071011_MG_FD_169989 | JGI IMG/M metagenome (GOLD analysis project Ga0190313, IMG submission 169989) | Hydrothermal vent sediment bacterial communities from Southern Trench, Guaymas Basin, Mexico - 4870-07-10-11_MG | ecosystem: Environmental > Aquatic > Marine > Hydrothermal vents > Sediment ...
GTGGCTCCCTCACTGTTCAATCGGTGCTGAGGTAGCCCTCGTCGGAAAACCTATATGGTTTTCCGCCTTGCCTCGGCTGTTGCCTCGGTAGTGGCTCCCTCACTGTTCAATCGGTGCTGAGGTAGCCCTCGTCGGAAAACCTATATGGTTTTCCGCCTTGCCTCGGCTGTTGCCTCGGTAGTGGCTCCCTCACTGTTCAATCGGTGCTGAGGTAGCCTAGCCCGGAAAGGCGCGAGCCTGGAGAGCTCGTGGGGTTTGTGCCCCTCGGGAGTTCAAATCTCCCCCTCAGCGCCACCTTTTGAACCTATTAACTCATTGCTTATATTGCCCGTAAAAGGTGGTGCGTGGAGGAAAACTTCCCCGAGTGCGTAGTGGTTTTCCTTTGTAGCGCCACCTTTTGAACCTATTAACTCATTGCTTATATTGCCCGTAAAAGGTGGTGCGTGGAGGAAAACTTCCCCGAGTGCGTAGTGGTTTTCCTTTGTAGCGCCACCTTTTGAACCTATTAACTCATTGCTTATATTGCCCGTAAAAGGTGGTGCGTGGAGGAAAACTTCCCCGAGTGCGTAGTGGTTTTCCTTTGTAGCGCCATTTTCCACATCATATTAGCCTACTGCATCTTTTAACCGGGAAAATGGTGCGAAGGGGAAAACTCCGCCAATTGCGTAGTAGTTTTCCTCTGAAGCATCAGTTTTCCTTTTTAGCACCAGCACTTTTGTTCAAGGAATGCTGTCGCATTCCTCTGCCGCATCCCCCTCGGGATTGTTAATTGGTTTAGTGGGTTATTTGGTGCTCCCGCGGGGATTTGAACCCCGGTCACCGGCTCGAAAGGCCGGGATGATTGGCCACTACACTACGGGAGCGCTGCTTATATTGTTTTGAGAGCTAACGTAGCCAGCGGAAACCTTTTTGGGTTTCCAGCGTGCTACGGGAGCGCTGCTTATATTGTTTTGAGAGCTAACGTAGCCAGCGGAAACCTTTTTGGGTTTCCAGCGTGCTACGGGAGCGCTGTGCGATTGTTTGAATGGCGTATTCGGGTGTTTTACTTAAGTTTTTTGTCATTGGATATGGATGTAGATGGCTATTATGGCCACTATGAGGGAGGCGATGGCGGCTATGGCTTTTATCCACTCCGGGTTTTTGTACCACGGGCCGTGCGTCCGGATTGGAACATGGACTATGACCGGCCCAGGGAGCTCTTGTCTGTTTTCCTGTCTGCTCTCGTCCGGTGAGTATGGTTTGCTCTGTTTCTTTGCGAGATTTTTCTCTGCTTTGATGCGCTTCTTTTCCATTTTATACTTTTCTTTTTCCATCTTCTTGAGCTTTTTTGTGTCTATTTCCTCTTTGATTTCCTCCTTGCTCATGTCTTTCACTCCTTGGGGTGTATTGTTTCGGTCTTTTTCTGTTTTTGGTCATCAGATGGGTTTTGGAAGGATGTGAATTTGGAAGGTTATTTATTGTGTCGGTGTTATACGGGTTTGATGAAAAAAGGGGTGGAAGAGGACGATGGCCTGTTCGGGCGGGTTTTTTCGCTGCCGTCCTTTGGCACTTTCCTCGTGCTTTCTGTCGCTGTTTCTTTGTTTTCTATGGTTCTGTTTTATGTGGACGCTTATGTTTCGCTGCTGTACCGTGAGTCTCTGGTGTTCTTTTCTCTGGCCGGGGTGGCGTGTCTCTCTGCGTCTCTCGCCCACCATCCTGATCCGGAGTTTGCTTCTCTGTCCAAGTCTTTTTTGATCTTTGGCGCTTTTTATATCCTGGCGGAGGTTTTTTCCACAGTTTTTCCTTTTCTGGGAATAGATAATGTTGTTGTGGTGGTTTATGCCTCGTCTTTTTTATGGCTGGCGGGCTACATCCCTCTGATTCGTTCGTCTCTCAGGACCGTCGTCCGTTATGGGGAATACTTTGAAATGCGCTCGCTTTTGTCGTCGTTTTTTGTTTTCATGGCGTTCTGTGTTTTCTTGATGAGTGCTCTGTCTGTGGCTGTTTTTTCCTCCTCTTCTCTTGCCACTCTTCCCAGAAAACTCATAGGCCTCGCGTATCCATATTTTGATTTCCTCCTTTTGTACATCGTTTTGTTGCTGTTCTTTGTCTACAGGGGTGGGCGGCTCGCATCTTACTGGGAGGCTGTGAGTGCCGGGATGCTCTTTTTCACGATATCTGACCTTGGCAGCGTTTTTTCGCTTGTGGCCCACAGTGTTTTTTTGGTAAACGCCTTCTCCTCTCTATACGCAGTAGCGTATCTGTTAATCCTTTACGGTCTGTGGGACGTGTCCCTCACACGCCGCCGTTTTCTGTCTGTGTCTGAACCTGAGACCCGCTACAGGGTGAAAATGGTTTTTCTCATCCACAACTCGGGAGTCCTGGTGTGCCATGTGGGCGAGGAGAGCATGATAGACAAGGACATACTGGGTGGAATGCTGTCGGCTGTGCAGTCGTTTATAAGTGATTCTTTTGGGTCATCATCGGATGAACAGGGGGTGGGGGAGGGGCTACGGCAGCTGCAATACGGCGTTCTGGAGATTCACATTGAGCACGGGAAAAACGTTTTCTTGGCGGTGGTCATAGCAGGCAGCGGGACGCGTGTTTTACATGAAAAAATGAGAGGCGTCCTCGGGTACATTGAGCACACGTGGGGGCACATCCTGGAAAACTGGGATGGGTCTCTAGACGCCCTCAGAGGGGTGGAAGGCTACCTGAGGGGAGTGTTTGGTTTATAATGTGTGTATGTAATGTGTGTATACCCGGCCGGCCTATTGAAAGAAAAGGTTAAATATCAACAACACTATACGCCTTTTGTCAGACAAAAGATGTATAATGTCTGGCAAAACTGTCTGTGTGAAATGGCCGCAGGTGATGATAGATTGCAGGACACCGGAGAGGACATGGAAAAAATCACCGTACGCCTGCCGAGGAGATACCTTGAGATCATTGATTTTCTGGTGGAAAACGACTATTTCTCCTCCAGAACAGAGGCGATAAGGACAGCAGTCAGGGACCTTGTCATGGGTGCGGGCAAAATAATGGACTCGCTGAAGACACTTGAGACTATAGAAAGGACGATGAGGGAAAAGAGAGAACTCAAAGAGAGATATCTCAAACCATAGCCGGCGTGTGTCATGTGCTGGCGGGAAAAGACGGAAAGAACCACAAAAGAGCCGCAGAAGGGATGGGATGCACGGGGGAACGGGTCACACTTAACCCCTCCCCTTTTATTTTTTCCCTCTGCCGGTGCACTGCCGGATGAATCACCTGAAAGCGCCAACAAAATGGAGGAAACCCGATGGTATCATGTCCCCGTTGCGGAGCGCACATGGTCAGAGACACGAAAATGGGTGTTTACATATGTCCGATATGCGGGCACAGAGAGCGTGCGGATTATCACTCTAAAACTCAGCAGGAGAAACAGCCTACCCCTCCCCCCTCCCTCCAAGTGTCTCCCCCTTATTCCCCGTATCAGCCACCGTATCAGCAGTTTCAATACCAGCAGCCGCCTTATCCACCGTCCTATCCATACGCACCATATCCATATTATTTCCACCAGAAACCGGACCTGTCAACGTCAATCTCTTCCGCCCTCAAAGTATACCTACGCAACATCGCATCATTTTTGATATATTACACCCCCATGTTTCTCCTTATACTATCTCTCTCCCTCCTTTCACTAAAACTGACAGGGGTATCAGACATATTCTATGAGACAACGCAGCCAGGCGAGGCCCAGACGGGTTTTTTATCGTTTAAATACTTCTTTTTTACGTTCCTTGTGATGCTGGCAGAGGCGGCGGTCATGGGACTTTTTTTCGGCGGCGGGGCGTCCATGGCAAAAGAAGCGTATGAGACAGGAAAAACCAGTCCAACGACGGGTTTTTCAACGATGTCACAGAGGGCGCCCTATCTGATAGGTGGTTATATGTTGTTCATGTTCCTGATCACAGTGGGGAGCGTCGCATGCCTGATACCGGGAATACTGTTCTGCTACTGGTGGCTGTTCGCCGTGGTCATCATAGCCCTGGAGGGCTACGGTATAATTGATGCTTTTGGAAAAAGCAAAGATTTCGCTGAGAAAAACGACACGCTGATTTTCTCCATCATCGTTTTTGTCCTGATGCTGGCCATAACAGCGGCGGCTTCCATGCCCCTGTCCATTCTCACGTTAAAGGGAGGTGGCCGCTCTGCCGCCTTCCTCTGGTTGTCCCAGGCGGTGTCCTCTGCCGTGCAATCCTATGTGGCATTCCCCATATTCGTAAACAGCGTAACCATACACTATCTACGGGGGAGGACGGGGAGGTGGTGGGGATAAAAGAACGGGGATAAAAAAGACAAAATATTAAAAGTATGAATAGTATTACTCGGTGGTGTCTGGTATGGCAAAAGAGAAGATAACCATAAGCGTTGATGAGAGAATCCTTGAACTCATAGACAAGCAGAGGGGGGACGCAAAGCGCTCCACTTACATAAACAAGATTCTGGAAGAGTACTTTTCTCCCAGGCCTCCCGAGGAACAGGGTGGGGGGACATTTGTCACAACCCTTGAACTCCGCAAAACACTCAAAACGATACACGACCGGCTGACAAACCTGGAGGCGGTGGCGGCGACGGTGAAAGAGCTTGAGTCCCTGGTCTATGAGGCAATATACGACACAAAAGGAAAAGGACATGAGGCAGTCCAGATGATAAAAAAACGGCTGCTGCCAGAAGGCGTGGGGTTCGGACTGGAAAGCCAGGAGGTCAACCAGCGGGTGGACAAGTGGGTTGGCGAAAGAATCATGAAACACGGAAACATCGTCTTGGAGAGGGACTTCTCGGACTACCTCACAATACCCGGGGTTGAACAAAGCGTTGTAGGTTTTGTAAAACACCTTAACAGATGCGGTCTCAAATACAACCCCGAAAAGAAAGAGTGGACGCCATAAGCGCCACAGCGAACATCATGCACAGATATCATTTTTCTCTGGGCACGTGTAACCGGGTTTTCACAGCCACCCCACGGCTGAGTTCAACCATGTAACGGGGCGGGAGCAGGGCTATCCCGACAGCCCTGAGATCTCCACCATGGACCACGACAACCTCATCTCCCACCCGTATGTCATTGTCCGCTCCCACGACGCCAACAGCAAAGATATCGCCGTGGGGATGAAAGTCATCTATCTCAACATAATATGCCCCTGTCCTGGCCATGACCTCTCCTCCCTTCAATGTCAGGGAGAGCAGCCCCCGCCGCTGGCTCAGAGTCGCCACCTGAACCATGCTATCGCCGCTGTTTTCGTCCCCCTCGTTTTTTTCTTCCCGATAGATTTTCAGATCCGGGTAACGTCCCGAGACACGTGCGTTTTCCACCAGCGCCGCCCCAGGTTTTCCAAACTGAAAAACCGCCCTGGTTGCCATCTCCTCAACCAGAACTCGGTTCTTACGGTTCTTCCCAACGCCCCCCCGCCTGTCGGAGCCAGCGCCGCCGTCGGCCCCATCGCCAGATACATACTCCCTGAGGGCGTTTCTTAGCCGTCCCAGAGCGGCGGAGGACAGCACGTGGTCGCCAGCGGATGTGTCAACAAAATCCACGCCCTCAGAGGACAGAAACTCCTTTACAAAACCATATTCCGGGGGCATGTGGACAAAGACCATTTCGTACTTTTTCATGGAAAAAATGTGGCCAAGCATCTCCGTCACACGCTTTTTCTCTTCAAAAGACCACCTTCCCACAACAGACGTGTCATAGACCTGTGCCGCGGGATACAGTTCCAGTTCCATGGGAACAACACCCAGAGGAGAGGTCACGACGACCCTGTGGACATCCCACCAGACGCCAGCGTCTCTCAAAACGCCTGAAAAGCGGCGGTGAGACCGTGAAAAACTGTACGGCTTCTTCGCAGAGCAGGGAAACAAAACCATGTACCGGGGAGACGCCGGCGGAACATACCTGGAAAAAAACCGTTCCACATATGTGTGGACCTCTGGCCACTCTAACGATGAAATATCGCAGGCGGGGATTTCTTTCAGCGAGATGGGCATGCCCATGTCAATACTCTCCCTCTGGTCAATGTCAACGTGGCGGAGGAAAGAAGAAGACCACGGGTCACCGCCTGTTCTCGCAGAGAGCAACGCCCTGAGGTGGCCCCCGTCTATTGCAGCCCTGAGACGTAGCATCTCATAGGCCGCCGTCCAGAGGTTGTGGGCCAGCAGCCAGTGGTCATCGCCTCCGTCCACATCGCCCTCCCCGTCGCCTCCTGCTTTATCTCCCGTCGCCCCGTCCGCTTTCCTTTTTTTGACACATGCTGGACAGTGACACATGTTCCACGGCTTCAAACCGCTTTTTTCCAGAGAAAACACCCTCTCAGGGAACATGAAAAGGCCGGCACGGGACGCCTCCACTATCGGTGCAACATCAAAAACATCCACGCCAGCATAGGCGAAAACCGCATACCGGGGCGGGAGAGTGATGCCGGGGAAAAAGAGCAACTCCCCCGGGCTTATGTTTTCACGGACACGGACAACACTCTCAGCCATGTCCCTCTGGCTGCCATACACGCCCTCAAATCCGAAGCCAAAGACCATCCCCGCCAGCGCCATTTCTCTGCGGCTATCATCCCTTGACGGCCCCGGGCCCTGGGCGTTTGAGAAAGGGTCACGGATGTCTGATGGCCACAACGGGCGGCCCGGTAAAACCCCACCCCCCACCCCATCTTGTACATCATCCCCCTTTCCGGCAACTACATCACCGGCCAGGGGGTGTCTTCCCATGGGCGCAGAAGGGGGTATGCGCGGTGTCAACTCATGGGGTATGAGAACGCCCCTGCCCAGAATCTCATTTCGTATGCTCTCGGGCAGAGCCAGGGTCTCCGCCAGAATCGGGGTCTCAAAAACCGCTCCGCTGCCGGTAACGACACGTGAGTGTCTGGCGTTTCCAAACACCGATATAACCTCAACGCTCAGAGAGTCATCCGCTGGCCTTTTGTCGCTCATCATGGGCATAAGGGCACGTGGGGTATTTGGGGTTTGGGGTTTTTATACCACCCGGTTTTTTCCCATAACAGCCCGGCGGGGCGATGAAGATGACCTCGGACAGCGGAAACAGGGAAACAGGGTGCGAAAGTGATGCGATGGAAGATATAGAGGCGGCGGTGGTGGAGGGAATAAAAAGGGCAGTCACAGACCTCCCGCCTGACGTTGAGGGTGCTCTCAGAGAAGCCCTCAGGCGAGAAGACAGCTCGTTGGCCCGCCTCAACCTTGAGACAATCCTGAAAAACGTTGAAATAGCAAGAGACCAAGGAATTCCCATGTGCCAGGACACGGGCACACTCATATTCTATGTGCGGGTCGGAACGGGTTTCAAACACGCCCCCCTCCTCAAAAAGGCCATAACAGGAGGCGTTAAAAGAGCGACAGAAGAAATACCCCTCCGCCCGAACACCGTCCACCCTTTCAAAAACAGAAACATGGGATGGAACCTGGGACCGGGGATGCCGATAGTCCATTTTGACATCGTGGAAGGAGACACGGCAGAGATAGTGATAGTGCCAAAGGGCGGCGGAAGCGAAAACCCGTCCAGGCTGAAAATGCTCAACCCGACAGATGGCATGGAAGGAGTCCGGCGCCTGGTCCTGGAAACGGTCGCAGGTGGGGCCCCCAGGGCGTGTCCCCCAATAATCGTAGGCGTGGGCATAGGGGGCGGGGCGGACATGGCCGTTCATATGGCAAAAAAAGCCGCTTCACGCCCGGTTGGACAGAGACACCCGTGCCCTGAAACAGCGGAGTTGGAAGAGCACCTCCTTCGGGAGATAAACTCTCTGGGAATAGGGCCCATGGGCCTGGGAGGACATACAACAGCACTTGACGTCCACATAGAATACGCGTGCCGCCACCCCGCCAGCTTCCCTGCGGCTGTGGTTTTCCAGTGCTGGGCGGCCCGCAGAGCAAAAATAACACTTGATAACACCGGGAAATGGGAGGTGAGCCAGTGAACACACACACCGCTGGCCACGATGTTGAGGCCCGAACATTTCACCTGATAACACCGATATCAGATGAGACCATAAAACGGCTTCACGTCGGAGATGTTGTTTATGTCTCCGGGGCCATTTTCACAGCGCGCGACATGGCGCACAGACGGATACTGGAAGAAAAACCGGCGTGGACAAACGAAATTAGGAGCGGGGTAGTCTACCACTGTGGCCCCATAGTCAAAAACGGCACCGTAGTATCGGCAGGGCCGACCACCAGCGCCAGACTGAACACTCTCACACCCGATTTTCTGGCACTCACAGGCGCAAAACTACTCATAGGGAAAGGCGGCATGGACGAAAACGTCCTCAGAGCGCTGGAAGAACACACAGCCGCATACGGCGTGTTCCCCGGGGGAAGCGGGGCACTGGCAGCAAAAAGCCTCCGCCGGAAAAAGGTCTACCTGGAAGACCTGGGTATGCCGGAAGCGGTCTGGGTCTTTGAAGCAAGGGACTTCGGCCCTGTGTTCATAACCATGGACGCCCACGGAAACTCCCTCCACCAGGAGGTTGAGAAAACAGTAAAAGACAACCTTTTGCGCCTTTTTAGCCCTTAAGAGCCTCTTTAACCAGCATCGGGACCTCCAGAGGAGTTTTAGCCACAAAAGCCCCCGCCCGCTCAAAAGCTTCTATCTTTGACCTAGCCGTCCCGGCACCCCCCTCCACCAGCGCACCCGCGTGCCCCATCCTCCTGTGCGGCGGGGCACTCCTCCCTGCTATGTACGCCACCACTGGCTTGTCCCATCGCCTGGCCAGAGCAGCGGTTCTCTCCTCTGCGCTCCCACCGATCTCCCCGACAACCACTATGGCGTCTGTCTTCGGGTCTTCGGCCAGCATCTCAAACGCCTCCGGAAGAGAAGTCCCGGGAGCCCTGTCACCCCCGACGCCTATGCACGTGCTCTGCCCCAGCCCCGACCTGCTCAGCGCGTTGACAACCTCATATGTGAGAGTCCCGCTGCGTGAAACAACGCCCACATTCCCTTCCATGAAAATCCGGTTGGGCATTATCCCGACCTTGCTCTTCCCCGGAGAGGCGATGCCGGGACAGTTTGGCCCCACAACCCGCGCCCCTTTTTTGCGGGAAATCTGGTAAAGACGGAGTTCGTCGTGGAGAGGCACGTGCTCTGCCACTATCACGAGCAGCCGAATACCCGCCTCAATGGCCTCAACCGCCGCATCAAACGCCCACCTCGCAGGGACGAAGGAGATGGAAACATCAGGGCTGTGAACCATCGCCTCCTCAACGGTGTCGTAAACGGGGACGCCATGGACCTTTTCGCCGCCCTTTCCGGGGGTGACACCGGCCACTATGCGGGTCCCAAACTCCAGCATTGCCCTTGTGTGCGCCCGGCCCTGGTGTCCAGTTATGCCCTGGACAACCACCCTCGTATCGCTGTCAATCAGAACACTCACCGGCCACCACCCCCATCTCGCAATTTTCCGGCCAGCTCCACCGCTCTCTTCACAGCTTCTTCCATGTCCCGGATGACATCTATGCCAAGAGGAGCCAGAATATCCTCGGGGGGGCTGTTGTAGTTACCATCCAGACGAACCACCATCGGAGGAGACTCATCTTTTCTCTCTACGAGAGCATTTTTTATCCCCCTGGCGACAGTGTCTGTCTTCGTCATCCCGCCAAAGATGTTCACAAGAACAGCATCCATCCCGGTCATCAACATCAGCTTAACAGCGTCCTCAACGCGCCTCGGGTCGTCGGTGCCGCCGAGGTCCAGAAAAGTCCCCGGCTGCCCTCCCATATCATATATCATGTCCATGGTAGCCATGGTCAGCCCGGCACCGTTGGCTATGACACCTATGTTTCCGCCGAGTTCCACAAGAGCCAGCCCCCTCTTCCTGGCCTCTCTTTCAACAGGACTCATCTCTCTCAGGGGGTCCGGCCAGTCTGGGTGGCGGAAAAACGCCTCGTCGTCAAGGACCACCTTTGCATCAAGACAGACGGGCCTTTCATCGTCCCCAAACACCAGGGGGTTCACTTCCACCAGTTCAGCGTCCTCTTCCAGGAACACCCTGTAGAGGTCCCTGGCGACATCTCCCAGCCCATCTCTGTAGCGGTCAAACCGGTGGAAAAACCAGTCCGGAGGGCCACCCACCATGTCAACAGGAAAACGCTCCACATCCCCCCTCCCCTCAACATCCACACCGCCATGGGGAGAAAAAAGAATGACAGGACATCGCTCAACGCCGTCATATGTGACAGAGAGATAAAACTCCTCTCCATGTGGCACGTGGCGCTCAATGAGAAAACCGGAAAACGTCGGGTCATCACAGGAAAATAGCATCTCTCTGATTCCGCTCATAAGTTCCGCGAAATCGCTGACAACACGAACAAAACCCCTTTTACCCCTCCCGCCAGAAAGAACCTGCGCCTTCAAAACAAGCGGGAAAGTGTTTCCAAGATTTTCAACAGCCTTGCGAACGGCCTCCGGGGAGATATCCCCATTCCTTTCAGCGGGCAGAAACACCCCATTCGGGCTCCGGAGACCGTATTTAGCAAAGAGCTTTTTTCCCTCGTATTCGTAGAGCCTCAAAATCTCATCCTCCACTCATGCCTCCAGTCTGTACCGTTTGGTGAAATAGAAAATGTGCTCCTCTTTCACGTATCCCAGATGTTTGAAAATCTCCATGGAAAGCGGGTTGTCGTCTTCAATCAAAACAGCGATCACCTCCCGCCCACGCTTTCTCAAAACATCCTCCCCATATTTGACCATCTTCGAGGCGATCCCACGGCCCCTGTACTCGGGGAGAACAGCCAGACGGTTCAACCACCCCTTCCGCCCGTCGTCTGTGACTATCAGCACCCCAACAAGGCGATCGCCGTCCCAGGCGCCAACAACAAACTCGGGGTCCCTCTCAATCTCAACACGCAGATTCTCGGGCCTGTCCCGGCCCATTGGCCGATAGGGGAGACCTGTCTTTTCCCACACGTCAATTATGTCCATGACCCTGTCCACGGGTATGGGGCGTATGGAGATTTTGTCACTCATCCCGACACACAAACACGAAGGTATTTTTATACTTCACCCGGGTGATTGTGAACAATTAAAGCACAACCCTTATGTTTAAGAAAAACATCATCCCCACCATGGCCCGGAAAAAAAAGGCGCTCGGAGAAGTCAAAACGTGCCAGGAGCTGATAACCTGTGTTTTCGGACTCGGCGAATACGACCTCCAGGTGTACCGTCTCCTCCTGGACAGAGGGGAACTGAGAGCAGTCACAGTCGGAGAACTCATAGGCAAAGACCGCAGCACCGCCTACAGAATACTCCAGCGCCTCGTACACTGCGGCCTGTGTGAAAAAGAAAAGAGATACCTGCCAGACGGCGGCTACTACCACGTTTACTCCGCCATCCCCATAGACAAAGTAAAACTACGAACCAGAGAATGCGTGGACAGATGGTACAAAGGAGTGCTTGAACAACTGAACCGCATAGAAGAAATAGTGGAACTATGACACCCTCTCCTCGCCCCGATACACCTATGCGTGAGCAAAGTTTTTAAACAGAAAAGGCGATAAAAAACTGCTCTCCGGGAAGATGGGGTGAAACCGTGATCCCGCATTGACGACGGGGAGCAACAGCCCCACCCCGCGTGGGGCACCAGCACCTGAAAAACCCTTAAATACACAACCGCAATAAGGCGCAGTCAGACACGCAAAATACCCTCGTAGTGCGGCCGGCTAATTCCCGGCTTAGCTTAGTCTGGCCGTGTGGGAAACCTGTGGGTTTCCCCCTGCTCGGGAACAGGTGTGTTCCCTCGTAGACCGGCCGGCTGTGTCCCGGCTTAGCTTAGTCTGGCCGTGTGGGAAACCTGTGGGTTTCCCCCTGCTCGGGAACAGGTGTGTTCCCTCGTAGACCGGCCGGCTGTGTCCCGGCTTAGCTTAGTCTGGCTAGAGCGGCCGGCTGTAGACCCATGGCCGCGTCGGCCAGCTGCCGAAACCGGCAGATCCCCGGTTCAAATCCGGGAGCCGGGACCAATTAACCCACATAACCAATTAACAGCGGCTTACGGATTTAGGGGGTTTGTAGTGGATTGTTTCAACTTATAATACGATTTGTAATAGCGTATAGAGATGTTGCGCAACCGTATGATTTCTATGGACGTCCCAAGGGGGATCCTGCCTATCCGGTACATACAAGGTTGCGCTCCTTTCCTCTGGCACCAGTCAAAATACACCTTGGCCACTCTCTGGACATCCCTTGTCCTCATACGCAGGAAAAAGAATCTGCCAACACTTCTATTGTAATACGTTATTTCTCCAAGAGAAAAGAGACGTTTCTTCCCATAAATCGTTTTGGAACTCGTTCCTTCTGTCACACCTATAATGAATATGAAATCCTCAAAAAATGCTGTATAATTGCGACCTCCCCACGTGGTGTATTTAACGTAGCCGTCAAACACATAAATTTCCCGGGCCATATAATGTTCCCAATCCCTATGAGCACTCCATATATGATATGCTGTTAAACTCCCGAAAGCGAAAAGGCCGAAGAATAGGTACCATGCTTCATAGAGTGGATGAGAAAGCACGTCTGAAACGTTGAGAAAGAATAAGACCAGAACGAAAACTGTTAGACAGCCAACGATGGTTGCTGAGATAACGCTGGAAATGAAATTTGTGGATAAACCGGCGTTTTCATTGTCTTGGATGGACCTATAAGAGATGTGGAATAGTGGGAGCGGGTTTGATTTTTGTCCGTTATATGTAAGAGGTGTCTCAGTCAATGTTCCACCGCTGTCATGAACGTGTGGGAAAAATATAACGTTTTTTGAATACACGATGAGGCAATAACTGTACAAGTATGAGCTGAGAATGGCCGCTAATCATTAATATAACTTCTGTGTATGCTTCTGGTTTTGAGCCAATGCCTCTGGGAGAATAAGGCCATGATATACCGTGTAAAGGAACGGTGGACAAAGGAAAAGGTGCTTGGCATCCTGCATCCGCTGCTCAGGGAGTGGTTCAGTTCCAGGTTTGATGCTCTGACGGAGCCGCAGGAGTATGCCATTCCGCTGATTCACAACAAGAGGAGTGTGCTGGTCTCGTCGCCCACGGGGAGCGGTAAGACGCTGACGGCGTTTCTGAGCATAATCAACGAGCTTTATCTCAGGCAGGTCTCTGGCTCTCTGGAGGACGAGGTTTTCTGCGTCTATGTGTCGCCTCTCAAGGCGCTGGCCAATGACATACGGCGGAATCTGATGGAACCTTTGGAAGAGATGAGGGCGCTGGCTGAGAAAAGAGGGTTGCCTCCGCCTGAGATACGGGTCTCGGTCCGCTCCGGGGACACCTCTTCTTATGAGCGCTCCAAGATGGCCCGGCGGCCCCCCCACATCCTTATTACCACCCCCGAGTCGCTTTCGCTGATTCTGACCTCTCCGAAGTTCGGGAAGCGGCTGGACCGGGTGCAGTATCTGATCGTGGACGAGATTCACGAGCTCTGCAGCTCCAAGCGGGGGACGTTGCTCTCTCTGAACATGGAGCGGCTGGAGGAGCGGAATCCGGGGGATGTTGTCAGAATTGGTCTCAGTGCGACCCAGGCGCCGATTGAGGAGATAGCGGCTTTTCTGGCTGGTTATCCCTCGGCCGGGTCGGATGAGCCACGGGATGTTGGCATAGTTGAGGTTTCCAGGCGTAAGGAGCTGGATTTGCGGGTCCTCTGTCCGGTTGATGACATGACTTCGTTGCCCTTTGAGGTTGTGAATGAGCGCATGTATGATCTTCTGGTGGAGTTGATTAACCAGCACACCACTACCCTCATTTTTACGAACACCCGGCGGGGTGCGGAGGCGGTGGCTTTTAAGTTGCAGGAGAGGGGGGTTGAGAGCATAGCGGCCCACCACGGGTCCCTGTCAAAGGATACGAGGTTTGATGTTGAAGAACGCCTCAAAAGGGGAGAGTTGAAAGCGGTTGTGTCTTCAACCAGCCTTGAGCTGGGCATTGACATTGGCTCCATAGACCTGGTGTGTCAGATAGGGAGTCCCAAGAGCATAGCCAAGGGGTTGCAGAGGATAGGCAGGGCCGGGCACAGTGTTTTTGCGGTTCCGAAGGGGCGTTTTGTCGTTTTTGAGAACGACGACCTGGTTGAGTGCGCTGTTCTAGCCAGGTATGCGAAGGAGGGGAGGATTGACCGTGTCACGATACCTCGCAACAACCTGGACATCCTGGCCCAGACGCTGGTGGGGATGAGCCAGGAGAAGAGGTGGCACGTGGACGAAGCATATGAGCTTGTGAAACGGAGTTACTCTTTTCATACGCTGTCTAAGGACGACTTTCTCTCTGTTCTGGCATATCTGGGAGAGCGAGAGGCGGACTACGCATACAGCAAACTGTGGTATGACCCGGAGGAGGGGGTTTTCGGGCGTAAAAAAGGCGTGCGGATGATATATTATCTGAACGCCGGGGCGATAGCGGAGGAGAGCAACTATGAGGTTTTTACCCTGGGAGGCAAACACGTTGGGTCTCTGAGCGAGAAGTTCGTTGAGCGTTTGACCCCCGGGGACGTGTTCGTCCTGGGCGGGTCCAGTTATGAATACGTGAGAACCCGTGGGATGCGGGTGTTCGTGAAGGATTCCCCGGGGAGGAAGCCCACCATCCCCTCGTGGATGGGAGAGATGCTGCCGCGGAGCTTCGATCTCAGCACGGCGGTGGGGCGTTTCAGACGGGTGTTTGGTTCAATGATAAAGAGGGGGGAGAGCGACGAGCGTCTCATGGAATACCTCACATCCCACTACTACCTGGACGAGGGGTCTGCCAGGACCATCATAAACTATTTCAGAGAGCAGGTGGCCTTTGACTCCGTTCTGCCAACGGACAGGAGATGGGTGGTTGAGGGATACATAGACGGGCGTGGCAGGTATTCTCTGATTTTTCACACGTGCCACGGGAGGCGTGTCCATGACGCCCTGTCAAGGGCCTATGCCCTGGCGATATCAAACAGGTATGGGTGCAGTGTCAGTGTTTCCATAAACGACGACGCTTTCATGCTCACTTTTTCCAGGAGGATACCGCCTGAGGAGGTTATTGGGCTGGTCACATCTGCCAACATAGAAGACCTCCTCCGGGAGGCGATAAGGTCAACGGAGCTTTTCAAGCAGAGGTTCCGTCATTGTGCTAACAGGGCCTTTCTCGTGTTGAAAAACTACCGTGGCAAAGAGATTTCAATGAGCAGACAGCAGAGCCGTGCAGAGAAGATAATGCGGATACTGGAGATGGAGAGGGGTGGTTATGGGGAGGAGCATCCTGTTGTGAGAGAGGCCTACAACGAGATACTCAACGAGGTCATGGACCTCCCACATGCCAGACAGGTCCTGGAAGAGGTTGAGAGAGGAGAGAGGGGGGTCCATTTCATGCCCTACAGCGATGTTCCAAGCCCGTTCGCCCACGGAATCGTTCTGGCGGGGATAAGTGACATCGTGTTGATGGAAGACCGGGGGGCGTTGCTCAAAGAACTCCATAGAAAGGTCCTGGAGAAGATAATGCCCTCTGAAAAGGTCAGATCCTTTGTTTTTTCACCCGAAGAGGTCAGGGCCTATTTTGATTCAAAACGCCCCGTTGTGAAAACAGCGGGTGACATTCTCCGGCTCCTTGCTGAGAGAGGGCCGCACAACCTTTTACAGCACAAGGGGGATAACATTTATGCATATGCGTCAGACCCCGACAGAGTGCGGAGAGCGGCGCTGGACCTGATAAAAAAGGGAGCGGTGGTCTCTCTCTGGATGAGAGACCTGGTATGGTCTCTGCCTGAAGAGGCGCCGTTTTACACGGCACTTCTCGCTGAGGAAATCCGCCCGGGCGGTGTGGAAAAAGATGTTCTGGCGCTGCTGGAAAAGGCCGGGAAAAAGGGGGTTGTGGGAGAAAAAATCGTTGAGTCCCTCGCCCGGATGGGTCGTAGCAAGAATGAGGTCTTGGAAGCCCTGAAGATCCTGGAGAGGGTCAATAAAATATGTCGCATAGGGATTGTGGGTCTCAGGGCAGGAGAAGATGAGACCGGTGCTCTGTCCCAGTTGTCTTTTGTGTTCGCCCTCCGTCCTTCGCTCAGCGAGAAAGATAAAAAACTGCTTGACGGCTTTGTTGAAAAAGATGTGAAAAGGGTGCTGGGCGCCAGGGGGCCGATGACCAGAGAGGAAATCGCATACTGGACCGGAATAGACGTTGAGACCCTGGACGGTGCTCTCAGACGCCTGGTGGACAGGGGGGAGGTTGAGAGCGGGTGGTTCGTGGTCGGAGATGACATCCAGTACATGCTGTCATCGGATGTTGCCCGGCTGAAATATGGGGAAAAGGCTTACACGGAAAAGGAGGTCAGAGAGGCGCTGTGGCTCAAACACATGTCTCCCCTCAAAAGTGTGGACGAGTATTTTTCAAGATATGGTCTGTGCGGCTATCCCCAGGACATATACCCGAGATGCGGGCTGGTCGGGGTGAAAGAGTGGAAAGCGATGAGAAAACGTGGGGAAATCTTGGAGGGACGGTTTGACAACGGGCGTGTCGCCTATGTGCTGAAAAAAGATGCACACATATATGTTGCATGTTTCAGAAAAGAGGGCCTGTCGGAGTCTGAAAAAGAGGTTCTGGAGTTCATAAAAAAAGAGGGCAACGCATCGCTGGACACCCTCAAAAGGGAGTTCCAGGGCCGAAATGTCAAGGAGGCACTGGAAAATCTTGACAGAAACCTGTATGTTTACAGGAAATATACGGGTGAGGAGGGGTGGACGTCCAGGAAGACATACGCCGCCATGGACGAGGATGTTGAAAGAGAGGCGGAAAAATGTGACCTGTACACCTGTTCAAAGGAAATAGTGCGACGTTTCATAAAAGCCCACGGGCCGGTGCCTGAGACGGCGCTGAGATACTCTGGTGTTGTTCGGTCCATGCGGAAAAGAGCGGTTGGCGACCTTCTAAGGGAGGGCGTGATAGAGCGTGTTTATGTTGGCAGAGAAAAAAGAGAGTACCTGGTCACAAAAGAGGACAGGCGTTTTCTGGAAAAGGCGCGTGAGCACCCCGGCGTCTCCACATCCACCTCTATAGCCCCCCCTGCACCCCCCTTCGCCTCCTCCACAGCCTCCGAAAGTGGGAGGGATGACCATGGGATTGACCATGGCCAGCTTTTTGTCCTCTCACTCTATGACCCTTATCTCCAGCCGATGTGGGGGGAGATAAACGCTAGATATGGGGACAGGTGGATTTTCCCGCTCGTTTATGGCGGAGAGATAGTCGGTGCTGTTGAGAAGTGGGACATGGCCGGCTTTGTGGAAATCAGAGAGGTAGAAGTTGAGCCACGGTTTCTGGCCGAGGAATGGGGCCGGGAAAAGCTCGCCGACGCACTGTACGACCAGTGGGAGTATCACAGGGCTATGGGAGTTGACGTCCTACGGATAAAAGAGATAAACGGAAAAAGCGCCAGTGACATATCGGGCGATGTGAAAGAGGTCTTTGAAAAGAGGGGTTTCCTGGAAACGGGCGAAATTTTCGTCATAGGGCCTGTTGTGACAGAAACATTTGATATGGACACGCTCATAAGATATGTGCTTTTCAAACAGCACCTCCCGCCAAACACCCTTGAAGACACCATGAGCGTTGTAATGGAACAACTGGGTGTCCGTGGGGATGAGGAGGTCGGTATAAGAGCGTCGTGGGTGACACCCCTTGACAACTATGTAAAAGACAGGAAACTGTGGATAGGCCGTGGCATACCGGCGCTGAGCATGTACATGACGATGGAACAGGCAGGGTTTTACCAGGCCGTGAGGGGGCGGCGGATGGGCCAGAGGATGGGAGAAATCTACCGGTTGATAAAGATGTTTGCTCCCGCTACCCGGGATCAGATAATAAACGCGTCACCTCTGGGCGAAGCGGCGACAAGGGAGAACCTTAAAAAACTCTTTGAGGGGGGGTACCTGGTTCGCACAAAAAACAGCGCATATTTCCCGGTGCCCATTGCGTCAGAGAAAAGGCGTGAGGCGAGAAAGGAGTTCATAAAACACGTTTTCAAACAGTTCGGTGTGTTCACGGCCGCGGACCTGAACACGTATCTGCGTGGAGAGTTCAGAATGAAAGAGATCCGCCAGATGCTGGACGAACTTGTCCAGGAGGGATATCTGGTAAAAGGTTTTCTCTGCAGCGAGCGAGACGAGCTGTTCTGGATGCTTGCAGAGGATCTTAACAGGGTGGAAAACATGCAGTCCAGTTTCACGGGGGTTGTTGAGCGCACAGACCGCCTGGCCTATTATCTGGCGGTTGAAACCAAAAAACGTTTTGGACTGGGGTCTTCCAACCTGGTTTTTGTGGAAGGAAAACTTGAGGGCGCCTTTGTGCCGGGAAAAGAAAAATGGGGTAAAAAACATTCTGAGCAGTTGATCAAAGAGTTCCGGGGTACAGAGCGGGCCAACCAGGTGGCCAGGGAATACATGAGAAAAAAGCTCAGAGAACACGAGGACCTGGACGACTGGGAGATAATGGAGTGGTACGAGAGATATTTACACCCAAAGTTTTCCAGCTGATACAGGCGATAACAAGCAACAAGCGGGGGCTGGTGGGGGGTTATCTCAGGTACAGACAGTCGCCAACCGCGACCTTTTTTATGCCCCCGTCGGGCGTTTCCACCACCAGAGCGCCGGATGGGTCTATGGCAACGGCCCTTCCACGCACCTCTCCCATGGGTGTGAGAACGACCACGTATCTGCCGATGGTGTCTGTGAGAGCAATCCACTTTTCCAGCAGCCGTTCTTTTCCCTCTTCTCCGCCCCCAACTAGGAGATTGTATTCTTTTTCAAGTTCCAGCAGCACATCCGCCAGAAGTTTTTCCCTGTCCACGGGAACACAGGTTATTTCCAGCAGGGTTGTGGACCGCTCTCTGACATCGGGGGGAAAAGCCGCCGTGTCAACGTTTGCGTTTATACCTATCCCAACGACAACGCCCCAGTCACCCACCTCCGTGAGTATCCCGGCCAGTTTTTTCCCGCCCACCAGAACGTCGTTTGGCCATTTTATCACAGATTCCAGTCCCATCTTCCTTATGGAAAGGACCACGGCCACGCCCGCCGCGTGGGGTATGAGGCTGTCCGGACGTCGGGTCCTCAGCAGGACAGAAAACCACAGGCCCCCCGGGGGAGAAAACCACTCCCTGTCCAGCCTCCCACGTCCCATAGTCTGGGTCTCCGCCAAAACAACCGCTCCTTCATCTACCACACCCGCTCTGGCCATGTGCTTCAGCACCAGGTTGGTGGAGGATGCTCTGTGATAGTAAAAGATGTCTCTGCCCAGTTTTTCCGTCTTCAGCATAGAAAAAAAGCGGCGGAGGGAAAAACTCCCGCCGGAAACACCGGGCGCCTCCAAGGGACCACCGTCTCACATGAAGGTTGGGGGTGTGCCCACAGTCAGATAGACGGCTTTTGTTGTTCCGGTGTTGACCGCCCTGTGCGGTACGTCGCTCGGATGCCACAGAACGTCCCCCGGTTCCATCTCAAACTTTTTATCTCCAACTTCGTACACAATTTTTCCCTCAAGTACGATGTGAACCTCTTCGCCCTCGTGCCTGTAAAACTCCGAAATGGTGCCCGGGTCAATCTCTGCGATCACAGCTTCCATCCTGTTGGATTTCAAAAGCATCCTGAACAGTTTCCCGTCTTTCAAACGCTGGAACTCTTCCTGTCCTTTTTTGATAAAAACGGGCTTAGGCACAATATCACCTCAATAATAATATCGCTGTGGCCGTATATATAGATTTGGAACAACACCGCCACACCGTCGCCCACACCGCCACATCCCGCATTCACATTCTGGCATCTGCTTTTGCACCTGTTTTTTGAGAAGTTTTTTATAAACCCTGCTATAATCTATAGAGACACGGGTTCGGTGAAAAAATGGAAGCAGTAGTGCTGGCAGCTGGAGAAGGTCTCAGGATGCGTCCCCTGACCCATTCCATGCCGAAGGTGATGCTGAGGGTGGCGAACAGGCCCATCTTGGAATACGGTATAAAAGCACTGGCAAAAAGCGGCATAAGGGACATCGTTATGGTGGTGGGATACCGCAGGGACCAGATAATGTCCTATTTTGAGGATGGAAAGAAATGGGGGGTCCGAATACGGTATGTGGTTGAAGAAAAACAGATGGGGACCGCCCACGCCCTTTATCAGGCAAAGGACGTCGTGTCGGATGAGTTCATAGTTTATCCCGGGGACAACATACTGGGTGAAGACTCTGTGTCTCGTTTTGTCAAAGAGACCAAAGGCAGCAGAGGGAACGCTGTTCTTGTTGTTGAGAGCAGTGTCCCATCAAAATACGGCGTTGTGATTGCCAGAGACGAAAAGGTCGTGGGTATAGAAAAAAAAGTTGAGCCGGGCGTTGGAATGATAATAAACACGGGAGTATATCACATGGACAAAGACATTTTTCCAGAAATAGAGCGAAACATGCGGGAGGGAAAATACGCTATAAAGGACGTGTTGCTGGACATGGCCAGGAGAAACAGGTATTTCAGGGCTGTGCTGGCACAGGGAAGATGGGTTGACGCCGTTTACCCATGGGATCTCATAAGAGCAAACGCGGACGTCCTTGAGAAGTTCACGGGTGGAAAGATAGGGGGAGTCGTAAGTGCCTCTGCCAGGATAGACGGCCCTGTTATCATAGGCGAGGGGAGTGTGATAAGGGAAAACTGCCGTATAACAGGACCAGTGGTAATAGGGAGCGGGTGTGAGATCGGTCCAGGAGTGGTTATCAGCCCCTCAACGTCCATAGGAGACAATGTCAAGATAGAGCCATTTGTGGTGATAGAAAACTCTCTGATAATGGAAGACGCAACGATAGGCCCGTTCTCTCGCATCCAGCACTCTGTCGTGGGTAGGGGCGTGAGGTTTGACGGCAACCTTACAACTATGGTGGGAGATACATATGTGGAAGTGGAAGAAAAGGGTGGAAAAACGTTTGTGGAAGCGAAACGGGTCGGGTGTGTAATAGGCGAGGACACAAACATAGGTTCTAACGTGGTCCTTTTGCCTGGGACAATTGTCGGGGTTGGCTGTGAAATTGTCCCGGTTAAGCGTCTCAGCGGGCGAATAGAAGACGGTTCAAATGTGCTTTAATACACAATAAAAACAAAAGCGGTGAGACGATGTGTGGGATAATAGGATACATCGGGCACAGACCAGCCAGAGACGTTCTCCTCGGCGGCCTGAAACGCCTTGAGTACCGCGGATATGACTCAGCAGGTGTGGCTGTGGCAGAAAACGGTGAACTGGTGGTGGTGAAAAACAGGGGCACAGTTGACGCCCTCAAAAAAAAGATGCCGTTGCTGAAAGGAACCCTCGGTGTTGGCCACACGAGGTGGGCCACACATGGAATGCCGTCCGAGTCAAACGCCCACCCACACGTTGACTGTCACGAAAAAATAGCTGTGGTGCACAACGGTATAATAGACAACTACCGGGAGATAAAAGATAGCCTGGAAAAAAAAGGACATTTTTTTAGGTCTGAGACGGACACAGAGGTGATACCGCATCTTGTTGAGGAGCATATTGCAGAGACAGGGGGTACTTCTCTTTTTGAAGCGTTAAAGGCGGCGACAGGGGAGCTCAGAGGCTCCTATGCCATCGTGGCCATGCGTCTCGGAGAAAGACGGCTGGTCGGAGCACGGCTGGACAGCCCCCTTATTCTTGCCGTGGGAGACAACGAGTACTTTCTGGCCTCAGACGTGCCGGCCGTTCTTGAGCACACGGACAGGGTGGTTTATCTGCAGAACGGGGACATAGTGGAGATAACAGACCATGGCTACAGGATAGAGGATTCCGAAGGAAAAGATGTCACAGACGAGCGCCCCCTCCAGATAGTTGACCTCTCAATTGAAGACGCAGAAAAAGGAGGATACCCACATTTCATGTTGAAAGAGATTTTTGAACAGCCCCACACGATCCACAGTTCTCTCCTGGGCTATCCCATAAACGGCTCCCCGGACCCCATTTTTTCTGGGTATTATGACAGCATAAAAATAGTCGCATGTGGGACATCCTACCACGCCGGCCTCGTGGGCAAATATATACTTGAAAGTCTGGCAAAGGTGCCGGTGACCGTTGAAATGGCATCTGAGTACAGGTATTCCCCCCATCCTTTTGGCCGTCCACTCGTCATCCTTGTCACACAGAGCGGAGAAACAGCGGACACAGTAGCGGCGGCCAGAGAGGCACGTCTGCGGGGGAGAAAAACAGTGGCCATAACAAACGTGGTCGGGAGCAGTATAACCAGGGAGGTGGACCACACGATATACACGCGTGCAGGGATTGAGATTGGCGTGGCGGCCACAAAGACCTTCACAGCCCAGGTTCTGGCTTTTTATTTGCTGGGAATCCAGGTGGGCCTGAACAGGAGGACGATAAACCCCGATGAGTCCAGAGAGGTGAGAGACCACCTGCGGACACTGCCCCGTGTTGTGCAGAGGATACTGGACAGGGCGTCTGAGATAGAGAAAAAATCAGATTTTTTCTCAACGGCAAAGGACGTCTTTTTCATAGGCCGCGGGATAAACTATCCAGTGGCGCTTGAAGGAGCCCTCAAGATGAAAGAGATCTCGTACATACACGCAGAGGGGTATCCGGCCGGAGAACTGAAACACGGCCCGCTGGCTCTGATAACCGAAGAGACGCCTGTTGTTGCGCTGGTCTCACCTGACAGAACCCACGATAAGATACTTGGAAACATAGGGGAGGTGAGTGCAAGAGGCGCCCCCGTACTCGCCATAGCGGACGAAGACGACAGGGAGATTGAAAAGTACGTTGATGAGGTGATATACATCCCCCATGTCCACCCCCTGTATTCTCCCATACCAAACGCCGTCGTTTTGCAGCTGCTGGCGTACTACACGGCCAGGGACAGGGGCTGTGAAATAGACAAGCCGAGAAACCTGGCGAAGAGCGTTACTGTGGAATAAAGTTTTAAACCTGTATGGTGGAATGGAGCATGACAGGACAAAGACATGTAGAAGGATTGAAGGTTGCCGTCATAGGCGTTGGCGCGATGGGAAAGAACCATGCCCGTGTGCTTTCTGAGATGGGCGCTCTTTTTGGAGTGGCAGACCCGGACCGGCAGGCGAGGGAAGAGGTTGCCCGTAGGTTCTCTGCACGGAGTTTTTCTACCCCAGATGAGATTCTGCGGGAGGATATAGACGCTGTTGTTGTTGCGACGCCCACGGTCACCCACCACGACATCGTGCTCTCCGCCATCAAAGCGGGGAAACATGTCCTTGTTGAGAAACCGATAGCGGCGACGGTGGAAGAGGCGGAGGAGATGGTCCGGGAGGCCGAAAAAATGGGGGTGGTGCTGGCCGTTGGTCAGATAGAGAGGCACAACCCTGCGGTGGGGGCGTCAAAGCAAAACCTCGTCTCGGGGAATTTTGGCGATATGGTAACGATGACGTCAAAACGGGTGAGTTCGTTTCCTTCTCGGATAAGAGATGTTGGCGTGATACTGGACCTCGGGATACATGACATAGATGTTATGCGATATCTATCCGGTAGGCCGGTTCGCTCTGTGTATGCCACAGGCGGGCACCTGGAGAACGGGAAATACGAAAAATATGGCGGAATCCTGCTTGAGTTTGAGGACGACGTGGCGGGTTTTGTTGAGGTGAACTGGCTCACTCCGATGAAAGTCAGGAAACTGTGGCTCACCTGTGAAAAAGCGTTTGTGGAAATAGATTACATGGCCCAGGTGCTTCGTGTGTCTTCATCAACCCTTGGGGAATATGACGTGCATGATCTTTTCCATGTTCCACTTGAGTACAACATAAGGGAGTTTTCTCTCAAAAAAACGGAGCCTCTACGGCTGGAACTGGAGGATTTCCTGAACGCCGTGCGCAGCGGCAAAAAACCGCTGGTGGATGGGAGGGATGGCATGGAAACTCTCCGCGTTGCTCTAGCGGCTGTGGAATCGTACAGGAAGCAGGAGCGGATAACTCTGCAATCTTAGGCCGCTGTCTCAGGTCGCTGATGTGTCTTTTTTTCTGGTCCTGTACTGGCCTTTTCCCACGCCCCGATAGGTGAACCCCCTTGCTATCACCTCATCGCCGTTGAATGTGTTTCTGCCGTCAATTATAACGGGCGTTCGCATTATCTCTCTGGCCCGGTCTAGGTCCATCTCCACGTACTCTCTGTGCCTTGTCATTATTACCATGGCGTCTGTGCCCTCAAGGGTTTTATACAGGTCTCTGAGCATCGGCTCGGGGTATTCGTGGTCTTTTACATGGGGGTCGTGGAGTTTGAACTCAACACCTCTTTTTTTCAGCTCGGCGATGAGAGGGGTGGTGGGAGTGTTCCTCGGGTCATCGGAGTTCTCAAGGAAGGCCACCCCTAAAACTGCGATGACACTGTCCTCAAGATTTTTTTCCCTCTCCTCCAGCCCTTCCTCCAGGAGCTCCACCATGTGAAGAGGCATGCGATCATTCAGATGTCTGCTCTCCACTATTATCTCCGGGAAGACCTTGAACCTCCCATAGGCATCAACACCGTATTTCAGCAGCCACGAGTCCTTTGGGAGACAGTGGCCCCCAACCCCCGCCCCGGGGATATGGACGTTCCTGTAAGGGTTTGCACTCGGATTGGAGGGGTCGTTGGGCAGTGTGTTCACGAGCCGCCTGACCTCGTATGCGTCAACGCCCAGGCTCTCGCACAGAAGGGCGACTTCGTTGGCGAACGCTATGTTGACATCCCTGTAGGCGTTCTCAACCGTTTTTGCCACCTCAGCGGTCAGGGCATTTGTGGGATATAGCGGCTGTTTCACGATGTGTTTGTAGAGTTCCATGGCCTTTTTGGTGCTCTCCTCGTTTATCCCGCCCACTATGCGGGGATAGTTCTGTATGTTGTGAAGGAGGCGTCCCACCATGACCCGCTCATAAGAGAATGCCAGATAGAAGTCCTCGCCGGCTTTAAGACCGCTGCCCTTTTCAAGTATGGGTTTTACAAAATAGTCCGTTGTACCCGGGGCCACGGTGGATTCTATGACCACGAGCTGTCCCTTTTTGAGATAGGGTGCTATGCTCTCACAGACCTGTCTCAGCGACTCGTATCTGGGTACGCCTTTTTCGTCCGTGGGCGTCTGGACGTCTATGAGGATGGCGTCCGCGTCTTTTACCACGCTTATGTCGTCAGTCACCCGAAAGGTCTTTTTTTCAAGAACAACCCTCTTTATCAGCTCAGGAAGCCCTGGCTCATCTCCGCCTATGGGACACTCCCCCCTGTTGAGAGCATCTATTTTCCAGCCAGAGCGTTTTGAACGCCGCTGAACCCCTATGACCTCAAATCCGGGCACATCTGCAAAGAGCGCGGCGGCGGGTATGCCCACGTAGCCCATTCCTATTACCACGACTTTTGCCACATCTTTCACCGGTGGCTCAAAAAAATACGGTGGTATAAATAACCTTCACCCGTTTATGTTCCCGGTTTTTGTCGTCTTTCGGAGAAAGTTAGATAACCCCCATTGTTTTGCGGTGTGCTGTTAACATGAAAGGACGTGAAGGAAGCCATGCCCTCTGGTACTGTTCGGCCAACCACGCATACGTGCACCTCATAGAACTATCGTGGCCGGTTATAGCCGCACTTATGAAATCGGAATACGGGTGGGGCTACACAATAACGTTCCTCTTTGCCTCTCTGCCCGGGATGGCATTCGGTTTTGGGTCTTTTCCAGGCGGAATCGTGGCAGACAAGCTTGGGTCCTTCAAGACCATTTTTCTGGGCAACGTCTGGGCCGTTTTGATGTCCCTGCTCATACTCATAACAAACAACATATACTTGCTGGCGGCGGAGTTCTTCTTTCTCGGACTGGCCATAAGTTTCTACCACCCCGCGGGACTCAACGCCATCTCAAGCATTTTCAAAGACAGGCGTGGAAAGGCCATGGGCTTCCACGGATTTGTTGGCTCGCTCGGACAGCAGATCAGTCCTCTCAGCGTTGGAATAGTTGCGTCCTTCTGGTTCGGCTGGAAAGCCATAACCCTTGTATGGATAGCCGTGGGATTACCTTTTATAGTGCTGGGATACAGGTTCGTGAAAGATGACCCGGAGCGGGAGACAGAGGAGAAAACGCCTGAAAGATACAGAGAAGCAGCGAAGACGCTACTGAAAATCACACCGTTGCTCATACTCTTCTTCCTCACATTCAGAGGGTTCTACTACAGAGGGTTCATAACGGCGCTCCCAACGATTTACCGGGACCTTTTCCACCTCAGCGACCTCAGCATGAGCTTTTTCACAACCATGTTTTTTATAAGCGCCCTCCCCGGCCACATAATAGGCGGCTGGACCTCTGATCGCTGGGGCAGTCCCCGCTCACTCACCTTTTACACTACGCTCAACGTCATGGCAGCGGTGGTCATTATGCTGGCGGCAGGCAACCTGGCTGTTTTTGTTGTTGGAGTGTGTGTTTTTGGCTTTTCCTTTTTCGCCACCCAGCCCCCCGTTAACACCATGGTCGCAGAAGTCACCATGAAGAACGTACGCGGTCTTTTCTACGGGCTGAGCTTTGCAACGCGCTTCGGCGTTGCCTTTCTGGGGACCATAGCCATGGGAGTGGCCAGCGACGTTTATGGACTTACAGTGATTTTTCCGCTCGTCTTCCTTTTCACCCTGGTTGGCCTGGCATCCACCCTGGGACTGGGAAGAATCATATCTCTGGAATCCAAAAAACAGACTCACTGGGAAGGGGAATGAATGGATAAAAACATTTATCAACGCCTCTCTGGATTAAGGGGTGGTGTTGACATGGTGGACAGGGTAGAAAAAATGTGCGCGCAGCAGTACGGGCAGGGCCAGTATGGTCCTCCGCCACAGGGGACGTACAGCTATGGCCCGGCTCAGACGGGACCTCAGGCACCTGGGGCGCAGGTACCGCCTCCGGGAGCGAACCCCATGTGGTACCAGAACTTTTACAGGATACGCAAAAAGGTACTGACGATAGGCAACAAGTACTGGATTGAGGACGCTAGCGGGCGAGTGATAGGTTTCAGCAAACAAAAGATACTCAGGTTGAAAGAAGACATACGGGTTTACACGGACGAGACCATGAGGTACGAGCTTTTCAGGATAAAACAGAGGCAGGTCGTTGACCTGTGGGGCACTTTTGACATAGTTGATTCACAAACAAACATGCTCCTCGGGTCTGTCCAGCGACAGGCATTGAAATCAACCTTTGCGTGGGATGAGTGGACGGTTCTGGACGCATACGGGAGACCCATCGGAAAAATAGAAGAAAAAGCGGGTCTGGGACTTGCGAGAAAATATGTCCCGGGCGGCGCCCTCATACCGGAGAAAATGACGCTCAAAGACCTCTACGGCAACCCGATAGCGGATATAAACCAGAAATTCAAGATCATAGGAGATATATGGGAGCTCAGATGTTACAGCATACCCCCATATCTTGACAGGAGAACTTTGCTTGGCTGCCTCCTGCTTATGGGCATGATAGAGAGACAGCACAAGTGACTTTATGAATGATCAACATGACCGCAAAAAGCGTTGATGATCTTTTTGTGGCATACAACAGTGTAAAACCAACAATAGAGCGTAGAATAGATGATTTCAGAGCGCTGGGCGAAAGGGGCGACCCGGAGGATATCTTTTCAGAGGCGGTCTTCTGCCTGTTGACTCCGCAGTCAAAGGCCAAAAGCTGCTGGGCCGCTGTGGAAGAATTGAGGAAAAAAGGGCTGCTGTGGATGGGAGATGCGGCTGAAATAGCCCGTGTTTTGAGGGGGTACGTCCGTTTTCACAACACTAAAGCCAGAAGAGTTGTGGAGATCAGAAAAAACCCGGGACCGGAGGGGTTGATAGAAATTTTGCGGGTGGACAACCCGATGGACATGAGGGACAGTCTGGTTGGGACGGTGGATGGTATGGGTTACAAAGAGGCCAGTCATTTCCTGAGGAACGTCGGGGTGGGCGAGGACCTGGCCATACTTGACAGGCACATATTGAAAAACCTCGTCTCTCTGGGAGTGATAGATGGGACCCCCCGGTCTCTCACACCCGGCCGGTATCTGGAGACAGAGGAAAAGATGCGTTTGTTCGCTTCTGAGATAGGGATTCCCGTTGCACACCTTGATCTGCTTTTCTGGTACATGGAGACCGGCGAGGTTTTCAAATAGGGTTTTCAAATAGCGGAGGAAGGAAGGTGGCGATGTTGGGAAAAGATAAAAGTGCGGTGGGTGCGGTGGGCGGAGAAGTGGGCGGAGAACTGGAAAAGGCGTTGCTGGTGTTCCAGAAAAATGAGATAACAGAGCATATGGTCTATTCCCGTCTCGCAGAGCGTGTGGCCAAAAAAAGGGCAGGCGGTGTGGGCGAGAAAAACGCTGCCACGCTACAAAAAATAGCTTCTGAGGAGAAAAAACACTATGAGACCCTGCGGGAAATAACCGGGCTGGAAGTTGCTCCGTCAAAGGTGAAGGTTTTTCTTTACTCGTTCATGGCGCTGATTTTTGGAATAACTTTTGCCATAAAACTGATGGAGAGGGGGGAGAAAAAGGCGGAGGAGGCGTACCGCAAAACCTCCATATCTCTGCCGGCAGTTGAGGCACTTCTGGAAGACGAGACCCGGCACGAACAGCTTCTGGTGGACATGATAGACGAGCGGCGGGTGGAGTATGTTGGCTCAATGGTCCTGGGTCTGAACGACGCCCTGGTGGAAATAACAGGGGCTCTCGCCGGTCTGAGTTTTGCGCTTCAGAACACGCGTCTTGTGGGCGTGGCTGGCCTAATAACCGGGCTGGCTGCTTCAATGTCCATGGCGTCTTCTGACTACCTGGCCAGGAAATCGGAGGGCCACGAAAACCCTTTGACATCCGCATTTTACACGGGCATGGCATATGTTGTGGTGGTTCTGCTCCTTGTCACCCCCTTTTTCCTGTTCAACGTGTACATTATAGCGCTGCCTTTGACGCTGACGGTGGGCGTCGTTGTGGTCCTGGTTTTCACTTTCTATGTTTCGGTGGTGAAAGAGAGAAATTTCCGCCGCCTGGCACTGGAAATGGTGTCAATAAGCCTGGGCATCGCTTTGATTTCGTTTTTGATAGGTTACGTTGTGCGCCTGTTCCTGGGGGTGGATGTGTGACATCTGCGGTGGATGTGGCGGAAAACGAGATTGAAGATAGGATAAAAGGAGTGGAAAAGGTGCTCTCCGGGAGCGGATCCGCTGTTGAAAAACTGAAGAGTGTTTGCGATTATCTCAGGGGCAACATCCCACACTATGACTGGGTGGGGTTTTACGTGGTTGATCCGATGTAAAAAAGTACGCTTTTTCTCGGCCCCTTTTCAGGGGAACCAACAGAGAACGTTTGCATTCCATTTGGTGTTGGCATATGCGGCCAGGCGGCGTCCAGGCGGGAGGCGTTTGTGGTGCAGGACGTGTCGCTGGAAGCGAACTACCTTTCGTGCAGTCCCATGGTCAAATCCGAGATCGTTGTGCCGGTTTTCGGAGAAAACGGTGAGATAATAGGTGAACTGGACATTGACTCCCATCAGAAAAAGTCTTTCACCGCCGCCGACAGAATCTTTCTGGAAAGGGTCTGTGAGTTGGCATCCCTGCCGGTGGACGCTCTACGGGGGGAGAAGATGCGTTGAGAGTTCGCGGGCTTTCTATCATCAAAATTTTTCAGCGCCCCGGTACACGCCCACGTTTTTTCTGAAAACAACCCTGCCTGTGCCTCTCTTCCGCTCTTTTGTTTTTTCGCAGAGACGCGGGGACATGCCTGTGGCGACGTATTCAAATACGAGCGGATGCACCTCCACGCCTGCATCTATGGCGTTATAAAATGCTGTGGCGAACCGTGCATCCGTTTTTTCGTTGGGTGCAAAACACTTCACATGCGGGTGGAATATCAGAACAACCAGCGCCGCCCTCGTGCCGTTTCTGGCGATCTCTGCAAGATCTTCCATGTGTCTTGTCCCCCTGGTTGTTGGCGCATCCGGAAAAAGAGCCACACTGTCCACTGCGAGGGTGCACCCTTTTATTTCCACAAAAACCACTTCGTCATTGCCGTTTTCTACATCTGCGTCCCCTATGAACAGGCGGTGGTCCAGGCGACTTTTTCCCACCTTGACTTCCGACTCCACCCGTCTGACACCTTTGAAAGGAGATATGTGTCCGTCTTTTATAACCCGCTCCCCTATTTCCCGGTGGTATCCAGAATGGACCAGCACCCAGTGCCCCCCGCCATTTTCGCTCCACGCAGCAATGATATCCCAGGATGTTTTTCTTCCCGGTGAACGGGCCTTTCGGAGGAGGACATGGTTGCCAGGATACAGGAGCTCTCTCAGGCGCCCCGGGTCATGTACATGGGACTTCTCTTCCGTTTTCTCCGGCTCCATTGACACCGTGGCCATGAACCTGTTGTCTCTCTGCACCAGAGTTCCACATCTGTCCCAGGGTATCTCAAGAACGATGTGTTCAGAATCTCTGTTTTCTGACATGCCAGATCAGGCCACCGTGAATTATTTTATCCGCTCAAGTATGATGGCCGGACAGAGTTTTTTCACGCCCGGTATCTGACCTATCTTCTGTGATAATAGACGAGACAGCTCTTTTCCGTCCCGTGCCCAGACCTCTGCCATTATCATGTGGTCGCCTGTAGATGTGAAAACCTTTTTCACTTCGTCCATAGCGGCGAGGGTTTCGGCCACCTCAAGCAGCATGTGTGGCTCTGTGTCCAGACCCAGGAGGGTGACGGAGTGATATCCCAGTTTTTTTGGATCAAGGTCAAGGGTGTATCGGAGTATCACACCCTCTTTTTCCATTTTTTCAACCCGTTTGCGTATTGTCGCCTCACTCAGGCCCAATTTTTCCCCTATGAGTGTGTATGGCGTCCTGGCATTTTTTTCAAGTATGGATATTATTTTGATGTTTGTTTCGTCCAATTTTATCCGCTCCCTGGGGTGTTTATGGGTGTTTATACCTCTCTTTCTGTGTTCAAATATGTTTGCATGTGAGATATATGCACAACAACTATTTACGATTTTCCCTAACATTTCTTACGAAAAACTTTTATAAAGATACGTATATCGTCCTTTTGACCACGAAAGTGGGAAGAGAGGTGATATATATGGAAACAAAAACAGGCGACTGGAAAGGAGAAAAACACGTTCCGGCCATAGGAGTGCTGGAGAAAAAAGATGGACTGGTGAAAGTGGAGGTGGTCGTTGGGAAAGAGATACCGCACCCCAATACACCGGAGCATCACATAGCGTGGATAGAGCTTTATTTCAAACCTGAAGGTGGACAGTTCCCTATAATGGTGGGAAGGGCTGCCTTTGCCTCCCACGCAGGACCAATAACGGAGCCAGATGTGGTTTTCACATTCAAATGTGAGCGGAAAGGCACGCTCACAGCAATCTCATACTGCAACATCCATGGTCTCTGGGAAAACTCGGTTGAGATATGACCCAAATGATCCAAAGAGACAATGATGGTGAAAGGAGGTGATGTGAATGCTGAACCCGAAAATTGAAGAAGAACTTAACAACCAGATAAACGAAGAGATGTACTCCGCCTATCTGTATCTTTCCATGTCAGCGCACTTTGAGTCCGCAGGATTGAAAGGTTTCGCAAACTGGATGTACGTACAGTACAGAGATGAGACGGACCACGCCATGAATCTTTACAACTACATACACGAGAGGGGTGGGAAGGTGCGCCTGCAGGCCATAAAAGAGCCACCGCATGAGTGGAGGTCCCCTCTCCATGCCTTTGAAGAGACCCTGAAACACGAAAAGCACATCACAGAGAGAATAAACTACCTTGTGGACCTGGCGGAAAAAGAAAAGGACAGGGTGGCGTTCAACTTTTTGCAGTGGTACGTTGACGAGCAGGTGGAAGAGGAGGCGAACGACGAAGAGATGAACGACGAAGAGATACTCGCCAAACTCCGGATGATAGGAGACAATCCCCAGGGGATTTTCCTAATAGACCGGGAGATGGCTCAGAGAGTGTACACGCCGCTCACACAGGAGACCTGATAGGTTAAAAATTAAAAGTCAAAAAATGGAAGAGAGGTGATGAAAGATGGAAGAAGAGAGGAAGTATGGAATCCCGCTGCTGGGAGAAAAGATGCCGCACCTTGAGGTGCAGACGACCCATGGAAAGAAAAGCATACCCGAGGACTACAGGGGCCGGTGGTTCATACTGTTCAGCCACCCCGCCGATTTCACACCGGTGTGCACAACGGAATTCGTGGCGTTCCAGAAAAGATACGAGGAGTTCCAGAAGCTCGGCTGCGACCTGATCGGTCTCAGCATAGACCAGGTCTTCAGCCACATAAAATGGGTGGAGTGGATAAAAGAAAAGCTGGGCGTTGAAATAAAGTTCCCGATAATAGCCGATGACACGGGCAGGGTCTCGGAGCGCCTTGGACTGATACACCCTGGCAAAGGGACAAACACAGTGAGAGCGGTCTTCATTGTTGACCCTGAGGGAGCAGTCCGCGCGATACTCTACTATCCACAGGAGCTGGGCAGGAACATGGATGAGATACTCCGCATGGTCAGGGGCCTTCAGACATCCGATGCCAACGGGGTTGCTATACCGGCGAACTGGCCCAACAACGAGATAGTCGGAGACCATGTGATAGTACCGCCGGCAGCCAGCGAGGAGGAGGCAAAGCAGCGGCTTGAAGCGGCCAGGAGAGGAGAACACGAGTGCTTTGACTGGTGGCTCTGTCACAAGAAACTGTGAAAGATACAGCGGGTAAATTGCTGCTTCGGGAGAACATCCAACCTCTCTTCTGTCCTTTTTAATTTTACAATGGTTAATTTTTTTTGTAATTTTTTATGTTATCATTTCTCTCTTATTTTTTCATTAGGGAATAGTGTTATAAACTATGGGCTACATAAGAGATATGCTAAACGAATAAACGGAAAACTGGAGAAACAAAAATGGTGGACGAAAAAAAGAACGATGAGGAAGATGGCGATGAAGGTGGCGGAGAAGAGAAAAATCAGGTAAACATAGGGAGTAAAAAGAAAGAAAGGATACGGGGGTTCAACTCTGAATGGGCTTTTCTTCGCATAAAAGATTTTGAGATGTTCAACCAGCCGATTTTTATACTGGCTTCTTCCTCTGGCTACCAGTTCAACGGGATGATAGGTGTCTCCCTGATGCAAGTTTCTTCTTTCCCCCCTCGGATAGCTGTTAGCATAAGTAACAGGAATCTGACCTGTGAATATGTGAAAAAAAGTGGGGCTTTCTCTCTGTCTTTTCTTGAAAAAACAGCGCCAACGGACCTGGTTAACCTTTTCGGGCTTAAGAGCGGGAGGGACACAGACAAGTTTGCGGGGGTGAAATACGTCCTGGGGGAGACAGGTCTCCCACTGGTAAAAGACCACACTTTTGGAGCTGTTGAGGTCAAAGTGGTTGCATCCCTGGAACTTGACGATTGCACTGTTTTTGTGGGAAAAGTATTGGGAGCCACCAAATTTTCAGATGCTGAGCCGCTGTTGTATAGAGAGGTCCTTGAGAAATCAACCCGCCTCCCTCCGACCGCCCCTCCCGTAGCGCCCATAGGAGCCATTTTCTCTTTTTCCGCTCCCGGGGACACAAAAAAATACGATGAAATAGAGAAAGAACTGGCTCAAAAAGCGTATTTCGGCTGGGATGCTGTGGTTCTGGTTGAGGATGAACCTGTGGAAGCCTATGGGAGACCAAACATAGTTTATGTGTGCACCGTCTGTGGATTTGAGTACAACTACTACGTTGGCGACCCTGAACAGGATGTTGCGCCTGGCACTCATTTTGGCGACCTCCCTGAGGACTGGGTGTGTCCATCTTGCGGCGCTGGAAAGAGGCGTTTTTCTATAAAGAGCCACAAGGAGATGGCAGGTTGAGCGAATATACTTGAGCGAATATATTTAGGAGAAACATATTTCTGCACCCGCGTTTGTGGGTGTGTGTTCATAAAAGGTGGTGAGACCATGGAACCGGTTGAAATAAGAAAAGGCGTTTTTTATCTCGGTGCACAGCACTGGAGCAGACGGCTTTTTGACGAACTGATTCCTCTGCCAGAGGGGACGAGTTACAACGCATATCTGGTTCTGGGGAGAGAAAAGACCGCTCTGATTGACACGGCAGACCCGGCACTTGAAAACGAACTGATGGAGGCCCTTGAACGTATGGGCGTGGAAAAAATAGACTACGTTGTGGCCAACCACGCGGAACAGGATCACTCCGGGGCGCTCCCATCTCTGCTTGAAAGGTATCCGATGGCAAAGGTGGTCACAAACCAGCGGTGCAAAGAGCTGCTGGTGGACCTCCTCCACATATCAGATGACAGGTTTTATGTTGTGGGAGATGGAGACACGCTTTCGCTGGGCGGCAAAACCCTCCGTTTTATCCTGGCTCCATGGGTCCACTGGCCGGAGACCATGTTTACATATCTGGAAGAAGAAAAAATCCTTTTCACATGCGACTTTCTGGGCGCCCACATGGCGTCAAACAGGGTTTACGCACACAGGGACCCCCTGGTCTATTTCTCTGCCAAAAGATACTATGCCGAAATAATGATGCCCTTCAGACAGACGATACCAAACCACCTGGCCAGAATAGAAGAGCTTAGCCCGGAAATGATCGCGCCCAGCCACGGCCTGATATACGACGACCCCTCGTTTATACTTGAAGCATACAGGGATTGGACCGGGCCGGAGGTAAAAAACGAGGTTCTGGTGGTATACGTGTCCATGCACGGGAGTGTCAGGGCGGCGGTTGAGCATTTGACAGACGGTCTGAGCAAAAACGGGATACCTGTGAAAGTTTTCAACCTGACAGTGACGGACATAGGGGAACTGGCCATGGCCCTGGTTGACGCAGCCACGGTTATTATGGCCACGCCCACGGTCCTTGGAGGACCGCACCCATCGGCTCTTTACGCCACATATCTCATGGGTGTTCTGAATCCCAAAACAAAGCATCTGGCTGTTATCACATCCTATGAGTGGGGTGGCAGGACTGTTGAAATACTAAAGGGTTTTCTGGACCGGCTAAAAGTTGAAATCCTTGGGGCCATTGAGATAAAGGGCCACCCCAAAAAAGGGGATATGGAAGCCATTGATCGCCTGGTGGAGGTGGTCGTGGAAAAGCATAGAAGTTTAAAAGCGGATTGAGCTTCAGGGAACATGTTTTTAATCTACACGATAATGGACACACAAAAAAGAAAGAGAGATAAACGAGAAAGATAAATGAGAAAAAAGGAGGAATGAAATATGGGAACGAAGGGAAAAGAGATAGTTGGGATGGACGTCTCCGAGCTGGTTGACCTTTTGAATAGGGCCCTGGCAGACGAGTGGCTCGCCTATTACCAGTACTGGATAGGCGCAAAGGTTGTCAGGGGGCCTATGAAAGGCGAAGTGGTGGCGGAGCTTGTGGAGCACGCGGCGGATGAACTGCGCCATGCTGAGATGCTGGTAACCCGCATCATACAGCTGGGTGGGACCCCTATTCTGGAACCGAAAGAGTGGTATTCAATGACCAACTGTGGGTATGATCCGCCTGTGGACCCCGGGGTTGAGAAAATACTCGCCCAGAACATAAAGGGAGAGCAGTGTGCCATAGAGACATATAACAGGTTGCAGAAGCTCACCAGGGATATGGACCCTGTCACATACAACATGGTTCTTCAGATTCTGCAGGACGAGGTTGAGCACGAAGAGGACCTCCAGGGGCTCGTTGAAGACCTGGACGATTTGAAGAAGCAACTCTCAGGCTGAAAGTGAGTAATATGGAGTAATATTATATTGAAAAAAGTGTGATTGAAAGAAGGTGTTTATATGAGGAAGATGACGGAAAAGGCGCTTCAGGAGGCGTTTGCAGGAGAGAGCATGGCTCACATGAAGTACCTCGCCTTTGCTGAAAAAGCAGAGAGTGAGGGGAGAAAGAACCTGGCCCGGTTGTTCAGAGCGATAGCGTACGCTGAACAGGTCCATGCCACCAACCACGCCAGGAACCTCGGCATATTGGAAACGACCGCTGAGAACCTCAAAACGGCCATAGAGGGAGAGACGTTTGAAGTTGAAGAGATGTACCCCGCTTATGATGCAGTGGCTGAATTGCAGGGTGAGAGCGAAGCCAAACGCTCAATATACTTTGCGATTGAGGCGGAGAAAATACACGCTGACCTGTACAAAAAAGCCCTTGAGGAGATTGATAAAGGCGAAAAAGAGGACGTATCTGTTGAAGAGCCCATATACATATGCCCGGTGTGCGGATACACCCACGTTGGCACTCCGCCGGAGAAATGTCCTGTTTGTGGTCTCCCTTCAGAGAAGTTCAAAAAATTCTGAGTCGTTCTGAGTCCATCCCCTCTCCAGCAGGTTCAGGTGCGGGCCACGATTCGAATCACATCCCCCGCTTTCAGAACATAGTCGTGGCCCACCACCATTTTGGTCCGGGCGTCTATGGCTCTTATAAACCCTTTTGCCAGGTCTGTATGTACCTTTGCGGCCAGGTCAAGGGCGGTGCTTCCCTCGGGTAAAAGAAAAGCGTCGGGTAACACATTTCCATCTTTGTCCGTCAGATGATTTTCGTCCTCCACGGGATAGACCGGGATCAGGTGTAGAAGGTCGTAGGCGGCTTTTTCTATACACTCCTGCACCCCGGTGCTTCCAAATCGGCTCAGAAACTCCTCTATTTTTTTAAGAGCGTTTTTCTGGGGAACTGTGAGGTCGCTTTCTCTCAGCACCCTGAACTCGCTGTCGCCGGGGGTGTATTCTATGAGACCGGCTCTGGCCGCTCTCCGCAGGGCCAGCTCATATTCGGCAGAAGTGGGAATCACTATGTAGCCCCTCTCATGAAGAGCCATCAAACGCTCAAGGATTTCCGGCGGCGCTTTGTCGGATTTGTTTGCCGCTATTACCATGGGTTTGCTCCTCTTTCTTATCTCCCTGGCCAGCGACAGGAAATGCTCTTCTTTCCACTCCCTCAGCTTCTCTGGCAGTTCCACGTTTTTCAGCGCTACAACGACATCTTTTTCAGCCACTCCAAGGCCTGTAAGCCGCTCATGTATCACATCCTCAACCTTCCTGTGCATGCTCTCTGCCCCCCGCGCCACACGCTCCCACCCACGCTGGAGTATGCCAGCGATCCAGTAGGATATCTCCTCTTCCAGAAAGTCAACGTCTTCAACCGGGTCGTGCGCCCCCACATCGCAGGGATTTCCCTCCGCATCTGTGGCGCCGCTGGCATCCACGATGTGTATAAGAGCGCTGGCCTGTCTCAGGTCATCCAGGAACCTGTTTCCCAGCCCCCTGCCCTCGTGTGCCCCCGGGACGAGGCCTGCGACATCTATGAGTTCTATGGGTATGAGACGGGTGCCGTTTTCACAGAGGGAGTTCCGGGGGTTGCACTGGACGCCGAAGTCAACGTGGGGACACCTGGCACGGACATAAGCGACTCCCCTGTTTGCATCTATAGTGGTGAACGGATAAGACGCTATCTCTGCCTTTGCCATTGTGGCCGCAGAAAAAAAAGTGCTCTTTCCAACATTCGGCTTTCCCACGACTCCGATCTCCAACTTGTTCGCCTCCCATCCTCTTTTTCTCTTTTTTATTTCTTTCTATGTTTTTCTGCTGTGCCCTCTGCTGTGCCTTTTCTGATGTATGGTCTGTTTCGCTGTTTTATTACAACTGAGATGCCCACCGTCAGAAAAGAGAACACACACATTCCCACATCCGTGGTGAAGGGGACACTGGCCCTTGTGCCCGGCTGCGTCAGTCCTTGTGAAAGAGAACTATCTGAGGGTGTCTCAGCGCTTTCAGGCACGAGCAGTATATTAAACGGCGGGGCAGACGCATCAAAACTCCCATCCCACCCGAAAATCTCCGCCCAGACAGAGCAGGTGGTCATGTTATCAACGCCCAGGATTGACAGGTCAACAGACATTTCAAACCGGTCTCCGAAAAGCGCAACCCTCGGTTTTCCGACAACCTGCCCATCCGGGTCTGTGACTTTTGACCACAGAACCCACCCGTTTTTTCCTCCGATCTCAACCACAAACGTTTGCGATGAGGGAGGAAAACCCACAGCCAGGTGGATCCTGGTGATGTCCGTTCCGTTGTTGGGTGGAACATATACGGGTGGCACCGCCCCATGGTTCTCCGTCCCACCTCCTGCTCCACCCGAGGTCTCTCCGCTCCCCCCCGAGGTGACCTGTTGACGCACATAAAGCCGTGGAATGCCTGACCCATACAGGATCTTTCCACGGACGTCAACGCCAAAACAGACCTCGCCCGGTTCGCTCTCCACCATGGTCCTGTAAATGTCAGCGTTCTCGTTTTCCACAGGCACATCGTCGCTGTCAACCTCTTCTACCACGTTTGGACTGGTGTACCAGTCGCTGAATATTCCATCAATGGTTATTCCGCCCACAACGCCCTGGCCATCACTTTCCCCATTTTCTGTTCTGGCAGGCCCGGGGAGATATGGGCCAGGCGTTGAATGTGTGAAAACCACCACAGCATCTGCGCTCTCCATCTCCCCGCTCCCATCCAATGTCGGCGATGCTTCCACGTCGTTTTTTCCTAGCATCCCGAACCGCACAGTGAGCGGCGGATCGCTGGCCGGGAGGGAGACCGCCACCAGCATCCAGCAGGTCTCCCCTTTTTTGATTGTCAGATTGTTAAAAGAAAAAACCAGATATGTCGCCAGGTTCCCTCTTACCACATGGCCGGTTTGTGAAACTCCGCCGATATATGCCTTGGGAGAGTACGCACTTTCTGCTCCGCTGCCTTCAACGGGTATGGACAGGGCGGAGACGGCCACGTCTTTTTCACCGGCCGAAAAGAGAACTCCTCCAAGGACGATGTCTCCCGGGCCACTCTCAAAATCTCCAGAGTAGATATCACTCCACTCTTCCGAAATTCCGGCTGTGGTGCCGTCCACGGAGGGAAAAGTCTGGATGGAGAGAGACGCACCCCCCACCTCTGCGACAGGGGCCACGTCCTTTTCTTTTTCAAACCCGTTTTCAAAATGGAGCATTTCAACAAGGAGAGACATCTTATTCCCAGGAGCCACATGGTGTTCGCCCTGGTTTTTTCCGTAAACATCGTACAACATTTGGACTGAGAAACCCATCTCTATTCCATCTCCGCCGGGCGCCGCATTCGCATTTTCCCCCACGGGCTCCCAGCCGTTCCAGTCATCCTGCTGGCGGGTTGTGTTGGAATGATATGTTGCGTTCCACACATACATCTTTTTTGCGAAAACCCGCCCATTCCATCCCCGGGCCATGAACATGACATCTGCTCCAAAACAGGTGTTTTCAGATGTGGAATGTGGCTGTGGGGTGAAACCGGTTGAACCTTTTCCGTCCAGGTCAAAGAAAACCACTATTACATCAACCCCACCAAACACACCCCTCATGGCCGTGCCAGAGAGCTTTACCGCCAGATACAGAACATTCCCACGCAGAAGATAGGAGTATTCTTCTATGTCTATATCCGGGTCCTTAACATCTCCCGCGCAGTCGCCGACCACCAAAACACCGGTTGATGGCCAGTCGCTGAGGTCCCCATCAATGAGTATCGCTTTTTCAACCTCTGCCGCGGGGTGGAGAAAAAAAACCGCAGGAGAAGCCAGGAGGACAAACACCACCACGGACACGACTGCCCTGTACAAAAACATGTCCCGCTCTTTTTTGTAAAATACAATCTTTTCACCGGGCCCCAGACCACCAGGGCCCCGGCCGCCGGCGTCCGCCCCACCGTGCCTCTTTTCGCCTGGCTTTTCGCCCCCGCCGCCCACAACAGTCACACTAGAGCCATTTTCGGTCACTGAAGCAGCCAGTCCATTTCCGTTTGTCAGTCCATTGCCGTCGGTTAATCCGTTACCGTTTGTAAGCCCGTTGCCATTTGTCAGCCCTCCGACGCTGATGAGCCCGTTCCCATTTGTCAATCCGTTTCCGTTTGTCAAACCACTTTTTCCAGCCAGCCAGTTCACGCCGTTCTCTTTTTTGTCCAGCAGGTTTTCGCCTCTGGTGCCTATCTCGGACTGCGACTGAGCCTTGGAAAGAAGGTTTTCCAGGAGCATGTCTGCTGTTTTCTCTGCTTCTACGGAGTTCGCCCCTGAACCCCTATCGCTGTCTTCGCCCGGTTTTGAGGGTTTTTCTCCCATGGTTATTTCCCTTCTCTCCAGACGTGAAACCCGCTAGGCGTTTTTCTCTTTTTCTCTTTTCTCCTTTATCGCAGCGTGGGCGGCAGCCATTCTGGCGACCGGTATCCTGTAAACAGAGCAGCTCACATAGTCCAGCCCTATCTCGTGGCAGAACTCAATGGAAGATGGCTCGCCGCCATGTTCCCCGCATATCCCTATTTCTAGGTCGGGGCGGCTCTTTCTCCCCCATTCCACTGCTATCATCATCAGACGCCCGACACCCTTTCTGTCCAGTATCTCAAAGGGGTTGTCCTGCAAAATCTTCCTTTCCTGATATAGTGGGAGGAACTTGTTCTCAGCGTCTTCCCTTGAAAAGCTGAACGTTGCCTGGGTCAGGTCGTTGGTTCCAAAGCTGAAAAACTCCGCCACCTCGGCCAACTTCCCTGCCCGCATGCAGGCCCTGACAACTTCTATCATGCTCCCGAATTTGAAATCCACCTTTATGCCCGTCTCTTTTTCCACCTCCGCACTTATCCTCTTCACAAGGTCATGGGCCCACCACAGCTCTTTGGCCGTGCAGACCTGTGGGATCATTATCTGCGGGTACACTTTCACATCCTCTTTGATAAGCCTGGCGCTGGCTTCAAGGATGGCACGGACCTGCATCTCGTAGATCTCCGGGTACGTAATGCCGAGGCGGACACCTCTGTGTCCGAGCATGGGGTTGACCTCCGCCAGTGAGTGGACCTTTTTGAGGGTGTGTTTTTTCTTTTTCAGAACGTCGTCAATGGACAGCCCCTTCTTTTTCGCTTCGTTTATCTCCCCGAGCAGCTTCTCCACCACCGGACCATACTTCTCCTCCAGTTCGCCCCCCACGGCCTGGAGTGCGGATGGAATCATGGTAAACTCGTCAAACACCCTTTTTATTTTTTCCAGCGTGTTGATCTCCTCAAGCAATTCCTCAACAGAGGGCAGGAACTCGTGGAGAGGGGGGTCCAGGAGGCGTATCGTCACAGGGTACCCTTCCATCGCCCGCAGGATTTCCACGAAATCATCGCGCTGGTAGGGAAGCAGTTTATCCAGCAGAGCCCGCCTCTCTTCTTCGGTCTCGGCCATAATCATTTCCTGAACAATGGGCAGCCTGTCAGATGCGTTGAACATCCTCTCAGTCCTGCACAGCCCTATGCCCTCGGCTCCGAACTCCCTGGCCTTCCTTGCCTCTTCGGGAGTGTTGGCGTTCGCCCGGACACCCAGGCGCCTGAACTCGTCGGCCCACCCCAGGACAGTTTGGAGCTCTTCAGAAAAAGAGGGGTCAACTGTGGGCAGCTCTCCCAGCCACACCCCACCGCTGGTGCCGTCTATGGTTATCACGTCTCCCTCTGATATGATGATATCTCCCACGACTGCTTTTCTGGCGCGGTGGTTTATCTTTATCCCCTCGGCGCCCACGACACACGGTTTCCCTATGCCCCTCGCCACCACAGCGGCGTGGCTGGTCTTTCCACCCCGACTTGTGAGCACTCCCTCTGAGGCGAAAAACCCGTGTATGTCCTCGGGTTTCGTCTCCTCTCTCAAAAGGATGACCTTCATGCCTTTCTTCTTGAGCTGTACCGCCTCGTTTGCGTCAAAAACCACGGCCCCAGACGCAACACCGGGAGAGGCGGGTATCCCCCTGGCTATGGGCTTTTTTCTGACGTTTGGGTCAAGGCGTTTGTGCAACAATTGCTCTATTGAAGATGGGGGTATTCGCAGTATAGCTTCTTCACGTGTTATTATTCCCTCTTTTTCCATGTCAACAGACGTTTTCACGAGAGCCGTCGCGTTCATTTTCGCGTTTCTCGTCTGTAAAATGTAAAGTTTGCCCTTTTCTATGGTGAATTCTATGTCCTGCACTTCATGGTAGTACTGTTCCAGGCGATGTCTTATCTTTTCCAGTTCTTCATACGCCTCCGGCATTTCCTCCTTTAACATTTCAATGGGCTTTGGTGTCCGTATGCCAGCCACCACGTCCTCTCCCTGTGCGTTCGTGAGATATTCCCCGTACAGTCGGTTTTCTCCGGTGGCAGGGTCCCGGGTGAAAGCGACGCCGGTGGCAGAGTCGTCGCCCATGTTTCCGAAAACCATCGTCTGGATGTTGGCCGCCGTGCCATCCGCTATGTCAGGGGTTATCTTGAACTGCTTCCTGTATTCCCGGGCCCGGGCGCCCTCCCATGATGAGAAAACGCCCACTATGGCCATTTCAAGCTGTTCGTAGGGATCAGATGGGAGGTCTCTCCCGCTCTCCCTTCTGACTATCTCTTTGTACTCGGATACCAGCTGTTTGAGGTCTTCCGCCGTTAGCCCGGTGTCTTCTTTAACCCCCTTTTCTTCTTTAAGGCGGTTGAGGGCCATGTCAAAAAACTCGTCGTCAACGCCCATGGTTATTTTTGCAAAAAGAGATATGAACCTTCTGTAGGCGTCGTATGCGAACCGTGGATTTCCGCTCTGTTTAGCCAGCCCCTCCACGGTCTCGTCGTTGAGGCCAAGGTTCAAAATAGTGTCCATCATGCCTGGCATGGATACCGCCGCACCACTTCTAACGGAGACAAGCAGCGGTTTTTCTCCCCCCCCAAAGGTTTTTCCGGTTTTTTTCTCAAGCACGCCCATTTTTTCTCTGACCTGCTCCATCAATCCATCTGGTAGTTTTCTGTTGTTGGCGTAGAAATCCCTGCATGCTTCTGTTGTCACAACGAAACCGGGAGGCACCGGGAGACCCGCCTGTGTCATGGCGCACAGTCCCGCTCCTTTGCCTCCAAGCAGTTTTTTGTTTTTTGGGTCTCCTTCTTCAAAGAGGTACACATATTTTTTCATGCGTCATCACCTCACGTTATCCACCGAGGGTTATTTTAGCATGAGAGATGCACGAGAGACGCACTTTGATGGCCCCATTTTGTTATGGGTTGTGTTGTAATAAGATGTTCTCTCGTCATCGCTGGTATTTGCTATGCTGGTATTTGCTATGTATTTGCTATTCTTCAGGGTAATACCTATAGGATATAAAAAGAATGAGGTAAAGAAAGGTTGAGAAGGTTTGAGAGGATAGTAGGGCGGTTATATTAAGTCTATCTTTGGCCCCATCTTTCGGATTTCCCTCTCTATCTTTTTGCCCTTTTCTTCTCCTGTGAAAACATAAATAGCGTTGTATATGACGTTCGCAAGGCGGGGGATGTCGTCTGTTTTTATGTTTTCTGGGTCTATTCCGAGGTCTTTGCACTGCTTTTTTAATATAAAAATACCCATGGGGCCCATTTCCTGGGCCAGGAGTTCTTTTATTTTTCTGCTTATTTCCGTCGTCATGTACTATCCCCCTAAGAGACCTCGGTGTCCCTGTCGTTTTCCAAAGAGCGCAATTCTTTTTCCACAACAGAGGCGTGGAAATCCGCCTTGACTTCTCTAAAAACAGCTAGGGCTTTTCTCAGGACCTCTTCTGCCCTGTTTTTTTCGCCACGCCTCATCAGCGCTCGTCCGTATTCATGAAGAGCCAAACCCATGTCATATTTTATTCCCAGTTCCTCAAGTTCTTTTATACTCTTTTCAAACTTTTCCTTTGCCTTTTTCCATTCACCTTTTTTGTCATATATCATGCCATAAACCATTTCCATGCTGGCCAGAACGTATTTTTCCCCTATCTTTTCAAAAAAAGCCCTGGCTGTGTCACAGTATTCCACGGCCTTTTCAATATTCCCCATCCTTGCATAACATTCCCCAGCGTTTCCCATGGCATAGGCTCTGGTTCTCTCGTTTTTTCCTTTTTCCGCGTTTTCTATTGACCTGTTATAGCACCAGACAGCTTTTTCAAGGTCGCCGTGTTCCTTGTACACCTCTCCCATGTTGTTGTAGGCCCTGGCAACTTCGTCCCAGACGCCGTGCTTTGATAGGTAATCAATGGCCTTCTGATACTGCTCTATGGCTTTGTCTCTCTGCCCGGTGTCATGGTATATGTTTGCGGCGTCAATCATTGAGGCCCCGAGTATCCTGGGGTCACCGGCCTCCCTGGCTTTTTCTATTGCTCTTTTTGTATAAAAAAGAGCCTTGTCCATGTCCCCCTTTCTCCACCATATCTTGCCGAGACCCCGGTTTGCTTCTGCAGAAATGTGGGGTTTTTCACCAGCAAGCGAGACAGCTTTGGAATACCAGATAGCGGCTTCATCCCACTGACTTCTGTTCCGGGCTATGTGGCCGAGGAGTAGAGAAGCCTCTGCACCAAGTTCTCCCGTGTCAATGGCTGCCACTTCTGAAAATGTTTCTATAGCCCGGTCCCAGTCGCCTTTTGCCTGGTATATTTTACCCAGGATGATCTTTGCGCGGATAACAACATCATTCTTTCCACATTTTTCACTGTCCTCCACAGCCAGAAGGGCCATTTTAAGCGCTGTTTCATACGCATATTTTGCGTAGGCGTCCTCTGCTGCTCTGACAAAATTCTCACTGGCTACCTCCCACATGCTGGCTTCATGAGCATGTTTTGCAACAAAGAACGGGTCCCCTCCGGCTTCACTGAGGGCGTGTGCTATTTTTTCGTTAAGTGCTTTTTTTCTTTCTTCGCTCATTTCTTGTAGTATTATTTCACCCAGCAATGTATGGTGCAGGGCGTACCCACCGTCATTTTTGTCTACGAGTCTTTTTTCAATTAGGGATATAACTGTGTTGAACACATTTTCCATGCCAAGCACCTTTTCGGCTATTTTATCAGAGAAATTGGCACCCATGAGCGCTATTAGCTCTATGACATTTCTCTCTTCAGGGGCCAGATCGTTCAGTTTTTGTTTGAGCGTCTCGGCCACTGTTGGTATCATGGATACTTTTTTGAGGTCAATCTTTTTGGCCCATTCGGGGTCCGAGGGGTTTATTACACCTCTTTTTTTCAGGTCTTCCAGCATTTCTTTTATGAAAAGCGGGTTGCCTTTTGTGGCGGAATACACAGCAAAGACGAATGGCTTTGGCGGTGGACTGCCTAAAAGCGCCTCTATGTACATCTCTGTTTCCTGGGGGGTGAATGGTTCTACGTGAATAGTTGTAAAAAGATTTTCTGCCATCATCTCTCCCATGGCCACCATCAGCGGGTGGTCTTCTCCGTCTATGGGGGCCAGTTTTTCCATGACGTACGTTCCTATCAGGAGGATTCTGGAATCGGGTACATGCTTTGCGACATGCTTGAAAAGCTGTATGCTCTCCCTGTCCGCCCAGTGCATGTTGTCAAAGGCGATGAGCAGAACCTTTTCTTCGGCACATTTTTTAAGCGAAGATGCGACTGTGTCAAAGATCTCTTCTATGTTTTTTGCCCGGTCTTTTCCCTTCAGAAAGTTGAGGGCTTTTTCAGAATGTGCACACCCGCCCTCTCCAAGTTTTTCCAAAATCTCAATGAAACCGCCGTAGGGTTTTGCCGAGTCCTCTACGAAGCGATGTGAAACGAAAACGATCTCATCTTTCAGTTCCTCTGCCAGTTTTTCAACTAGGGCATATTTGCCTACACCTGCCTCTCCGTAGATGAAGACGGTAGCACCTACTCCTTCTTTGACTGACGAAAACAGCCGTCTGAGCTTTTCAAGGTGCTCTTTTCTGCCAATAAATTCCATGGTGTTCCTCACCGATCTCACCAATACATACAGTATTCTTATTATTTTCCCTTCTTTTCGCCCTTTTTTCTCCTTTCCCATACATCCGGGACTGCATACTGGACTGACGACTGACCAGACAGTGGATAACCAGCCGGTTAACAGATGATGCTGGTAGACTACACTTTGGATTGCGAAATTTGTCATATTGTAGAAAGTCTCATGACAAAAAATGCGCACATCAAAAAAACAATAGGTGAGATTGTGTTTTTGTCATTTTTTCACCTGTGCTGATGGAAATTCACGATAAGTATTTAAACGATGATACTTCTTATCTTATCTGCAAAATCTGGTTTGTGACAAATTTGCCCTCCCGCTTATACGTTTCCCAGGAGGATAAAGATGGGTGCCAGCTATCTCAAGGCCCTTCAGCTCCAGAAAAAGCTGGAGGAGAAAGCCCGCCAGGAGGCGGAAAATCGTAAAAAAGCCAAAGAAGGATTGGATGTTTTAGATAAAAAGTTAGAAGAGTTCAAAAAAGCAGACATAAAGATAGATGAGGCGGAAGAGATAAGGAAAAAGATTGACGAATTGATGGCGGCCAAAGAATACAGCGAGGCTCTGTCCTTAATAAAGAAAGCCGAGGAGGCGCTTGAAAAAGCCAAAGTTGAGCAACTGGACAACATGATTTCCGCCGCTGAGGAGATGATCGTTCTTTCAAAAACTATGGGTGCGGACACCTCAAAGGCCGAAGACCTCCTGGAAAAAACAAAAAAAGCCTTGGAGGAGGGGGCCTCTCTAAAAGACATGGTGAAAATGGTAAGAGACGCATGGGGGGAGGCGGAGAGGGTTCTGCAGGAAAAAATATCCGGTGCGTTTTCCGCTGCACAGTCACTTATTATCCGGGTAAAAGACCTGGGAAAGGACGTCGGAGCGAGCGAAAACCTGTTCCAGGAAGCCAGGTCGCTGGCTGACAGGGGTGAGTACAAAGAAGCCTTGGACAAACTGGCTGAGTGTGTTGACCTGCTGGGCTCCCGTGTCAGAGAATACGTGGAGGCCATAAAAGATGATATAAACGAATACGTGGCCATCGCAGAGGAAAACGATGTTGATGTAAAAGACCTGAGAGAAAAACTGGGAGAACTTGATGAACTGATGGAAGAGGCGGAGTACGAACGCGCTATTGAAACTGCTCGTTTGCTCAAAGACAGCGCAGAGAAAGCCATCGTGGACGACCTCAACAAACGCATTAAAAAGATTGAAAAAGTGATCAAAGAGGGCGAAGAGATTGAAGTGAATGTTGAACAGTCCAGGCATCTACTGGCAGAGGCAAAAAAAGCGGTGAGGAACAAAAATTTCAGAGATGCAATAGACATCATAAAAAGTGCGCATGACGAAATCCATGAGGCGTGTTTTCAGAAGGTTTTGAAGATAATCTCCGAGTCCCGGGGAAACTTTCTGGAGGCAAAAAAGCTGGGCGCGGACCTGTCACATCCACTTGAGATTCTCAACAGGGCGAGAACAGCGCTCAGACAGGGCGAGTATAAAAAAGCTGTTGAATACGCAAAGCAGGGAGACAGAGAGGTTGAAGAGATCGTTAAGAACTTCAAAAAGGCACAGGAGTCCCTGTCCAGGGTTGAAGAGAATATGAACCTGGCTGAAGAGCTGGGAATAGACACTGTTTTTTCTCAACAGCTGGTTGAAGAAGCGCGAAAGTCGCTCCAGCAAATGAATTTCCAGAAGGCCCTGGATCTCATAAACAAAAGTAGAGAAAAGATTGAAGCGGCTGAGCAGGAAAAGGTCATGGACATAATAGAGCGGGCAGAGATATCGCTGACGCTGGCAGAGAAAGTTGGCGTGGACACGAAGGATTTCAATGAAAAAATGGAGCGGGCCATTGAAGCGCTGAGAGAAAACAGGTTCAAAGAGGCATACACACTGGCCACGGAGACCAAAACGAAGATTGACGAGGCCGTGAAACTCAAGATACTTGAAATGGTTGAAATGGCGAGGGCCAAAGCCCACAACCTGGGTGTAGGAGAGGAGGGTGACGTGGCAGTTCTGCTTGATGCCACAGAAAAAGCGATTGAAGAAGACAGCGTTGAGATGGCATATAAACACATAAACGCCGCCATGGAAGCCATTGAATCCGTCCAGAGGGAGAGGGTTGAGAGGATCATAAACGAGGCCAGGGAGGGCATAGAGGTACTGGAAGAAGTTGGGGCTGACGTCTCAAAGTATCTCCCTGGTTTTCACAGAGCCTCTTCTCTTCTCAAAGAGAAAGAGTACGAAGCAGCAGAGGAAGAAGCGAAGAACTGTTTGCAACGGGTTCTGGAGGGCGCCAAAGAGTCTTTTGAGGAACTGTTCTCCAACGCAAAGCTGGCTGCTGTGGAAGCCAGACGGAAGGGCATAAACATTGACGAAGTCAAAAAACGGCTGGAAGAAGCCCGGGACGCTTTTGCAGCGGGCGACTACAAGACGGCCATTCAGAAGGCCATAGAAGCCAGAGAGACGGCCCAGGAGTTGAAAAAGAGATATGAAGAGGCCTACCGCGCTATAACAGAGGTCGCTGCGCTTGTTACAGACGCGAAAAAGGACGGGATTGATGTCAAACCCGTTGTTAAACTCCTGGTCCAGGCCAAAAAATCGCTTGAAGAACAACAGTTTGACAAAGCCATGAAGATATCCCTGGCTTGCAAAGAGAGTCTGGAAAAAATAAAGGACCAGTACTCCGCTGCCAAAAAGATAGTCATGGCGCAGAAGCTCATAACCACAGCCGAAAAGATGGAGGTTGACGTTTCTGACATAAAAGAAACTCTCAGGGAAGCCAAGGGGCTGATGAAAGGGAAAAAGTTCAAAGAGGCAAGCCGTCTGGCAGAGAGCGTTCTGGAAAAACTGGAGGAGAGGATAGAGAGCAAAGTCGTCTCGCTCATAACTCTTGTTGAGGACACCGTAGAAGACGCAAAAAGCATAGGCATAAACGTTGAAAATGTCACCCAGTTGGTGGACTCCGCCAAGGAGTTCCTCAAAGACGAAAAATATTTTGAGGCCTACGAAGAGGCCCTGAAAGCCAAAAAAGAGATTGAACGCCTCCGTCGTCTTTCTCAGGAAGCGGTTATAAAAGTGCAGGAGCTAAAAGACCTCATAAGCAACGCCCAGTCCATAGGTGCAAAGGTTGAGCCATTCTCCGCAAAAGTGGACGAGGCTATCAATCTTATAAAAGACAACAAATATGAAGAGGCGCTTTCTCTGCTTGAGAAAACGAAGGACGACGTTATCCGCGTCCAGAGAGAACGGGTTGAGTCGGTGCTGGCATCGTTTGAAGAGGCGATTTCAAAGGCCAAAGACAAGATGGACACGTCGTCCTCTGAGAAACTCCTCGCAGAAGCACGTGAAAAACTGGAAAATGGCGAGTACCGGGAAGCGCTCAACCTTGCAATGAAAAGTGAGGGAGAGCTTGAGAAGGCCAGCCTGCAGCACAAGATGGCAAAAGAGAGCATTGAGGCGGCCAGAGAAAAAGTGAAGGCGATTGAGAAGAAAGGAGTGCCTCCGGGCAAGGCCGTTGAGGTTCTGAAAGAGGCAGAAAAGGCATTCAAGGACAAGGACTACGTCAAAGCGCTGAGCCTGTCCGTGGAAGCGGGCGAACTGGCTCATGAGATAGAGATGGCTCACGAGGGCACACGGGAGGAAATAGAAAAAGCCAGGAACAGGATTGCATCTCTCAAAGAGCAGGGAGCAGACGTATCGGACGCAGAGGCTGTTATGTCCGGGGCGCTGAGAGAGTTTGAGCGCCAGGAATATGGAAAAGCCAAACAGTACGCTCAGAAAGCGGTGAAAGAGGCTGAAGAAAAATACCACGCACACGTTGGAAACCTGCTGGAAGAGATCAAAAAGTCTTTCAAAGAAGTGGAGGAGCGGGGCGGCAGCACGGAGCGTCCAAACCACCTCCTTGAAGAGGCTAAAAAAGCCCTTGAGGCCCACGAGTACACGAAGGTTTTCACCCTGCTTGATAAGATAAAAGTGGTACTCAAATATGAAATGAAAGGTGCGATAAGAAAACGCATATCCATGCTTGAAGTCTCGGTTGAAGAAGCAAAAAGGAAAGGGCTTGACACGTCCAAGGTGGAGGATATCATACACGATGCCATATACAAACTTGAGAACGACGAATACGACGAAGCTCTTCGTCTCACAGAAGAGGCGGAGAAAATACTGGCCGGGGCGGAAGAGGAGCGCAAGGAACTGGAGGATGTCATACTGGCCGCAGAGTCAATAGTCAACAAAGCCAAAAAGTATGGCATAGACATGAAAAAAGTAAAGGAAATGCTCGCCGAGGCCATACGCATAAAGGATGAAGACCTGGAACAGGCACTGAACCTGGCTGAGACGGCTAGAGATGAAGCGGAGAGGATCTTTGAGGAGTTCCGCCCGATAGTCGCACCGGAGCTCAGGCTGGGAGACGTGTTTGCCGGAGAATGGGTACATGGAGAGCTGGTTCTCACTAACACTGGCAGAGCGCTCGGCAAAGACCTCACGCCGCGGATAGCGGGTGAGGGTGTTGAGATACGGGGCCTGAAAAAGGTGCCCATGCTCCGCAGCGGTGGCAGCGAGAGGATTCCCATCCAGTTGCTGTTCAAAAAACCGGGGCCGACGAGACTGGTCATATCCGGGGATGTGACGAGTGTTGTTGATGGAAAAACACACCCATTTGAAAAAGAGGTGATGGTTGAAGTCCGTGAAAAACTCCAGCCAAAACCTGTCTCCACGCCCGCTTCTGTCCCGCAGCCGCCTACCACCCCCCAGCCAGCCGCCCCCCAGCCAGTGCCGCCCACAGCGGAAAAAGCAGAGGTGCCCGAGGAAACCAGTGAAAAGACCTTTGAGCGCATAAAAGCCGATGCGGTGTACAGGTGTAAGGTC